>Ga0210040_10004528_pt1 | contig 18122 bp, 16 predicted proteins | sample CryGeyCG12114_NA_FD_185462 | JGI IMG/M metagenome (GOLD analysis project Ga0210040, IMG submission 185462) | Groundwater microbial communities from aquifer - Crystal Geyser CG19_WC_8/21/14_NA (SPAdes) (version 2) | ecosystem: Environmental > Aquatic > Deep subsurface > Groundwater | place: USA...
GAAGTACATCGAGTTCGGTGGCCCGGACGGCGGCAATGGCGGGCGGGGGGGCAACGTGCTCGCCCAGGCCGTCGATGGGCTGAACACGCTGATCGACTACCGCTACGCCCAGCATTTCAAGGCCCGCAAGGGCGGCAACGGCGCGGGCTCGGACCGCACCGGCGCGGCCTCGGACGACGTGATCCTGAAGGTGCCCGTGGGCACGGTGATCCTGGCCGAGGACAAGGAAACCGTCCTCGCCGACCTGACCGAGCCCGGCCAGACGGCGGTGCTTTGCCGCGGCGGCGACGGCGGTCACGGCAACGCCCACTACAAGACCAGCACCAACCGCGCGCCCCGTCGCGCCGACCCCGGCTATCCCGGCGAGGAGCGCTGGGTTTGGCTGCGGCTGAAGCTGATCGCCGATGCGGGGCTGGTCGGATTGCCCAATGCCGGCAAGTCCACCTTCCTCGCCGCCAGTTCGGCCGCGCGCCCGAAGATCGCGGACTATCCCTTCACCACGCTGCACCCGCAGCTCGGTGTCGTGCGCCTGAACGCGACGGAGGAGTTCGTGCTGGCGGACATCCCCGGGCTGATCGAGGGCGCGCATGAGGGCGCGGGGCTGGGCGACCGGTTCCTCGGCCATATCGAGCGCTGCGCGGTGCTGCTGCACCTGATCGACGGCACCCAGGCCGACCCGGTGGACACCTACCGCACCGTGCGGGCGGAGCTGGAAGGCTATGGCGGTGGCCTGGTGGACAAGCCCGAGATCGTGGCGCTGAACAAGATGGACGCCATGACGCCGCAGGCGAAGACGTCCCGCATCAAGGCGCTGGCACGCGCCATCGGCAAGGAGCCGCTGCTGATCAGCGGCGCGACGGGCGAGGGCGTGCCGGAAGCGCTGCGCGCCCTGGCCGACGCGATCAAGGCCGCCCGGGAAGCTTAGCGGCCGGGGGCGGAAACCCCCGGCCACGGTTTGATCAGACCTCGCCCCAGACCTCGCGGGCGACATCCACGCAGAGCCGCAGCTTGGCCCATTGCTGCTCGACGGTCAGCAGGTTCCCTTCCTCGGTCGAGGCGAAGCCGCATTGCGGCGAAAGCGCGAGCTGCTCGATCGGGCAGTGCTTCGCGGCCTCCTCGATCCGGCGCTTCAGCTCGTCCTTGGTTTCCAGCTCGCCGCGCTTGCTGGTGACCAGCCCCAGCACCACCGTCTTGCCCTTGGGCAGGAAGCGCAGCGGCGCGAAGCTGCCCGAGCGCTCGTCGTCGTATTCCATGAAGTAGGCATCGACGTTGATGCCGTTGAACAGCACCTCCGCCACCGGGTCGTAGCCGCCGGCGGCGATGTGCATGGACTGGAAGTTGCCGCGGCAAAGATGCATCGAGACGAACATGTCCGACGGCCGGCCCGCGATCGTGCCGTTGATGATGTCGGCGTAGCGGTTCAGCAGGTTGTCGGTGTCGTCGCCGCGCGCCTTCAGCATCGCGACCTGGTTGGGGTCGCAGAGATAGGCGATGTTCACCTCGTCGAGCTGCAGGTAGCGGCAGCCGGCGGCGGCGAAGGCCTGCATGGCACCGTTATAGGCGCCCGCCAGATCCGCGAAGAAGGCGTCCATCTCGGGATAGACGGTCTGGTCCACCGCCCGCCGCCCGCCGCGGAAATGCAGCACGGAGGGGGAGGGGATGGTCTGCTTCGCCACCGCGCCGTCCGCGTGGGCCGCGACGAAGGCGAAGTCCTCCACGAAGGGGTGCGGCTCGTAGCGGAGCTTGGAAGTGACCTTGAGCCCGTAGGACTTGGTCTGCCCTCCCTGGAACTGGATGCCCTGGTCGGCCTCGTACATCTCCACGCCGCCGAGCCTGGCCAGGAAGTCGAAGTGCCAGAAGGCGCGGCGGTACTCGCCGTCCGTCACGGCCTTGAGGCCGACGGCCTTCTGCTCGCGGATGGCGTCGATGATGCAGCGGTCCTCGACCTCGCGCACCTCGGCGTCGCTCTTCTGCCCGGCGCTGCGGGCGGCGCGGGCCTCGCGCAGAACGGGCGGGCGCAGCAGGCTGCCCACGTGGTCGGCGCGGAAGGGGGGCTTGCCGTTGGTCATGGCGTTCTCCTTGGTGACAACTAATGCGCGTTCAGGCCGAGATGCCGGTCCAGGATCTCCGGCGCGGCCAGCATCTCCGCCGCGCTTCCCGCCGCCACCACCCGCCCGCGATCGAGGATCACGGCGCGGTCGGCGATGGGAAGGATCTGGTGCGCGTGCTGCTCCACGATGATGGCCGTCATTCCCTCGTCCCGCACGAGGCGGCGGATGGCGGCCAGCAGGGACTGAACGATCACGGGGGCCAGGCCCTCCAGCGGCTCGTCCAGCAGCAGCAGGCGCGGGTTCAGCACGAGGGCGCGGCCAAGGGCGAGCATCTGCTGCTCGCCCCCCGACAGCTCGCTGCCGAGGTTGCCCCGCCGCTCCTCCAGCCGCGGCATCAGCCCGTAGACGGCGCGGAGGTCCCATCGGCCGGGGCGCGCCACGGCGGTGAGGTTCTCCTCCACCGTGAGGGAGCGGAAGATGTTGCGCTCCTGCGGCACCCAGCCGAGGCCCAGCACGGCGCGCTTCTCCGTCGCCAGCCGTTCCAGCGCCACGCCGCCGAGGCGGATCGTGCCGGCGCGGCGCCGGGCCACGCCCATGAGCGCGCAGATCAGCGTGGTCTTGCCCGCCCCGTTGCGGCCGAGCAGTGCCATGGCCTCGCCCTCCGCGAGCGAGAGGGAGAGGTTCTCCAGCACCACGCCCTCGCCCCAGCCACCGGTGAGGCCCTCCACGGAGAGAAGCGGCTCAGCCATGCCCGACCTCCATCGTGCCGAGATAGGCCTCCTTCACGCGCGGATCGCGCGCGATGGCGTTCGGCTCTCCATCCGCCAGCACGGCACCCTGGGCGAGCACGGTGATGCGCTCGGCGAAGCGGAAGACGAGGTCCATGTCGTGCTCGATCAGCAGCACCGCGACCTCGCGCGGCAGGGCGGAGACGGCCTCCAGCACCTCGCGGCTCTCGGCGGGCGGCACCCCGGCGGCGGGTTCGTCCAGCAGAAGCACGCGGGGCTTCATGGCGAGCGCGAGGGCGATCTCCAGCAGGCGCTGGCGGCCATAGGCGAGCGATCCCGTGCGGCCGTCACGGCCAGCGGCGGGAAAGCGCACGAGGTCGAGCAGCGCGTCGGCATCGCGCCGCAGGGCAGGCAGGGCGCCGACCGGCCGCCACCAGGTGCGGCCCTCGCCCGCGCGCTCGGACACGGCCAGCACCACCGCCTCGCGCGGGGAAAGCTCGGCGAAAAGCTGGTTCACCTGAAAGGTGCGCGCGAGGCCGCGCCGGACGCGGGCGTGCTGCGGGGCCGCCGTCACGTCCTCCCCCAGCAGGGCCACCGTGCCAGCGCTGGCGGGAATGGAGCCCGAGAGCAGGTTCACGAAGGTTGTCTTGCCCGCCCCGTTCGGCCCGATCAGCGCGTGCCGCGCGCCCTGGGCCACCGTGAGCGTGACCTTGTCCACCGCGGTGAAGGCACCGAACCGGCGGGTCAGCCCGCGTGTCTCAAGGGCCGCGCCGCTCACGCGCCCCTACTCCGCGAGAGCTTGCGCAGCAGCCCCATCAGCCCGCCCCGCCCGAACAGCGCGAGGGCGATGAGCGCGATGCCCAGCCAGAGCTGCCAGAAGATCGGGCTCGCCTCGCTCAGCGCGTGATGCGCGAGGGTGAAGGCCGCGGCCCCGATCAGCGCGCCGTAGAGGCTGCCCAGGCCCCCCAGCACCAGCATCAGCAGCCCGTCCGCCGAGCGCTGGAAGGAAAGGGCGTCGAGCGAGACGAAGGCGGTGGTCTGCGCCAGCAGCGCCCCCGCCACGCCCGCATAGGCCGCGGCCAGGGCGTAGGCGGCCGTGAGCCGCGCCTTCACGGGCACCCCGAGCGCGGGAGCGCGGCGCGGGTTGCCGTTGATGCCGCGCAGCGACAGCCCATAGGGCGAGGCCACGATCAGCTTCGCGAGCCAGAACAGCACGAAGAGCACCGCGAGGCTGTAGAGATAGGCCGTCTGCCCGTAGAGGTCGAAGCGGAAGACGCCGAGCACCGGCCAGACCTCCACCCCCTGCAAGCCGTCCGCGCCGCCGGTGATGGCGGCCGCCTTGTTCGCGGCCTCGTAGAGCATCAGCCCGAGGCCGAGCGTCACCATCAGCCCCGCCAGCGCCCCCGAGCGCAGCACCAGCGGCGCGGTGACCAGCCCGAGCACCGCCGCCACGGCCGCCGCCGCCAGAAGGCCGGACAGCGGCTCCCCCCAGCCGTTCTGGGCCAGCAGCCCCGCCGTATAGGCCCCCGCCCCGAAGAAGGCGGCCTGACCGAGCGTCACCACCCCCGCATAGCCGACGATCAGGTCCAGCGAGACCGTGAACAGGGCCGCGATGGCGATGGAGGAGAGCAGCGGAAGCTGCTCGGGCAGGAGGAAGTAGCCGGCGGCCGCGGCCAGCCAGGGCAGCGCGTGCAGCGGCGCCCGCATCAGCCGCCCCATCAGGAACGGGCCTTGGCCAGCAGCCCGTCGGGGCGCAGGAGCAGCAGCGCGACCATGGCCGTGTAGATCACGAAGGCCCCGACCTGCGGCACCCAATACTTCCCGGCCACGTCCAGCACGCCCAGCAGGATGGCGGCGACGAAGGGCCCCGCCACCGAATTCGCGCCGCCGACCGCGACGACGACGAGGAAGTAGACGAGGTATTTCAGCGGAAAGTTCGGGTCGAGCCCCAGCACCTCCACCCCCAGCGCCCCGCCCAGCCCCGCGAGCCCCGAGCCGAGCGCGAAGGTGAGGGAGAAGATGCGCCCCACCGGCAGGCCCATGCCGCGCGCAACCGTGCCGTCATCCACCGCCGCCCGCAGCCTGGCGCCGAAGCGCGTGCGCACGAGCCCGAAATGCAGCCCCGCCGCGACCGCGCCGCAGAGCAGGATGAGGAAGATGCGGTAGCGCCCGAGGCCGACGCCCGCGATCTCCACGCGCCCGGAGAGCCATTCCGGCAACTGGATCAACTGCTGCCGCGCGCCCATCAGCCAGTCCGCGCAGGCGCCCAGCACGAAGACCAGCCCGATGGAGAAAAGCACCTGGTCCAGGTGGTCGCGCCCGTAGAGGCGGACATAGAGCAGCCGCTCCAGCACCCAGCCCAGCAGCGCCGCGGCCAGGGTCGCGGCCAGGAGGCAGACCACGAAGGGAACGCCGGCGCGGTTCAGCAGCACCGCGCAGACATAGCCGCCGACCATCCCGAAAGCGCCGTGCGCCAGGTTCACCACGTTCATCAGCCCGAGCGTGACGGAAAGCCCGACCGAGAGAACGAAGAGCAGCATCCCGCTCGCGATGCCGTCCAGCAGGACGGTGACGGCCGCGGCCATGCCCGGGGCGCGCCGCGCGTCAGGCCGCGTCCTTCACGCCCTGGATCTTGTCGAACTCGATGTTCCAGAGCTGCCCGTCGCGCCGCTCGGTGCGGCGGATGTAGATGTCCTGCACCATCTCGCGCGTCGCCGGATCGATGGAGACGGGGCCGCGCGGCGAGGTCCAGGACTGGCCCTTCATCGCCTCCACCAGCTTCGTGCCGTCCACGTCGCCGTTGGTGCGGGCCAGGGCGGTGGCGAGGAGCTGCATGCCGTCCCAGCCGCCGACCGCCATGAAGTTCGGGCGCATCTCCGGTGCGACCGCCCTGAAGGCCTCGCGGAAGGCGGTGTTCTCGGGGCTCTCGTGCGCGGTGGAGTAATGGTGCGAGGTGACGGCGCCGATCACGGCATCGCCCATGTCGTTCAGGATGTCGTCGTCCAGCACGTCGCCGGTGCCGATCAGGCGGATGCCCGCCTCCTTCAGCCCGCGCTCGCTGAACTGCTTGATCAGCGCCGAGCCCTCGCCGGAGGGGACGAAGATGAACAGCGCGTCCGGCTTCAGGTCGCGCACGCGCTGGAGGAAGGGCGCGTAGTCGGGGTTGCGGAGCGGCGTGCGGATCTCGCCCGTGACCGTGCCGCCGGCGGCCGTGAAGGTTTCCTTGAAGGCCTTCTCGGAATCGAGGCCCGGCGCGAAGTCGGTCACCATGGTGACGACGCTCCTGATGCCGTTCTTCGCCGCCCAGTCCGCCATGGGGCGCACCGCCTGGGGCAGGGTGAAGCTGGTGCGGACAATGAAGGGGGAGCGCTGCGGGATGATGCTGGTGGCGGCCGCCATCACCAGCATGGGCACCTTGGCCTCCGTGGCGATGGGCGCGGCGGAGAGCGCGAGCGGCGTCAGCCCGAAGCCGGCCAGCGCCCGCACGCGCTCGCGCACCACAAGCTCCTGCGCCAGGCGGCGCGTCACGTCGGGGGCGACGCCGGTGTCGTCGCGCAGCAGGATCTCGAGGCGCTTGCCGGCGACAGGATTGGGGTTGGCACGCAGCCAGGCCTTGATCGCCGCGTCGATCTGGCGGCCGGTGCTGGCGAAGGGGCCGGTCATGGGCAGGATCAGCCCGACCTTGATGGGATCGCCCGACTGGGCCAGCGCGGGGCGCGCCAGCGGCAGGGCGGCGGCCGAGGCAAGGGCGGCGCGGCGGGTGAACTTCGTCATCGGCGTCTCTCCCGGGTGCGGCGCGGCTGTTCCCGCGCCCGTTGCACCCTTTCTCGCGCGGCTCGGGCCTTCGCGCTAGATGGAACCCCCGCCACCCCCGCCCCTGGCCTTCCCGGAGCAAGCGATGTCGCAGACCACCACGCCCCCCGACCCCCAGCAGGCCGCCGCCGCCCTGGTGCGGGAGGGCGCGGCCCGCCAGGCGATCGGGGACGACCAGGCCGCCATCGCGCTGTACCGCCGCGCCTTCGAGATCGACCCCAACGAGCCCAACGCCATGAACCTGCTGGGCATCATCGCCCGCCAGCGCGGCGACCTGGAGGCGGCGCTGACCCTCTCCTCCCGCGCGGTGGCGGCCATGCCGGACAGCCCGGTCTTCCTGGCCGCCCGGGGCGCGACCCTGGCCGAGGCCGGGCAGCTGGAGCAGGCGGTGGAGGTGCTCAACCGCGTGGCGGCGCTCCGCCCGGCCGATGCCGTGTCGCGCCGCAACCTCGGCCAGGCGCTCTGCGCCCTGGGCCGGGTGGGGGAGGCCATGCCCCATCTGCGCGAGGCCGCCGCCCTGGCGCCCGCCGACCCCGAGGCGCAGCTCGCCCTGGCCCATGGCCTGCGCGAGGCCGGTGCGCCCGGTGCCGCGGAGGCCGCCCGCCGCGCGCTCTCGGCCGGGGGGGGCGTGGGGGCGCAGGCGCGGTTCCTGCTGGCCTCCCTCGGCGAGGGCAAGGCTCCGGCGCGGCCGCCGGAATCCTATGTGCGCACGCTGTTCGACACCTATGCGCCCCGTTTCGAGGCGGAGCTGACGGGCAGCCTGGCCTATCGCACCCCCACCGCGCTGGCGGAGCTGCTGCGCGGCGTCCTCGCGCCCGAGGGGAGGCTGGAGGTGCTCGACCTCGGCTGCGGCACCGGCCTGTCCGGACAGGCGATCCGCCCCTGGGCCCGCCGCATGACGGGCGTGGACCTCTCCCCCCGCATGCTGGACATCGCCAGGCAGCGCGCCGTCTACGAGGCGCTGGAGGAGGCGGAACTCGTCACCTTCCTTTCGGCGCATCGGGGTGGATACGACCTGGTGGCGGCGGCGGACGTGCTGAACTACCTGGGCGACCTGGCGCCGGCGCTGAACGCCATGGCCGCGGCGCTCCGCCCGGGCGGGCACGCCGCGTTCAGCATCGAGACGGGGGAGGGCGCGCCCTTCGTGCTCGGGGAGGGCATGCGCTACCGCCACGACCCCGCCCATGTGCTGGCCCTGGCCGAGGCCACGCGCCTGCGCCCCCTGGCGCGGGAGGAGGTGGTGCTGCGCGAGGAGCGCGGCGCCCCCGTGGCCGGAACCCTGCTGGTGCTGGGCCGGGTCTGAACCCTGATCAGGCGGCGGCGCGCCCCTGCAGGAGGCCGCCCGCCAGCGCTTCGATGTCGCGTGCGGCGTTGCAGCCGGGGTGGCGCGTCAGCAGCCCCGCCTGGTGGCGGATGGCGTCGCGCACCCTGGCATCCCGCCGGACCACGCCGGCCAGCGGGACGCCGCGCCCGAGGAAGCCGCGGCAGGCGCGGTCCAGCGCGCCATGGGTGCGGGCGCCCTGGGCGGCATCGGCGGCGAGGTTGACCGCCACCCGCGCATCCGCCCCCGGGGCATCCCGCGCCAGCAGCTTCAGCACGGCATAGGCGTCGGTCAGGCTGGTCGGCTCGTCGGTCGCGACCACCAGCAGCGTGTCGCAGCCCGCCGAAAGCCGGCGTGGCACCGGGTCGAGCCCCGCGCCGATGTCCAGCACCACGTCGTGGTAGGGGGCGGCGCGCAGCACCGCGAGGAAGCGCTCGATCCAGGCGGGATCGAGAGCGGCCAGCCCGCCGGAGCCGGAGCGGCCGGGCAGCACGTCGAACCCGTCCTCGCGGTGCAGCACCGCGTCGCGCAGCGGCACCTGGTCGGCCAGCACGGCCATCAGGTCGTGCCGCACGGAAAGGCCGAGCTGCACGTCCACATTGGCCAGGCCCAGGTCGCCATCCGCCAGCAGCACGCGGCGCCCCGCGCGCGCCATCGCCTGGGCCAGCCCGATCGCCAGCACGGTCTTGCCCACGCCCCCTTTGCCGGAAGCGATGCCGATCAGGCGGGAAGGGGTCATGCGGCCTCCTGCGAGGGGGGAGCGGCGCCGAACAGGCGGGCCGAGAGCCAGGCGGGGGTGAGGGGGGTCAGGCCATCGGCTGCGCCGGGGCCGGTGCCGGCTTCCGTCAGGGCCAGCGGGCCGGCGAAGGCGGCGGCCAGCACGCCGCCCAGGCGCCGCGCGCCGTCGAGCCGGGTTGGCAGCAGGTGGCGGGCGCCGAGGGCCGCGAACGCGCGGGCGGTCTCGGCCGCTTCCTCCGGGTCCAGCCCCGCAGGCATCACCAGCAGCGGCACCGCCTCGGTCACGCGCAGCAGGGCGAGAAGCTGCTCGGCCTGCGCGGGATCGAAGGGATCGCAGCCGGCGGTGTCCAGCAGCATCGGCTGCGCGGCCCCGCGCCGTGCCAGCGCCTGGGCGAGCTGCGACCCGGTGCCGGCCACCGCCAGCGGCACCCCCAGCACGCGGGTGAAGGCCGCCAGCTGCTCCGCGGCACCCGCCCGGCGGGCATCGGCCGTCACCACCAGCGGGGCGGTGCCCCGCAGCACGAGGCGCGTGGCGAGCTTGGCGCAGGTCAGCGTCTTTCCCGCGCCCGGCGGCCCGACCAGCGCAAGCGGCCGCGGCACGGACTCGGGAAGCGCCGCGAAGCGAAGCGCCGCCGCCAGGGCCGCGGCGCTGCCCGCGCCGACCCGCGCCCGCAGCGCCGGGGGCATGTTGTGCCGCCCCAGCGCATCGGGCGCGGCGGGTGGGGGCGGAGGCGGGGGAGGCAGTTCCTCCGCCGGTTCCAGCGCGGCCGTTACCTCCACGCCCGACGCCGTGCGCCGCGTGGACAGGATCAGCGCGTCCGGCCCGAGGGCCAGGCGGCACTCCGCCATGGCATCGGACATCCTGGCAGCGCGGAAGACTCGAAGCTGCATGGGAGGATGCTGGGGCCCTGCTGGTTACGCGATGATGAAGGTCAGACCGCGCCCACGGTGCGGATGCGCGCGCGCGGATGGATCTCGGTTTGCGCGAGCACGGCGGTGGAGGGCCGGAAGCGCTCCACGATGGCGCGCACATGCGCGCGCACCCCGGGGCTGCACACCAGCACGGGCTGGTCGCCCTGTGCCGTCGCGGCATCGAAGGCGTCGCGCAGGCGGGTCATGAAGTCGTGCAGGCGGGAGGGCGCCATGGCGAGCTGGCGTTCCTCCCCGGGCCCGATCAGCGCCTCGGCGAAGGCCTGTTCCCATTCGGCCGAGAGCGAGATCAGCGGCACGTAGCCCGCGGGGCCCCGCGCCGCGTCCGAGAGCTGCCGCGCGAGCCGCGCCCGTACCACGGCGACCAGGGAGGGCACGCCACGCGCGCCGGCCGCCATGGCCTCCTGGATGCCCTCCAGGATGGTGGGCAGGTCGCGTATGGAGACGCGCTCGGCCAGCAGCGCCTGCAGCACGCGCTGCACGCCGCCCGTGGTGATCTGGGCCGGGATCAGGTCGGCCAGCAGCTTGGCGTTCTCGGCCGGCAGGTCGTCCAGCAGCTTCTGCGCCTCGGCGTGGCTCAGCAGCTCCGGCATGTTCTCGCGCACGATCTCCGTCAGGTGGGTGGCGAGCACTCCGGCGCCGTCCACCACCGTGCAGCCGCGGGCCAGGGCCTCCTCGCGGCGCTGCTCCTCGATCCAGAGGGCGGGCAGGCCGAAGGTGGGCTCCTCGCAGGGCTCGCCCGGCATGTCCGGCCGGTTGCCGGAGGGGTCGATCGCGAGCTGCATGGGGATGCGGAGTTCCCCTCGCCCGGCCTCGATCTCTTTCACCCGCACGACGTACTCGTGCGGGCGGAGATGCAGGTTGTCCTGCAGGCGCACGCTGGGCAGCACGAAACCCATCTCCTGCGCGACCGTCTTGCGGAGGTTGCGGATCTGGTCGGTCAGCCGCGGGCCCTCCCCGGCGGCGAGGGAGAGCAGACCGTAGCCGAGTTCGACCCGCAGAAGGTCGATCCGCAGCGTTTCCGCGATCGGTGGCTCCGGGGCGCCGACGGGCGGGGCGATGGCCTCGGCCTGGGCGGCGCCGTCGGCCTTGTTGCGGTTCCAGGCGCCGGCGCCGAAGCCGCCCGCCAGCATCAGGAAGGGAACCAGCGGCATTCCCGGCAGCATGCCCATCATCACCGCCGCGCCCGAGGCGATCCAGAGCGGCTTGGCCAGGCCGAGCTGCTGCACCATCGCCTTGTCGGCCGTGCCCTCGGTGTTGCCCTTGGTCACCACGATGCCGGCGGCGACGGAGGTCAGCAGCGCCGGGATCTGCGAAACCAGCCCGTCGCCCACGGTGAGGGAGGCGAAGGTGGAGATGGCATCCAGGAAGGGAAGCCCGTGCCGGCCCGCACCGATGGCGACGCCCCCGAGCAGGTTGATGAAGGTGACGATCAGCCCCGCGATGGCATCGCCCCGCACGAACTTCGCGGCACCGTCCATGGATCCGTAAAAGCCGCTCTCGGCTTCGAGCTCCGCGCGGCGCAGGCGGGCCACCTTGTCGTCGATCAGGCCGGAGGACAGGTCGGCGTCGATCGCCATCTGCTTGCCGGGCATGGCATCCAGGCTGAAGCGCGCCGCCACCTCCGCGATGCGGCCGGAGCCCTTGGTGACCACCATGAAGTTCACCACCAGCAGGATGGCGAAGACGATCAGCCCCACCAGCACGTCGCCCCCCATCAGGAAGCCGCCGAAGGCCGAGACCACGTGCCCGGCGGCGGACGGCCCCTCGTGCCCGTGCGTCAGGATGGTGCGCGTGGTGGCGACGTTGAGCGCGAGGCGCAGCAGCGTGGTCAGCAGCAGGATGGTGGGAAAGGAGGTGAAGTCCAGCGGACGGCGCAGGAACAGCGCCGTCATCAGCACCAGCACCGAGAGCGTGACCGAGAGCGCCAGCCCCATGTCGAGCAGCGGCACCGGCAGCGGCACCACCAGCACCACGATGAGCATGCCCACGCCGAGGGCGAGCGCGACGTCGGTGGAGCCCCCGGCCGTGCGGAGCCAGGCCGGCATGGTCATGGTTCAGCCCAGCGCATAGGGGAAGGGGGCCACCGGCATCTGCCCGGGCGCGACCGGAACCGGGGCGCCGGCCGCGCGGTACTCGTGCAGCTTGTTGCGCAGCGTGCGGATGGAGATGCCGAGGATCTCCGCCGCCCGCGTGCGGTTGCCCAGGCAATGCGTCAGCGTCTCGATGATCAGGTCGCGCTCCACCTCCTCCATGCGCCGCCCGACCAGGGCCGCGACGCCCACCGGGCGGGAGGGCTGCGGCCCGGCGGGCTGGGCCGCGGATTGCGGCGCGCGGGGCAGGGGCACGTGCAGCTCCACCGCCTCCGCCCCGATCTCGTCGCCCTCGGCGAGCAGAACGGCGCGGTGGACGGTGTTCTCCAGCTCCCGCACGTTGCCCGACCACGGGTGGGACAGCAGCGCGGCGCGGGCGGCGGGGGCGAAGGGCCGGTTGGGCAGGCCGTTGGCCTCGGCGTAGCGGCGGGCGAAGTGCTCGGCGATGGGCAGGATGTCCTCCGGGCGGTCGCGCAGGGCGGGCACGCGCAGCGCCACCACGTTCAGGCGAAAGAACAGGTCCTCGCGGAAGCGGCCCGCCGCCACCTCGGCCGCGAGGTCGCGGTTGGTCGCGGCCAGGATGCGGACGTCCACCCTCACCGGGCCCGCGCCGCCCAGCCGGTCGATCTCGCGCTCCTGCAGGGCACGCAGGATCTTGGCCTGCAGGCGCGGGTCCATTTCGCCGATCTCGTCCAGCAGCAGCGTGCCGCCGTCGGCCTGCTCGAACTTGCCGCGCCGCGCCGCGACGGCGCCCGAGAAGGCGCCCTTCTCGTGGCCGAACAGTTCGCTTTCCAGCAGCGCCTCGGGAAGCGCTGCGCAGTTCAGCGCCACGAAGGGGCCGTTCGCGCGGCGGGAGTGCCCGTGGATGTAGCGCGCCAGCACCTCCTTGCCCGTGCCGCTTTCCCCGGTGATCAGCACGCTCGCCTCGGCGCGCGCCACCCCCTCGGCGCGCTTGAGCACGGCGGCCATGGCGGGGTCGCGATGCACGGGCGCGTCGGGCTCTCCCACGGCGGCCTGCAGCATGGCCGCGATCAGGTCGGCGTCGGGGGGCAGCGGCAGGAATTCCTTCGCGCCCGCCCGGATGGCGCGCACGGCGGCCGCCGCATCGGCATTGCGGCCGCAGGCGATCACCGGGCAGGCGATGCGCTCGGCGGCGAGCGCGGAGACGATCCAGGCGACGTCGTGCATCACGTCGCAGAGGATGAGGTCGAAGCCCTCCGCCCGCGCCATGGCGATGCCGGAGGTCACGCCGTCCGCCTGGCGCAGCCGCGCGCCCCGCGAGGCCGCGATGCGCGCCGCCTGGCCCAGCTCGGCCTCCAGGCTGCCGATGATGAGAAGGCGGGTCATCCCGCGCGGTCCGCCTTGACGATCTCGGTCATGGTCACGCCCAGCCGGTTATCCTCCACCATCACCACCTCGCCGCGCGCGACCAGGCGGTTGTTGACGTAGATGTCCACCGCCTCGCCCAGCTTGCGGTCCAGCTCGACCACGGCGCCGCGGCCGAGCTTGAGAAGCTGGCTGACCTGGAGCGTGGCCCGCCCCAGCACGGCGCTGACCTGCACGGGGATGTCATAGACGGCGTCCAGTCCCTGGACGGCGCCGGGCAGGCGCGGCTCCCCGGTTTCATTGGCGCTGACGGGCTCGAAGTCGTTGCTCATGCGTCGTCTCCTGATGGGTCGTCGGGGGCGAGGCCCAGCGCTGCCAGGATCTCGCGGATCGCCGCGCGCCGGCGCGACAGATCGAGGTCGATGCCGCCATGGCGCCAGGCGATGCGCGCATCGCCCTCCGGGAGGCCTTCGTCGGGCTCGATCGGCAGGCCCAGCCCCGCGAAGCGCGCGCGGGCATGGTCCAGAAGGGCGGGGGGCACGCGCAGCACTGCGCCGGCGGGTGCCTGTTCCAGGGGGCCGAGCGCCCTGACCAGCGGCTCGAGCAGCGCCCCGGCCTCGCGCGCGGCGGCGCCGGGAAGAGCGGCATCCACCATGGCGGCCAGCGTGGCGGCCAGGGCGCCCACGCCCTCGTCCACCGCTTCCCGCGCCGCGGCGCGCGCGTCCTCGAGCTGCAGAAGGGCGACGCGGATGGTCTCGTCCCGCAGCGCGTCGCGCGCGGCCTGCTCCGCTGCCCGGCCACGGGCCTCTCCATCCCGCAGGCCGGCGGCGTGTCCCTCCCGGCGGGCGGCCTCAAGCTGTTCCTCCAGCGAGGGCGGCAGGGGTGCTTCCGGCGCGGGCACGACGGGCGCGTCGAAGCTCGGAAGGAAGAGGGTGCGGAGCCCGCTCATGGCCGTGCGCCCTTCACGAGATCATCGCCTCCTGCCCGTCCTCAAGCTGGATCTGGCCGGAAGCGGCCAGGTCCTTGGCGGCGGCGACCATGGCCGCCTGCGCGTCGTCCACGTCGCGCAGGCGCACGGCGCCGAGCGACGCCACGTCGTCCTTCAGCATCTTCGCCGCGCGCTCGGACAGGTTGCGGTAGAACAGGTCCTTCAGCGGCTCGCTCGCGCCCTTCAGCGCCAGGGCCAGCTTCTCCTTCTCCACGCTGCGCAGCAGAAGCTGCACGCCCGGGCCGTCCAGGCGGGCCAGGTCGTCGAAGGTGAACATCAGCGCCCGGATGCGCTCTGCGCTCTCGCGGTTGCGCTCCTCCAGCGCGTTCATGATCCGCCCTTCGGCGGCACGGTCGAGGTTGTTGAAGATCTCGGCCATCACCTCGTGGCTGTCCTGGCGGCTGGCACGGGCCAGGTTGCTCATGAACTCCATCTTCAGCGTGCGCTCGACGCCCTCCAGCGCCTCCTTCTGCACGGTCTCCATGCGCAGCATCCGCATCACCACCTCCATGGCGAAGCCCTCGGGCAGCAGCGCCAGCACGCGCGCCGCGTGGTCGGGCTTCACCTTTGAAAGCACCACCGCGACCGTCTGCGGGTATTCGTTCTTGAGGTAGTTCGCGAGCACCGCCTCCGAGACGTTGCCAAGCTTGTCCCACATGGTGCGCCCGGCCGGCCCGCGGATCTCCTCCATGATCTGCTGGACCCGGTCCTTCGGCAGGGTCTTGAGAAGCATGCGCTCGGTGGTCTCGTAGGAGCCGATCAGCTTGCCCGTGGCGCCCAGGCCGTCGCAGAACTCCTTGCAAAGGGCCTCCACCACTGAGGCCTCCACAGCGCCCAGCGTCGCCATGGCGACGGAGACATCCTTGATCTCGTCCTCGTGCAGGCGGGCGAAGAGCTTCTCCGCATGCTCCTCCGCCAGGGTGAGCAGAAGAACCGCGGCCTTCTGCGGGCCGGTGAGCACTTGTGCCATTCTCAAGCTTCCTCGGGAGCCAGCCAGCTTCGGATCACGCTGAGCCCTTCGTCGGGATTGGTTTCCATCAGGGCGTTGACGCGCGCGACGGAGGAGGCGCGGAGCTGGCCTTGCACGCGGTTCAGGCTCACCATCTCGTCGTCCTCCGTCGCGCCCGCGGGCCCGGCGAGGGCACCCGCTGCCGCCGGGCCGCCGAGCGCCGGGGCCGCTGCCGCGCCGGGCAGCGCCGTCCCGGCGAGCGGGGTGCCATCCGGCGCGGCTACGGCCAGGGCGGGCTGGGGCACCAGCGTCGCCGTCAGGCGCCGTGACATGGGGCGAACCACCAGCAGGATCGCCAGCAGCGCGACCACGGCGTAGAGCGCCGACTCCACGAGCCGTGCCACGGTGGCCGGACCGATGCCCAGGCCCAGCACCCCGGGGTCGGCGGGGCTGTCGCCGCCCTCGGGGGTGGCGAAGCGCATGGAAACCACCTCCACCTTGTCGCCGCGCCGCTCGTCGAAGCCGGCGGCGCTGCGCACCAGGGCGGTGATCCGCGCCAGCTCCTCCGCGTTCCGCTCGCGGTAGGCAGGGGGCGTTCCCTCCCACACGCCGTCCACCATCACGGCCACGGACAGGCGGCGCACCACCGGATGCTCGCGCACGGTGCTGCGCACGGTCTTGCCGATCTCGTAGTTCGTGGTTTCCTCCGACTTGCTCTCGGAGGAGCCGCCGCTGCCACCGCCGGCCTCGGCGCCCGGCAGCTGGTTTGCGACGGACACGTTGCCGCCCTCCGCCCCGCGCGACTGCTCCTGGCTGTTCTGCACGGAGCGCGGCACCTGGTTCTCGGGGTCGAAGCGCTCCTCCGTGGTCTGGACGCGGTCGAAGTCCATGTCGACCGTGGCTTCCGCCCGCACGCGGCCGGCGCCCAGGCTGCGCTCCAGCATCTCCTCCAGCGCGCGGCCGATGCGCATGCCCTCGGCACGCCGCATCTCCTCCTGCGTGGCGGCGGCGGCGGGGCCGGTCAGTGCCTGGCCGCCGCGGGCCAGAAGCTCGCCACGGCTGTCCACGATGGACACGTTGCGCGGCTGCAGGCCGGGTACGGCGGTGGCCACCAGGTGCAGCACCGCCTGCACCCCGTCCCGGTCCAGGCGCTGCACGCCCTGCATGGTCAGCACCACGCTGGCCTGCGCCTCCGATTGCTGGCGCGTGAAGGCCTCCCTCCGTGGCAGCACCAGGTGAACCCGCGCCGCCCGCACGCCGGAGAGGCCGCGGATCGTGCGGGCCAGCTCGCCCTCCATGGCGCGCAGCCGGTTCACGTCCTGCTGGAAGGGGGTGGTGGTCAGGCTTTCGCCGCGGTCGAAGATCTCCCAGCCCACGCTGCCGCCGGCCGGCAGCCCCTCGCGCGCGAGGGAAAGGCGCAGGCGGGGCACCATCTCCTCGGGCACCAGGATGCTCGTGCCGCCCGCGCCCAGGCGATAGGCCACCTTCTGGCGGTCCAGCGTCGCGACCACGGCGCCGGCATCGCGGGGGTCGAGGTCGGAATACAGCAGCGCCATGCCCGGCTGCCCGGCGCGCATGCCGAACCAGGCGAGCAGCCCGAGCACCGCCAGGGCCGTGCCGCCCATCGCCGCGAGCCGGGCCGGACCCAGGGCGCGGAGCTGTTCCAGGAAGCCCGCCATTCAGCGCGCCCCCGGCCCGGTCGCGGAGCTTGGCGGGGAGAGGGCGTGGCGGCGGGTGGCCGGTTCCGCAACGGCCCTTGCCCCGTCCGCGCGGCCTCGCCGAGAGCGTCGCATGAAGCGTTCCCCTTGATCCGGCCTTCTGCCGGCCCGGCAAGGTTTGCCGGGTGGGGGTTAAGAAGGGGTTACGCCCTCCCGCCTCAGTTCGATGCCGTCAGGGAACGCACCTTGTCGAAGGTGTAGGAGGCGCCCCCCATGCGCAGCTTCAGCACGCCGTTCACCCGCTCCGCCGCGGTGGCGGTGCCGACCACCGTGAAGCCGGCGCTGGCCGCGCCGCCGGATGCATCGGCGCCGGTCACGGCCACCTTGTAGGGCCCGTCCGCCAACTGCCTGCCGTTGGAGTCGCGGCCATCCCAGCGCCAGTCTTGGGCGGCCTGGCCCAGCGACACCTGCGCCTCCCGCAGCGTGCGCCCGGCGCTGTCCAGCACCGCCACGCGGGCGGTGCGCGCCGTGCCGGCCGGGGGCAAGCGCACCGTGGCCGCGCCGCCCTGCAGCGGCAGCGCATCCCCCTCCACCTCCACCCGCTGCCCCATCAGCGGCGCCGCCGCCGTCAGCTGCGCCGCCTGCTGGAGCGAGACCATCTGCTCCAGGTTCTTGTTCATGGCGATCTGCTGCTCGACCGAGGCGAACTGCACGAGCTGGTTGGTCATCTGGTTCGTGTCCAGCGGGTCCGTGGGTGACTGGTTCTTCAACTGGGTCGTCAGCAGGGTGAGGAAATTGTTGAAGCTGCCCGCCAGCTGCGTGCCCGAGCTGGCGGCGGCCGAGCTGGCGGTGCCGGTGGCCGATGAGGCCGCTGCGATGGCCATGGGGAGCGTCTCCTAGATCGCGATGTCGAGCAGGCCGAGCAGGGCGCGGCGCTGGGTGGGCGGATCATCCGGCAGGCCGCTGCCCGGGGCGCGCCAGCCGCCGTTCCGGCGCCCGCCATCCTGGCTGCCCGGGCGGCCATCCGACGTTCCACCCTGGCCCGCCCCGCCGCTTCCCGCATCGGCCCCGAGAAGGGAGAAGCTGATGCTCCGCCCCTGGTCCCCGCCGACGCCCGCGACGCCCAGGGCGCGTTCCAGCGAGGCGCCCTCCCGCGCCAGCAGGGCCAGGGTTTCCGGCCGCTCCGCCGCCACCTGCACCCGCGCGGCCTCGCCGATGCGCTCCACCGTCACCTCCACCCGGCCCAGTTCCACGGGATCGAGGCTCAGGCTGATCCGGCCATCGGCGCCGCCGAGCGACAGCGCGATGGCGACGGGGGCCACCTGGTCGGCCGGCGCCAGGCGCGGGGCCAGGCGCGGAGCGGCGGGTGGGTCCGGCGAGGCGGGGGCGGAACCCGGCGCCGGTGGTGGCGCCTGGGGAAGCCAGGCGGAGGGCGGCGGGACGGGAACCTGCTGGACCGGGGCTGCCGCCGCGTCCGGGAGCTGGGCGGAGGCCTGGGCGGCCCCGCCCGCTTTCACGCCATCCCCC
>Ga0210040_10004529_pt1 | contig 18121 bp, 10 predicted proteins | sample CryGeyCG12114_NA_FD_185462 | JGI IMG/M metagenome (GOLD analysis project Ga0210040, IMG submission 185462) | Groundwater microbial communities from aquifer - Crystal Geyser CG19_WC_8/21/14_NA (SPAdes) (version 2) | ecosystem: Environmental > Aquatic > Deep subsurface > Groundwater | place: USA...
AAGACTAGCTGATGAGACTACCGAAAAACGATAAAAACCCCTAATTATTATTACTGGTTTTTTGTAATATTAACATAAATAATTCCTAACCCGGCTTCGTCGTAATACCCTCTTGCTGAGGTTTATTTGTCATCACAAACTATACTAACTAACAGCAGTAGATATTAGTTTGTTGGTTAGTTACAGTTAGTATGTACGAATAGCTTTTAGTTTGTTTACCGTCCCTGTAAATGAGTTGATGAAATTTGGTACACAAAGAAAGAACTCTGTAGACTTGTTTCCTCTCCCTAATTGAATGATTTGAGTGCGATATGAGCATACGTGGTGAAAAGATGCGTGCCTGCCTGAAACAGTAATAAGGAAGTTAAATCTTATCCAAGGAGCCCAAGAGTTGAGTTGGTTAGGTCTCCTCCTATAATAATGTTATAATAATAATTGGCACTTTACACACTGCCTGTGCCGACACACATGCAACCAAAACCATGCAGGGAAAGTTTCAAGTCACACACAAGCACAATGGGCTATAGGCATGCTTGTAAGTTAGTCACTCACTCACTAACTACACTTTACATGGCTGAAGGCCAAGGAGAGGAAAATAGCTAAGTCAGTCAGTCACTGAACTGGAAGTTCACGTTCCTTTCCCATATATATACACACAAACACAAGTATATATAGCCACATATAATGCTCATAAAGAAAAAAACTACTTATTGTAGGGAAATTAAAATTGAAAATTTGATATTTATCTTTTAATGAATCACGTGCAACGGGTATACTGTACGCGCGTCGTGCTCCCATGCATGCATATCTAGGATTAAATTACATTTTATTCCCTCACACTAGTTAGTTGGTGAATGTGTCACCCAACTCACCCTTTGTACTAACTAATATCATTTTGCACAAACTACCCTATGGTGAGTGAGTGAGTATATAAGGTATATTTTTCCAGTTCTGAACTTACATTGTGAGGACGAAACTAGGGAAAGAGTGCAATTTTGACTCATGTCAATCTTTATCTCCCAATTCCATGATTATTATTATTGGCACAGGCTGTGAAGAGATTTTGTTGGGAGTAGTGAACAAGAACCATTAAAGGAATTAGTTGTTTGTACAGTTTGAACGGTATAATCAAGTGCGTTGCATTCCCTGCACGTCATGAACGTTTGGGAGCTGCAGAGCGTGTGATTAGAAATTAGCTCATTTCAATTACTTCAAATCAAAAGGAGTGATTTTCATATTATGATTCTGTAGTTGTTTCCACCATTCCAGTTTTCCATCAAACTGTTCACAATCACAAAGGGCTCGTTTAATACGATCATACTAATCTTTTTCCTACATAATTCTGAATCATGTCTGTACAAAATCATTTATAATTCACAATCTTAGTTGATACAATATTAAATTGTCGTTTGTCTTCACTAAAAAGCCGAATTCGAAGTTATTTCACAATTTAACAGCATTCAAATTTTTCCCGGTCTTTGTGCTAACGCAAATCACCAATGATGATCAAAAATATAAATGAATGTACAAGAATTGGTTCCGTCCGATTTGATGAAATGGAAACGACGTTTAACTGCAACATTTGCATTCAATGTCTAACTAACTAATTAACTAACCAAAACACTAACTGAAAAAGGATTAAAATCTGAAATGTCTGTATTTCGTCAATGTCACTTATCAAAATACTTGTGACATTCTTTCATGATCGAAATCCCATTTAATCCCACTTTAACGGCACTATTGTTGAATAGTAGTGAACCAGCCTACCGGTTCCACACTTTGTTGAGGAAACCTTTTGGCCTGATGAAGGCGACTGTGCTCAATCGTTTTCTTGCGTGGCTTACCTTATATCAATTATACGCGCTAGGGGAACCCGTCTCCTTCACAACAACAAACTACATGACATTTATCTTGACGGTGACTAAATCTTCGATTGTCAATTTCCTCGTAAACTACCACATTTCTCACACGTAGTATCTAATGAACTAGAGTTGTACAACTACAGTTAGCTATTATGGCCTGAAAGAAGAGAGTTAAAAAAGTAGCTAACAACATCCAACCTGCTGTTAACTTCCCAGAGAAAATGCAAACTTGCATACATATAGAGCATGCGGAAAGGGGGATCACAAATGATTTCTTGTGCTCACATTATTTCCTCTAGTGGAACAGTAGCGTCTAATTTAGCTCTCGTTGACAATGAGTTATGACTGGACCAAAGGTAATTGGTTGTGTTTCCCAGCCCAACGAAAACATATAAAGGAGCCCTTGGAGTTGCGGAGAGAAATAATGTGAGGTCTGGTCAACTCCAACTGGCCAGTCCGTCACAACATTTCATTTCACTTGTATTTATTTATGTGCCTTTGTGTGTGTGCATTGAAGCACATGTTGGGAACGTTCCTGAGAAACTATAGCGGATATTATGTATAGAAGGAGGACTAATGCGCCCATTTATGGGTCCAAAAGAAGTCTACAACCAGGGTTAATAATAAGTAGTGTAACTAACTAGTTAGTTATATAATAGAGTAAAAAATTTAGGCAGGCCAGTCCAATTTTTCATTCGGTCAACCATATATCATATAAGACGCAGTGCAAGAGACACTTTTTAAATTGGATCCCATTACTTTGGGATATTCGCTAGTGAAATTAACAACCTAGATTGTCATTGTAGATAATTGACTGTGCGGTTTCCGTACTAGTTTTCCATTTTCACTACACATGATTACTTTTTTCCACCAACAAACTAATTTGAAGAACACAAAAGACTTATTTCAACTTTCAACTCTAAACTTTTAGGCATGAATGGAATATTCTATTATACCCTACTGACTAATTACTACTACAACTCACATTGTGATTAATGCAAAATGTAAATCTTTTTTGGTCTGCAATAAACGATATTATTATTATATAAACTTTTCCTCATATACTGTTGCGTGTGGGCTCCAACCTTCATTAGCAACCTAACTCACTAACTAAACTACCTAACGCGCGCACAGATCTTTGTACAATTATTACATCGCTCTATTTTTGTATGTGTCTTCCACAGGTTCTGTGTTGGTGATCGCTTCTATTTGTGTGATAATCGTATACTATGTGAGTACGACTATGAGGAGCGAATGGTCTTTGCTAACATGAACTCAAATGGCGGAGTTCCCGTATCAAACGGACCGGTACAAACTTTAAAGCAGCAGCAGCGGCAATCAGGCAATCATCTCGCAACCGTAAGTGTACACTATAACCTCTGAATCTACATATGTACATGCAGATGTGACAGACAAATAGATTATAGCTAGGCAGTTGAAACAATGAAGCAGATCAAACTGTAGTTAAATAGTTAGTTAATAGTTTACAATGAATGACTGACTTTCCAATGATTTGTTCGTATCGTACACAACCATGCATTTTTCAGTTAGTTAGTTAATGCATGAAGGAGATGGGTCTATTTTCTTAAAAATTAACGACTTTCCGTTTTCGGTGTGTTGTAGAATACGCAAAACAATTCAACCCTAGGGGACGGAAGGTCCTTACTTGGACTCCACCAAGTCAATGGTGGTCTACCTGACGTGCGTAATTCACATCAAGCTGTCAGAGCCAATGGAGCTATTACATCAGATTAACATTTCTTGGTCAACTTTGCTCGCAAATAAATAATATATATGAAATATACTCTATATATGAACCTCGAATGCGATATGGTAAAATGTATTAAGGCAATTGTTTGTACATTTTCTCTCAGTCAGTCAGTCAGTCAGTGTTTTTCATGATTTACGTACAAATGGAGAAAAAAGCGCATAATATACATGAAAACGAACGAAAAAAAACTTTCTAACTACCAACCAACAACCGCAAGTGCTACGTAAGGTATGTAAACTATACTACTGACTAACTAAACTACTCTTTCTCCTGTACTGCATAATCTGTATGTATATGTAAGTTTACTAAAGCTTCTTAGCATATGAAACTGTATTCATGGTGTTCCTGGGCAAAACTCTTTGTGTTAGTCTTCATTTACTAGCACTTTTCAATAGTTTATATTGTATTATTAGTTAGTAGTGGGCATTAGGTGTTGGGAAGGACACAGGTTCGTGTATGGCCAAATTTTTTCAACTGAATATTATGGTGAAAAATGTACCTCTAGTCAAGTCATGCATACTCATTTATCATTCACCCCATTATTATTGCTCTGTGAACCTTTTAAGACTCATGCAGGACCTCAATTCTATTTTTTACTAGCAAAATAGTATAGCAAGTTTTACATGTTACCGTTGTGAGAATGGCATTCCTTTGTACGCGGAGAAAGGAAAAAGTGCAAAGGGGATTTTTTCTTCCTCTTTCCAAGCTAACTAACAAACTAACTGCCGGTACTGCATTACCATTACATAATGTAAATGGGCACTATCAGAACCATAGCTCCATAGTATTGTAAGCATGAAGTGACGCAATTTACTCGACCACTGCATAATATATAAGAAATTCTGCTAATGTTCACATATTTACAAGAAACCTTACCGTTTCATACATGCATGCAAACTCCCACACAGTGAATAGTTAGTAAAATGAATAAATTTTTTTCTCGGCCCAAAGAAATCGACATGTTTGCATGGAAGGAACAAACTCCCTGTTGTGCAACTTGTTTTGGTCCAGTAGTAATAATTCATTGAGGGATCCTGAGTGGAAAGCAGAAAGATCATATGTTTGGTACTGTTAGAAGGCCAGTTTTCCATTTTACAGGCTTTATTTGTATTCAAGAGGAATCAAGCATAAGTCTCAGATTAGATTATGAATATTTGAACAAACAATGGTATAGGAACACCAGTGGTCAGTGAGTATCATGTATGTGGTCCATGTAAAATGAAAATCCCAGATGAACCTATCTATATATATCTCATCTTTGGGTTCCATCCCAATATAATACTAATGTATTCATAGTACGACGAGGTCAGGGAAATGTGTACCGCACCGTACGTGCTCCTATTTTGTGTGGGGAAGGGAAAAAAATCTTGCCATACCAAAGAGTTGAACAAATACAAGATAATTTTACCAACTTTCTGTCTTGTACCTTTTACTTGGTGAACTTGGTGCTGCGGTGGCTTACATGGGCAGAAATAGTACATATGATGGTTAAGTAAGACGGGATTTGAGTGCTCTATCTTCTCATATAGCATGCAGGGAATATAAAACCTGAGGGTAAGTGACTAACTAAAGTTGAGTATACCCTGACGAACCAGGCTAGAATAAAATATCTGTTGCAAATATCATACAAATGTACAACAAGAAGAAATATGATATTCATGAGAAATTTCGGACCGCTCTTTAGTTTGAGAATTTATGGCACCAAAGGGAAATTGAGTTGAACCAGGAGATTTACGAATAAATGGAATAAACAGTAATCATTCAAATATCACTGCGTGTACTAGTCGGATCCACCATACGTATATGCATCCATATGTACGAGCTGGAGCTATAAGTTTATAATAATGTATCATACATCTTGCAGTCAGTCAGTTAGGTTTCTTGCGTAATATGGGTAGTGCAGTCAGTTTTATCTTACATTTTTTATTCGTGTTCCTAAAAATTTTACTTTTTCAGTCAGATTAGTTGGTTAGCTAGTAATGGTTCCATTTTATTCCCTATATGGTTTTTAAGCTGACGAGGAAAAAGTACTCACCCTTATCAGCATAGAGTAATTCAGGTAAAAGGTCTCATCAATCATGCTGTGGGTAAAAGACAAGTTGGATTTAAATTTACAACTTTCCCCCTTAATTTCAAATGAGATGGGAATGATGAATTGATGGAATTTATTTGCCAGGTGTGTTTCCCTACACAACTTTTACGGTGCGGAAAAAAGACTGTGTAATCAAATCAGTGCACGATGCAAAAGTGATACAGACAATGTTTAGTATTTGTAAATACTGTTTACATTGCTACTTATAGTGTTCTACTCTCAGGGTGGACAGTTTAAATTGCCGAGTTTTGTGCATACAATTGCTATGGTTCAGCTAGTCAGTTCATGTGCCACTTTTTTCAAGGTTTGTCATGATCAACGAGCATTATAAAATTTTCGTAACTTTTCTACGCGTGAAATAGAAATTGAGTCAAAAGATTTTTGCATGAGGAAACTATATATGAGTTTGTTGGTTCAAACAAACTTTGGGATACATTACTAATATTATTTTGGTGCAAATTTTCAACTTCCTAATGCTGTATACTGATCTCTAAACTTCCGGTTTCAGCTAGTTTGTAAATACTATATGATGTAACTGTTGACGCATCCTGTGGATTCATTCAATGCATGTTATCTTAATCCGAATTAGCTTTGTGTCCCTCAGAATAATCAGTATGATACATTCCACACGTTTGGATGATAAATACGGGAGGGTTGGAATCTTGAGAAAAAAATTTCTCTTCTCTTTACACGTGTAAGTTTATGATTCCAGTTTTGCTATAGTCGCATATACTGTACTAATCAAATGTACTATGGAAACCATAAAGTTATATAATTTGTAATCATTTTAAGTATATAGTAATAAGAATGATGGATGATTAAATACTTTAGCCAATATTATGCATACAATAATCTCTAGTAAAGGAACTATACCGTGTAAACTAACTCAATAACCAATGTCTAAAATTACTGTGATTTTTTGTTGTTGTTGAATGCAAATGATGTGAATTGTATGCATAATGAAAAAAAATAAAGTAAAAAAAAGTGCAAAACCTTGAATACAGAGTCCTCCTTCTACTATTTTGAACACAAATCTCATTTGAGCATTCATGTTCACAACTGGGGTGCATTCATCATCATCTTTGTGAGGGGAACTGGGAAAAGATTTTTACAGGAACAAGTGGGATCATTGAAAAGGTATCACAACGAGCCTCATTCATTGGCTTGGAATGGCAAATTTTATCTCACCTTAGGTTTTCTATTGTGTGGCTTTAGTGCTTGAGCTCAAGCCGCTTCACTACCACTACACCATGTGTGATGTAAATATGTGTGCTTGTGAATACTATACACTGTGAGTTGAGCATAATAAATGGTATGCTGCTACTCTTGTTTGCTTCCCTATCGTTTTGCATGGAGAACACTTTTAGAATGTGACTAGATGATGAATGCTCATTTTATTTCCACACTATCCATGCCTTTTCAATGGACTATGGGACTTGTAAAGAATTCATTTTTCATTTCTAATCTTTATCTCATATGCTGTCTCTCAAACTAACTAATGCATCATATAGTATCCAGTAAGTACCTATTCTCCTTGTGCTCATTTTAATTCCAAATCCAAAAAAAAACTCAAAGCATGCTATATATACAGACTCAGTCAATCAATAGTCTAATGGGATTTTTTTTAATCAGGGGTTTCAAAATAAAATTTTAAAAAATGCATGCATATAGAGCAAAAAATTTTGTTTTAACATTATATTACTGTTTACGCTACAATTTTTTACAGCGATCTTTAAAAACTGTTATTTGTGAGCAGTCTTAATGGACAAAACGAACGTAACTGTGGTCTATACACTCACTCATTCTCCTTTGTGTGTCTGTATGAACTCAATGGCTCATTGTATCAGAAATTTATGGATTATGATGGGCTTTAGTGAACGAAGACGTGTCATAACGCCTTGTGCATTGGATTCGTGTCAACCCGTAAGAGAAACAGATGCGGGACAAGTTTAATGGTAGTGACTTCATGAAAAAGCCGCCCGACTCTCTGATTGTATGGATTACTGAGCAACCAAAGAGCAGTCAATTTAATGGATCCCACTGAATTACTACTGGAGAGTAATGGTAGGATAACAAAAACCTACAGTCTAACTATATATACTGGGATTTTTTTTTGACAGAGTAGTCAGTTACGCATTACATTGCACATTACAACTCACAACTTAATAGCAATCTTGCAGTCTTTTTTCATCCAATGGTCCCGTCCCAAAACCCTAAAATGCTGTAGTTACAACAGTACCTACAATCCTACAATATTTATCTATAAGTAAAATCAGTGTATTTATGTACTTCAAATGTTTTTTTTGCTTGCGTATGTTTTTGTGTGTATTTCATTAAACAATTCTTTCATTTAAGTTTTTTTCACAACAGTTTCCCCACATTTTTCTTAATGCACACCAGAATTCAAACAGAACATAATGTACACATATGAGTAGTAACTTATTGCGATAGCTGGCTATCATGTGGCCAGCCACAAAGTATATAAAAATGATGATGATGACTCCAATGATGATGATTGAACGAGTTTGCTACGAAAGGGAAAAGTAAATGGGAAAAGAATGGCAGCTACGGTGGTTTGTGGGAGAAAAGCCAAAGTCTCCTAAACGTGCGTACCACAAGATATATTGGACAGGGATGCACACTCACCATGACTGTAGTATGTAATATAGTGAGACCAAGAGTTGGACGAAAGATGGGTCCTGCCTACACCCATATGATGTGTACGCCACGCCAACCATACATGGGAAGTTGCAATAACTGCTGGTACATTGAGTAGTGTACGTATTAGATGACTGCATGAGTCTCTAAATGGACATCACACTAACTGCCAAAAAGATAAGAGAGGAAAACTATTATGAAAGGGGTTCCCTAATAAAAATGACCGCATATATAGGATTCGAAAGGGAGATAAGGGAGGTGGAATAAGTAAAGAGAGGGATATTACAGTTGGCCGGCCATTCCATCATAAAAGGACGGGAGCCATTCTAGTCAGTTGACTTTATCTTTGACTTCACATTTGAAATTCTATCAGGAATGTAATAATTCATAAGGGAAAAATTGAAGAGAAAAAACCTTAGTAATGATGATTTTATGTGATTGGAAAAAAACTCTTTATGTATGGTATTTGGTAGTGCATGGTGGTTTCCCTCCACTTGTCCTAGTGGATACTATTCAGACTGACTTGAGCCAGATTTTTCTCACTCAGTCAGTACCAAAGTTTGTATAGCAGGGTAACTTGGAGCACATGGAATTTTATGAATGGTGAGATAAGAAAGTACATAAATGATTGGTGAATCCAAGTACTCGTGTTCAATGTTTTGGGACCAATCAGATTACATAAGTCGGTCCACGGTATTTAACTTGCGGCCGTCAGTCAAAAACGACAAGTGTATAAGGGAACACAGAGGATTTCTCATTCCACTGAATATTTGACCAGTGGACATAAAGAAATGGGAGATAAGAGTTTGACAAAGCTGGGGGATGGATGGCCCGCCAAATGTATAGACCAAAGAGGTTTCTAGTTACAATCCTCATGACTTTTACTTTTTCAACTGTGATTCCCCATTCAAGATGTTTGTGCAGGGATGATGATGATGAGGATTTTTTTCCCTGTACCTTGTTTGTTGGTTGGTTACAAGAATAGAGATATGTACGGAGCAGTTTTGTGTACACAGTATAGATCATGTAAGTGAGTAAGTGAGCAAAAAGTTTATATAGCATGATACATGCAATGATGATGATGATGCCCGCTTTGCTTTATCTCAAAGTGATTCCAACTTCATATTGTTATTGCATATGATGTTATTCACTTTATATGGGTGGATTTGGATCCCCACAAGAAAAAACCTATTACATTTTATCTGGTGATTCAGTGATGTGCCCGTTTCCGTTGTGGGCTCCCAGCAACACAATGAAATTCTCCTGTATCAGATGAGCGACGTAGTACCTTTTTTCCTTTAGTTTGTGATGTGACTTCAATCTCCTAGCACATTATGCATCAAAAGTATCCTAACCGTAAATATCGAGACTTTCTCCTCACTGGCATTCAAACAAAATCGAATCAGAAATGCTTTTTTGGTTACAAGCACATTCCATGCAAAATCAGGATGTATTATGGGTTGTGTATTTCCTCTGATGTTTAAAAATAAGGCACAACCACAAACATTCATGAAATATACTGATTTGTGGGCTACAGCAAACTGGATGCTTAAACAGTCATTATTCACAGATTTAATAGCTTCCGTCGTAGCTGTAATGCTCAATCCATATTAGCGTTCATATCATTTCATGAAATTGATAGATTACATGCAAAACTTTGGCTCATTCAATCACACAAACTTGTCAAAAGATCCAGTCATATCAAAGTGTCTATATATTTCATCATAACGATGTTCTCATGCATTTAAATAGGACTTTCTCCCTTAGTTAGTTTTAGTGAACTGAAACGTGCCATTATCAAAATCAAAAATGAACAAAATTTCTCTCTTTAATTGTGCACATCAGCTTCTGAACGCTTGGACAATAACTTCCGCCACCTAGGTTGCAAAACTAATAATACAATAATTCAAAAAATCAAAGAAAACAACTTGCAGAAAAGTTTAAACATTGAAATAGAAACGAGTAATCTTTAATTTGAAAATTTCCATAGTAGCGGCACCTTAAACTGACTGACTGAGAGTGGGCAGCTTAAATACTTATGCAATGGTTCAAGAGACTAGTCCATACCGTAGCCCACCGCACGTCACAAAAGTTCTAATCTACAGCCTACAAAATTAACTAACTACAAATCATTAACATTCTACCGCAAAGCTAACACTATGCCTAGCTATACTATTATATGCATTTTACAAAGTCTTTGAAAGTAAAAAACAATAGCAATCCTCATTGAGTCAGTATCATTTCACCCCAAAGTCAGTTCATGCAGCAAAAAACCCTACTACTACCCTCTCTCTCTCTCTCATACACTCTTGGAAAGGATTTGTTTAACCAGCATGTTAATAGTCAACGCACTGATAATAATACCAAGAGTGATAATGATGAAAATTGTGCTCGGTTCATTTCATTCCCGAATTGAGCGTAGATACTCCATAGCTGGCCACATAATCACACCAGACACACATGGAATGGAAGAACCCTCTTGTTAGTTTAAGTAAGTAACTTTGTGAGTGAGTGAAAGTAGTCTTTATGGGCTAGGGAAACGGACCACAATGATGAGGGAGACATAAGGGGAAGCCACCATCCATCCAAATTGTCCATAGAACATGATGCACTTGTGACTAACCAACTAACTAACTACTAAATACAAGTGTAAAGCTTCATTACGTACACTAGGACAGCTAACAAACTAACTAACAAGTTAAAACAGAGTCGTCCGTTCCTTTTTAACTAGAAAAACCAAACTGGTTAGTTAGTTAGTTGGTAAAGGAAGCCAGTAGAGCCACTAGAGCCCTACGAACGGACTGGCTCCCATAAATGCTCATCATATCACATAGGCAAGTGTCAGAAAAGCAATGTCAGCTCTGTACTCTATGTGTTCCAGATAAGATCATAATTGAATGGGTGAAGCGGCTGAGGATGATTTGCACAGGATGGAATAGAGAGTGAAAGAGTGAGTCCGTGGTCGTCATCATGATCGTCGTGGTAAAAGGAGCATTTTTCCCTATCCTCGTGTATGTATAGCCAGTACTATGGTGTGTGTATGATGATGGGACTCCTGGAATACTGGCAGACTTCCCTTTGCGGTTTATTATGTGGCCGGGTATGAAAAGAGGCTGTGAAAAGCGCCAGGGAATGTGTATTATATGAATATAGTTAGTTAGTTAGTTAGTTAGTTAGTGAGTATGCTGGGCTTGAGTTCTTCTGTGTGCACTATAATAAGCGATTAGATATGAATGTGATGGTAGTGTGTGGTATGTAGTACAGTTAGTTAGACTCTCATGGCGCTGATATATGGGCTCAGTCAGTACTTGGGGCACAATAGCCGCTCTCTAATCTAAACTGGTTTTCTGCATTGTCAAAGCGTTTTCAACTGTATATTAGATTAAGTTCATAATTTTCGCAAAAAGGAAAATGGCTTGCGAGCATCCTCTCTCTTCCCTTCCAGTTAGTTTTCCCCCTATTGTGGTTTTCACAGTTATGAGCTGGTCTGTAATATCGAGAGATTTTATAAATCGTTCTGACTTGATTAACTTCCATTGTATGCTCGGCTAGTGCGTGTGTAGTGTGTAGGATCTAAGTATGCAAGTGTGTAGTAGGATAGTATATGGAAAGTGAGCAACCGTGTAATAGAGGTTTTATTAGGTCTGCTCTAATGTGTGCATGAGTTCTATTTAACTTGTTAGTTAGTAAGTTTGTTAGTTATTGTGTGAAAGTTAGCCTTTTCAGATATATTCAGATCCCCTATTCATTTTGGATGGTAGTTAGCTATTGCAAGTATTATAAGTGTGCCAGATTAGTTGATACTGGAATCTCGTGCTTATAAGTTTTCAGTAGTTAATTTAGTACTGCTCAATGATAATTTTTCAGCTCTGTAATATATTGCATGAAATTATGAAAAAATTGGCAACGTCTAATCGTGGCAGCCAAATCAATGGATATAATTTGTTTTTTATGAAACCTAGACACACCCAGGGAGTTTATAAATCCAATCCAGAGTGTTATAATGAAGAGCGAGAAATGGTGATTTATTATGGATCCATAAATAGCTATCTGTAGATAAACATGGGAACAATGGAACCTAGTGTACCCGTAGTACAATTCATTACTGTTATTGTTATTATGAGGATGGTTGACTGGGAGTATTTATTTTCCATGTTGGCCCATAATCTTTAAATTGATCTCATGAATCCAATCATAGTCATCCATGTGTGAGCCAAGTGAAAGCGATCTTGCTCCTTTTCTCTTGACTGACTGAGTCTTTGTGCTGGTGCGAAAGTATCATCTGTGTACCCATGCACACTTCTATTACAGCCGTATGCACATGCATGCATACATGGTGTAATGAATTCCATTTCTCATCGCTCCACTCAACATGTGAGATTGGGCCCATTCTTAGGATTTTACAAATATTTCCAGATTTTAAAATCACGGCATGTCACAGAGAAATCTATTTGCTCAAACCACCATGTGGAGCGCATTTTGCCTTCTTGCACATCCAACGTTTCACATTACATGTAGCTTTGTGTACATGGGAGTTTGAGAAAATTGGAAAACGTAATGTTTTTAACTTCAAACACGAGGGGTAATACAGAATATACTATGGAAGATCTTCCACCACATATAGAAGCAAAAAGGAATGAAAGAAATGAAAGAAGTAGTGTGTTGAAAAATAATGGGAAGGAAAAGATTGTCATTTTATGCTTGATCGAGTCGTAAAATCGTTTTCAAATAGGGTTCTATATGTTCTTGATACTGTGACCTCATACAGCGTCGTACATATCTACTTGGTGCTTTCTAACTTATTCCAAACTACCATTCTCTCTGGCTCTTGTTCCTATATTGCCCTATGCCGTTTCTAAATCCATTCCCAACTCCAGAATTGCATTTAAAATGGAGCACATTCGTGTGGTTTAAATGTTTTCACTGTAATTTCATATTGATGTCAAATTGAAGTTGAATGCAACAACTACACTCTCGTGACTGTCGTCATACATAGGTGCCTCTTCGTCCAGACTAGATGATCCACATTACATTCTCTATCTAATAAAAGAGGCATTAGGATTCACGTGGAAAACCACATTAGACTCAACGCTGGTAATCATAGTACAAAACTGCGATTACTACATGTAAGCCACTAGCATTTGTAGCCTATCATATAATAGCAATAATCATAACAACAGCAGCTCATGACTACTACTAAAGACAAACATGGAAATAAGTTTGCACGGGGATTTGTACGTTCGTATTGTGTATAAAGGGAATTTGTGGGCCCAACATCTCTAACTGCTACTACTTTGGCTCTTAGTTAGTATTGAAATCACGCAAAACTGAGTAAAAGACTTTTGAATTTGAGTTTAAATTGGATCTACTACATGTACATTGGCTGTATGTTTTTTCACTAGGATTTGTGGATACACCCATTTTGTAGTGGTACTTGATTCCACTGTTTCCTCTCTTCATGTATATCAAATAGCATTCATAGCGGAATCCGTTACTCGCATACATAAGCAGCTATCGCATTACGAAAAGTGGCAGTAGTCAGTTACTCCGACTCTCCTCTGTACCAGTCAAATATAATACAGAGCACCAAAAGTCAGTCTCACCACCCCATCATAATGCACTATGAGCGTTCCGTGTACTACTCACTAAAAATCAGGGAACCAAAACAAGCCGCTCTTGTCATCACGTCTCTTTACAACCCTTTCCCTAAAAGACTTACTACCTACCACGAGAGTAGACCGTAACTCGTACTACCGCTCGAAAAAAAAAACTGTACAACATAAGCTCACCATGTACACACTACAGACTACTACTAGCCTTGTAGTTTATGCCTATAGACAGACACACAACAACAGAGAGACAGATACATGAGGAAATCTCTATTTGGGAGGAATGGAAAGCCAACATCAACTTTCCCCATTATAGTTAGGCACACATTTATTTATATATAAGTTACGTGCTCCTCACTTTATCTTCATATACTTCATGCATCTTTCTCAATTTTATTCTCTCTATTATGACTGTCAACCTCTCAAGCTGAAAGTGCATTTCAAAGCAATTCCTCATATCTTTCTATTTTCTTGTGTATACTGGATGCAGACTGAGTGCAAAAAGTGCGTTCCTCTCCTTCAATAGTAATCATAATAAGTAGCAGGCTCTACATGTAGTGAACAATCATAATATGTTCACAAGAGCTTTTATCCCTTTTCAGTGTGTCACACTTCAACTGTGGTGATCATCTCAAAGCACTGCTGGATTCTTTGCCCAAGAAATCATAGCAAACCACTAGAGCACTTTTAGTTCAACCCAACTAACTAAATAACTAACCATAAACTAACTAATGCAAATAATAACAACAACATGGAATTCCTTATTAAATTCTTGGCACACAACTGTGAGTTGAAATAAACGTAACCGAATGAATTCACAACTTGCTTAGTTTAGTTAGTTCTTACCACGAGTCATAAAAGTACTCAACCTGTCAAGGAAATCCGGGCTCCACACTGAGGGAAAAAATTGGTGACTTGGTTTCGTGAAAGTTTAAGTGGGTCCTATTATGCATCATCAGTACTAACTAACTAAATAACTAACCATAGTGCACTGCTATACTACCACCCTTCATTATTATTGCTTGAGCATTCACTCATTTCCATAATACACAGTCTTACCACAGACAGTGACCATTTCTCATTACTATACTATATAAGTTAGTTGCAACCATTGTGTGTTCCCCGTTCCGGTGTACTCTTGTTGAGTTCACATGATTTATGACATCTTGAGTAACTGACATTTCACTTTTTCCATATACCATTGTTTGGCTCGTGACAGAGCCAGGCTCTTTCAATCCCACAATCTAAAGTGTGTTTGTGCCCCAAAAAGAATAGTGTCAGTGTGTATTCCTATACGTACCCCTAACTATGATGATGTGTCTAACTAAAGACAAGGAGTGTTCCCAACATTGCTTTCTGAATAACTCAAAAATCATGGGAGCCATCTAACTATAACTTACTAAGCCACTGGATTACCTTGTAACTTTCAGTAGATGATTCAAATTCAAAAAGCCAGGAAAGGTGCCTATCACTTGAGTATTATAATAGTAATACGATTTCCAGTATTAGTTTGTTGGAAGCCTTCTACGGAAGGAGAAATAATGCTTTTCTTCCCCCGTTTGGAACAACAAGAGGCTTAAAAAGCACGCACACGACCAAGATGACAGCACCTTTGTGCATTTGTTCATCCTTTTCCTGCTCCTTCCCTCCATCATTGTTGTAATGGTGTGCATTATGGTACGGCAGTGCACAATGCCACTAATGATCCTTCTCATTCCAAATCTTTCTTTTTTTTCAGTCAGTGCCACCAGAGCTCATAATACACATTCTGCACCAGGATGGAATAAAAATGAGATTGTCAAAACAGCAGGGCCAAGTGTGGTGAACTCTCTGTGTACTGTATTGATACCGTATTGCGGTTGAGTGAGTGATTTCATTCTGGGAATGGGGATTAAAGTGTGCTCTCTAAATCGGTCCATATATGATGGCAATAATACTAACTACCTTACTTGATGCGAATTGAATTACCGTACTTGGGGCACCTTTTGTATCCCAGTATGACCTTAATGTACAATGTGATTTGCAAGGAAATCAAATGTGATGAGTATAACATTGGCAACCAGATTTAGTTAGTTGCGTAGTACATGTTTTTTTCACATGTGATGGGTTTAGAAGCACTAATGTGGGGAAGTAAAAGATGTTATGCATTTTTTCATGAATGGCAGGACATATACAAAGCCAAAGGAGACAAAGCAATGCACGCCAATGGTATAGCAGGTCGTGTGCATACGTAAATGGTGACTTACTTGGTAACAAATAGTTGATGCATAAAGTGTGCAGCATAGAAAAACAGGGATGTTAAAGCATGAAAACTGATCTGTTATCTATATGAGCAGGGAAAAAACGTGCAAGCACACACTCCAAAATTAATACTGCAATGCCAGATCTATTCACATTTGGTAGTATAATTTAAATTCAATAAAAATCATCATCCACTTTTTTACACTGTGCAATGAATATGTAAGTTAACGCTGGAAACGGTCCGCTTGATTTTAATTGACTTAGGCTTTAAATGTGAATCGACAGAAAATATTATTTGCGATTCCACTGTAAAATTTACTACCAAGTATTCACCACCCTAAGACCACAAAGCAAGGAAACCTACTAAAAATGCATAGTGAGCCCTTTATAACTGGGTCCCCCTATGTAAACGATGCGATTAATTTGATGAGCCCAGAGAGAAGTGTGTGCACTTTAAAAAGAGACCCAAACGTACTCATCGATGCGGTAGCCAAGTCGTTAAAAGTGGATTCAAATGGAAACCAAAATGCGCTCACAATAAGCTACTCACAGATAAGCTAATGCATAAGATGACTGTTGAACAAATACCAGGGACTTTATGATTCCCATCACAAATTTCATTAGGAACACACAGTGACTTTTCCCTCCTTTCATGTGACATTTTCATTTCAATATGAAGGGTAATCGACCAGAAACACTACCTCTCCTCAACTAGTCAGTCAGTCACTCACTTACTAACTTACTAAATACTTGCACAAGACTCTAGCTAAAACTATACATACGTCCAACAAAGTGGTGAATATCCATAGCTAGATCATCATACAAACACACACACACATTACAACCATGAAAAAAAGCTTTGAGCAAACATTAGCTGATTCTGACTCCAGTGCTGTCTAACTAACTAAATTGTAGCATTCATAGAAAAGCCTAAAAAAATGCTTTCTTCCCCTCAGCTTTCCAAAAAGCTAACCAACCAGGCCTGTCAGTTGCCGACAACGGCCCGTCACATTTATATGTATAACCTTCTGGTCTAATCACAGTGAAAACCATCATGATGAACATCATAAAATAATGACGATCATCATCATGCCAATCCATCCATTCCTATGGTCTACAGTCAACCAGTTAGAATGGATTCCATTGTGTACAAAAGAAGCTATAATGAATTCAATGGGTGAAAGGGAATCAGGATATAAAGAATAATGTTTCTAACTGAACTGACTGTGTGTACATGGAGGAAAAGGGAAGGGAACTTTGTGAAACTACCGTTTCATATCCAGTATACTATATAGAGTAGGTGCAGTTCCCACAAACTCTTTGTGTACGTCGGACGTAATATGAACGCATAAAGAGAGACAGAGAGTGTTAAAGCGCATCACAAATGTCATTTCACTCACTTATCTTTCCCTTTCTTTCTCTCTTACCAATCATTGATAGCATGGCTCCATGGAATAAATCACAGTCACATTGGTTGCTCCCTTTCCTATGTGTGGATTGTGGTGGATCAAGAATGCTGCTCCTTCCCAATCGTTTCCATCATTGTGGTAATGCTCAAATGATTTAATAAAGCCACTTTGACTTCCAATTTGACGTTTCAATTTCATTTCTAGTCTCTGTGTACATGTTATACGTGTCAAGTCAAGTAAGTATAACTCAAGGTGGTAGAATAAGAGGTGAAACCTTACAGAGTATTTTACTGTAGCGCCCAGTGGTGACGTAACTGGTAGATTGCTACTCTATGCTCAGGTTACAGACTATGTTTCTATATTGGTATGCACGCGTTACAAAGAACGTGAACGCGAACAAAGAAATATCCACTTACATTTTGTTTATTTTTGGATGAATTTTATTAATCACATTTTTGAACTATTGACAAACATTTTAA
>Ga0210040_10004530_pt1 | contig 18119 bp, 18 predicted proteins | sample CryGeyCG12114_NA_FD_185462 | JGI IMG/M metagenome (GOLD analysis project Ga0210040, IMG submission 185462) | Groundwater microbial communities from aquifer - Crystal Geyser CG19_WC_8/21/14_NA (SPAdes) (version 2) | ecosystem: Environmental > Aquatic > Deep subsurface > Groundwater | place: USA...
AAGCTGTCGTCTATACGACCCTTGATTTTCTCTTCTAATGAGTTGCAAGTATTGTAGCAGTAGTCGGCAGTGTTGAGTACAAGAATTGTGTCTTCAATTGTTGGCGTCCTGGAGGGCGTGGCATTCGTAGGCCGCTCCGAGATGTAGAACAGCAATACTTGCTGCGCATACTGCTCCAAGTACTTCCCAAAGACTCTTGACAAATCGAGGAGAGGTTGAGCGGTGGAAAGCTTAGCACACTGAGCTAGGGACAACCTATAGAAATTGAACAAGTCGGTAGAAGATGCTATCACTTGCTGCGAGGAGTACTCTTCGTCCGGTGGCTTGGGTGGCTTTTGCTTGTATTGTGGTATTAGCCCTGCTAGTTCTTTGTCTTGCGCATCCACCCAAGAACTGAGGTAAGGTTCGAATGCGTCAGAAATTGGTTGGCCGAACACAGGAGAATCGCTGGCAGACGCCAAGGTATCGAAAGAAGTCCTCGAAGCATTCGAAAATCGTCTCTCCAGACTATGTTCGAAATCCAATGTCTGCTGCAGGCATGAGAGAAGTAATTTGACATCCAGTGTCTGGCCGCTCCTCGTCGTTCTCGAAAGAATACCCTTGTAGTCATCTCTTGTTCCTTCAGCGAAGACATTGGCTAGCACTTCGTTGACCCTCCAGTAAGGTGGGAATATGGCTGCATGCTCCTCGTCGTATATCTTCAATGTCTTTCGAAACCATGCGTACCGTCGATCGATGTTGTCCAAAGACCCAGCCTCTTGATCACCCTTGAAGATCTGTCGGTACTGCCGCAGCTGCGTGTTGCAATACCATGTTACTAATCGTGACCGTGCTGCCTCGCCCAAAGCGTCCACTACCAGACATGCCTCATGAAGCGTTCCACGCTTCTTTGCAACCTCCTCTTTCGTAAAAGTAACCTCGAAGTCCTCGCATACTTGCTCCAACAGTTCTCGTTGTAAGTCCGCAACGTTCCTGCTCAGAGTAGCAATCTGATCAATCGAGCGATAAGACTTAAAGTGTGCCATTAATTGTATTACAGCCTGCAACAACTGTGCACATTCTCTATATTGTCGGGTTTTGATCAGAGAGCGGAGTTGCTCGTATGCTGTTGTGAGCATTTGCAGCCTCTTCAGAGCCGTCATGGACAACGTCAGGTTCTTCTTCGTGTTGTCCAGCTGCTTGATGTCTGCCGTCATCTCCGTAATGTTTCGTTCTGTCTGCAACGCCCGTTCTCGAACATCTTCGATCTTCTTGAACAAGTCCGCCAGCTCAGCCTTTGTTGCTTGCATTCGTTCCAGGCATTCTGCATTGACAATAGTCTGCTCGTCTTCGAGCAGGTCAATTTCGTCGTCCAAATCATCTTGGTAAGTTTGCAGAGCTTGGTATGTCTGGGATACAGACGAGAGGGTTGTAGGGTGGGAGAATATCGCATTCAGATGGTCGATTGGATCGTAGTCGTCTAACGCTATCAGGTCTGCTCAGAGTAGCCCACGCTCAACATACCTGAGTCCAGCAGATCTAGATCGTGATTAATGCCATTGGCAGGCATAGGGATAGTCCCTAGGGCGCTACGCCTATTTGTGGTTGTGTGGGCGAGCTTTGGATGTTGGACCCCTTGTCTCTCTTTGCATACGTACAATTGCTACAACATCTCATCCACTGCACGTGCCATTTGCGGAGATCGAAGGACGCTACGGTGGTCTGTTCAGCCTCAGGTCAATAGTGCCGTGGTCTGCCGTATTGGCTTGGCATACAGTCCATCAAGTTGAAACTCATGTTTTCATCTGAATCCTTTCTCTTCTACTTAAATATGTATGTGTAAAATATTGTGTCGATTTGTTCTTTTCTAGACACGGACTATGATGACATGAAGAGCATGTGGTGACTACCAGAGCTTGCACCCGATCCTACACCTGACGATGGTGTAGTTGACTCTGGGAGCAGCTCGAAAATTTGGCCATGGCTCCCTGAGTCCTAGCAGCATCAGAATGCGACAACTATCCGACAGGAAGATCGCCAAATGCAGGCACTGATGCGTTGGAATAGCGGAAACCTGGAATAACAAAGGAGCATTACTTACACAAAAAAGACGAAACCCTTGCACCCTCTTAAAAGATTTTCATCATCGGCTTGATCCGGCTTTTCAAGATGAAGAAAAGTTAGTGGATTCCCCTGGAGCTATCGAAAGGAAGTGACAACGATGATGGAATCGGGGTTGTGCCCGCTTCCTGGTTCACTGCGCCCTCTATATCCATGTAAGCTTCAGCATTCTCCTTCTTGCTCCGCGCCCCCAGCTCCCTTACTTTATATGATGACATCTAGTTACCTTACGGCATTAGGAAGAGCCGGAAAAGGATACGGTCTGCGCCTGGCATCGTCAAATGCACAGGATCTGCAGATCGTGGTCGATGCTTAGAATGGTTCTTCTGAAATTTATCCCTACACTTGCCTTCATTCCAAAGTCACTTGGAGAAGAACTTACGCTGACATTCATCTACATTAGGTCACGATCAGAATTCAGGATAGTCCGAAGACTCGTAGCAGATAATGATCCAAGCTGGCGTTCTTGTTCACATATTCCTATCCTTATAGAACTCCACGCTATGCATTTTAGAAAGAAGCCCGGTCCATGACTATCCTTGATGTATTTTCTTCAGCCTCATGTTTCCTTCGTAGAGACCACGATCAATCGCTGCCGCAACAGTCAAAGTTCCTCCTATGACTGCGCAGACACCGGTCAAAAAGCTAGCGAACGTTTTCGGCCTTGCCTCCCTGTTGATAACTTTCATAGGACTGATGTCGTAGGAGAAGAAGACTCCAGGGATACCACCATGAGCATGCAGTCTTTCCTTGTGACCCTCGGCCGCGTCGGTGCCACCAGCCAAGGATCTTTTGTGCGATGTTACAGAGTACTGGTGCGTCTCAACGGAGCCCTGACTGCCCGCTGATCTTCCGTGCATGCCTAAGGGAATCAAATCGCTTAGTGAGGAGTGCTGTTTCATGGAACGGTCCTCGTCCCACCCAAGAGGCAGATACGAGGTAGAGACGACCTTGACGAAGTACATGAAATTGAATGCGGCCTCCCCAGTCTCTTGCTTGTGCCCATCTAGCGGATTTGAGTGGTGATGGTCACTCCATTTCGCGGTCATGTCGTCTGGCAGCTGTGGCCCGAAACGCAGGGCGTGGATCTCGTGCGTGAACGTATGCCCACCTTCGACTGGTGTATCAAAGTAATTGTTCAAATCATGGACGTGCATATTGCCATTGCTGAAACTCCTGCCTGGAGCAATGTGAAAATTGCCCACCACTTTGTTGACTCTTATCGTGCCCTCGATTCTGCAACCCTCTTGTCTCTGCTGATCCAGTCGTTCACCGTAGCCTTCCCTTTCGCACTGTTCCACACCTTCACCACGTCCGAAAGCCCAACTCTTGCCCGCATATGCCTCTCGAACCTCGTCACAGGTGTTGCAGCAGCCGGGCTTGATAGCAGTCGAGGGTGAAGGTGCCGAGTAGCATGAGCCGCAGTATTCGGGGTCCAGATGCTTTGCGCTCTCATCTGTGTGAAGTTGTAGTGCTTGTACATCGATCACTGTTGAACCTTCTGTAGGAGGTGATAGCCTGACTTTGTTGACACCATGAACCACACCAGTTTGCTGTTCGCCAGACACGTCCATCACATCCAGTGTGAGGAGTTCACAAGGTATGCGTGGGAAGGTCATGTTAAGGTGTATCTCCATCTTCTCTCCTCGTCCTTTGTCCACGATTAGTTCTGGCTGCACCAGAATTTTTCTGTAATCTGCCCATTCTCCCCACACTAGGTATAATATGATCAGAATGGAGGTAATGGTGACTATGCCGCCAGAGGTGGTTCGTATGCGGGCATCCTCGACAGTCTTAGTGAATGCATCCAGCCGCGTAAAGCGCGACTTGACAGGCATCGCGGAGATAGAAGGCTCTTGACGTGTGAAAATGAGCGACAAGCGGCAGAATAACTCAGATTGCACCTTCAGCTGTCTCCACGACCAGCATCTCGTTCTTCGGTGTGATCTGCTACTGCGGTCCTGGTTGGCGCAGCTGTGGACAGCATGTTCTTGACAGGGACATGGCCAAGGAGCTAGCATGGTATTCGTGGACAGGGTACTAGTGCACCATGCTGTGCCCGACGTCCTCCGCACGACATGTCAACTACCACCAGTCTAGCGCGGTTTCTGAACACTCAAGCTCCAATCAGTACAAGCATGGGTACTTTAGCTGCGAGGAATGTCAAGCGCGCCTGTCGCATGATTGAGCATCACTGTAAATCCACGATATCGTTTTGATCGGCGGTCTCATAGGCGCTTCCCTTTGCTAACCCACGCCATCGAACCCGTGTCCTCTACCACTGCCTCGAACATCATGATGAGATGATATCGCTTATGACCTTTTGAACGCTCCAGATCTAGAGGAGACAAACATTCAGACCCACCGTGCAGTATGAAATCAAGGACAAGATGGCGATTACACTCCGATCTAACTATGTCTTTGTAATTTCCACCTCATAACAGAATCAATCACTGACATCAGCTTTTGGATCATACTGCTATTCGACATCGCCATATAGATGGCACAAGCTCATCTCGCAGTTCTTTACCCGGAAGGCCCAGGATGTTATCTTGTAAACACTCTCGGCGAGGGAGCAGAAGGAAAGACTTCTTTGGTATGTGGAGCAAGTGCAGTACCTGTTAATTTATGCGTCCGTAAAGCGGCAGGCATACGATTGGTAAGCGACGCATTTGAAGGTCGTTACCAGGTGCGCGGTTATCGACCGCACCCTCAGTTCCCTAACTTCTCGGCTGGACAGAATACGGTATTCGTCGGTACACTCCTTTGGCAGAGAGTGCAAGTCAACATCAACGATCTGGCAATACTGTAACCGCGGTAGCCTCGAGAACCTCCTCGACAGGTCCTACGAAGCCGAGAGATGTGTTCCGGAATATTTGATCCGGCGCCGTTTCAGCCAGTTGCTTGACGGTGTCCATTCCCTCCATCAAATTTGTTGGCCAGCAATGCTTGACGTTGACCTGCAGCTGCGTAATATATTTCTCGACTATGCAGAATCTGGAAGGAGTACACCAGACGTCTACCTCGGCGAATTTGGTTCCCCAGGCGCCATTCAAAAAGTCGAGTAGGGACCCATGACCGTAGATGAATTCGAGCGAGCGGCCATCGCGCGAAAGGCATCCAAGATGTGGTCATAGCCGTAAGCTGTTTCATCACCCTGCCAGAGACACCCGACCGCGATCTCTACAAAGTAGAAGAGAGCGTGATCCTCTTCTTCGGGGACTCTAAGAAACGCTACTCACACGAGCTACTAACGATGCTACATAAGCTCCGCAGCATCACCTACGAGATGCCCACCTCGACCGAAAACATGGACGATATCATGGACAAATAGTTTGACCTGAGACGAAATGACGCCACGGTCAGCTACGGCTGCACGCAGGACGACGAGGCATACGCCTACGACCTCGGCTCCACACGCCCGTGAGACGCATGAAGCCCGGCACGGAATGAAGAAAGGACGCACTCCTGGATTGCGCATAGCACATTTACGAGAAAAATTGAGCAGAATTTGGTTATCCTGAAAGTCGTCATTTCATCATCATTGCTTGCTAGTAATACTGAATTCCCTAATAATGCCCCAACGCCTTGCTCGAGAAAATAGCAACGTTGTTTTGTTTTTTGTTTGAGGAGAGGCACCGTACAGGTGCAGGATTGTTTTAGGTGTGGTTGGCCACTGTTCACTCAGCTGACGAAAGCGTCAGCCGGGAGGCCACCGTTTACGTATAGTTGCTCTGCATTTGCCAAAGCCTGCTGGAAATCCCAATTGTTTGCGGCTAGGCATTCTTCGGCGAGAGCTGGCTTGAGGCGTGTTTGTGTAGCAAAGGCGATTGCCATTTGCTGCTTTAGGTGTTGTTCCGCAGAGGAAGGGGAGGTTGATTGCACAGGAGGTGCAGCTATTGATGGTGTTTGAGGAGGGACGATACCAGCAGAGACGGCAGCTTGAGGAGGCTGTTGTTCTTGCTTGACAGGCACCTTGTTGTAAAGTTTTAGGTTGGGGTACCATTTTATCATGGTCTCCATTGTTTCTGGTTTTAGGTCGATAGGGTTTTCGGAGAGGATGAGGTGTTCTAGGTTTCTGAATTGGTGCCGCCAGAAGCGCAGGTCACCAGTCTCGGAGATGTTGTTTTGTGAGAGATCTAGGTTTTTAAGTTCAGGGAAGGCCTTGGGTAGTCCAAAGACGTCGCCCGCCGAACTGAGGGAGATGTTACGCAGCGAGATGGATGTGACCATTTCTCGGCGCTCCTTCTCTGTAGGGAAGATTTTTGTTTTGATTGTGTGGAAGAGAATTTCGAAGAACTCCTTCGCAGAGTATTGGGCGAGCCCGGCTGCTTGGATCTCAGGATCTAGCGCCAGGGACTCGAGGTTGAGGTATTTGTCTGCAGCGATATAACGCTTTTGTAGGACAGAAATGATGATTTGCTCAATTTCTGGACTGATGTTTGGAAGATTGCTAGGTTTTGTTGGTTGACGTCGGTCCAAGGACACGGCGCGAGTACTGGACCCCTGATGTGGGAACAGCTCTCTGTTGTTGTTTGGACTTAGGCGACGTGATTGACCATTTGTCGGTGTCTGACCACGAGGGCCGCGAGGAGGGTCACGACGGTGAGGGTCTGAGACCTGATGATTGCCAAGTGCCGTACTTCTGGAGTTTGATGTGTTTGTATTGTTTGTTTGTTGAGTCGAGACCTCTGACACGGAAAGAGTTGTGCCGGCGAAAACGAAGCCGTTCAAGTGAGTGAATCTGGCGGCGTCTGTATCCTTGACTTGCATATAGAACGTGTCGCCTCTGAGTGTATACTCTATGATCGGGCGAGAAGCCTTCTTCAAGAGGAATGTTTTGAGTGATTGTACACCACCATCCTGGTTAGAGGCGGCTTTGGAATCGCCGAGTCCTCTGACAGCGATAGTGGAAGCCATGATGACTTGTGTTATGTTGTGTTGCAAACTGCTCCGCAACACTTTTATAAATCGTTGTGTGACACGCTTCTAAGAACACATACAAGGTTAGCTCTAGGTTCGAATTAGGGGAATAATCCTCCAGCATTGCTGAGATTAGAAGCACGAGAACGAGTGGAACTTGAATACGGAGGATTACTCACGAATGGGTGTTCTGGATATGGAATTGTTCAGATGTGCTAAAGTGCTATGAGATTGCTTGAAGAAAAAAAGTGGACTGGAACTGGAGGGAAGACCGGGCATTTGTAGTTCTCTGGATGTACGGTAGACTGCAGAGGTGCTCAACGCAGGACCACTGCTCGGCTGAGCCAACCACGGAACGTTTGGTGAATGTCTGAGACTGCAAGGCTTCAGCCTCTTCATGTCCGCCAATCGCATCGCTCGCAGCACGAAGTTCCCTGGACAAAGCCATCTCCCACTAATTCACCATACCCATGACGTGGTATAGCTCGTCCACTTTCACGGTGAATGATGGTTCGGCCCGCTTTGAGGATATCTCGTGAGCTGCAAAAACCCCTTCGCTCTATCACGCGGCCATAATAACCTGGCCGTGCTGATTCTGACCGCAACGTGCTCGTCAAGAGCAGTGCACATACTACGAGATCCCGAAACGGGACATGGACACTGTCCAGGGCTCGAGAAAGCTCGGTGGGAAACGATGAAACTTCTCCGCCGACGCTGTGGCAGTGATGACAGAAGCTGGTGGTAGGGTTGCCCGGGGAGGCAAAGCCGATCTGCCTTGTGGTAAATGCTTGGACGACAGCGATGGCCGACTACAATCTTCTAGGACACCGAAGGCAGGATTTCGAACCTTGAACCAAACGGGACCTGTGCAAACCGGAATTCCTTCACCCTTCACGAAAAATCGTCCTGGGTGGGTGGTGAACTGCTTGGTCGAAGAAAGGACAAGAAGACTTCGCTGCGGGCGTTGGACGGAAATGCTGATCTTTTGCAGGAAACAGACAGTCATCTCGAGGTTCTGCAGAGTGTCCTGCTGGTACACCTGTCAAAGCCACTAGGATGAGTCAACTCCGCGGCGTTATAGCTCACGAAAAGAACTTTCCAGATTCCAGAAATCATTTCCACGATTTATGAATGACATGACAGAACAACATGTATCCGCAGCGTGCAGCCAGGACCGACGCCATCATCCTTTTGAACGCAGATTCAAAGGAAAGTACGACTAGTGGGGAACGATATCGTTAGTCGTTAGTCGTTGAGTTCGCTAAGTAGCACTCCATGATTAGCAGGTGCGGTACGCGCTGTATGCAACCACCAAGTTGAGCAGTGACGAACCAAGTTTCATTGACGTCAGATGCTATTCATGAAGCAAAGTGTAAGGATATTTGGAAAATGAGCCAATGCTTACTATACGAAAGCGCACACGCAAAGCCAAAGGGAAAGAGATGAACAGAAAAGAACTCCGTTCTTTCTAGCCGCGATCGCTGCTTTCAACTGGAGGAAAAACCCTAGCAGATCATGAAAATTGATTGACTTAGGCATCAAACGTTGTCAGCGGGTAGTGGTTTGGTCAATTGGTAGGAATCTGTGCCGAACGGCAACACATGGTTGTAAAAGACGGAGACCCGGCTTCTTGCTACGAAGCCTACACGCATTTCGGGACGTAAAGGTTGTTGCTTACAGGCTACACTTCTGCATCCTCGTGGGCTGGAACCATGGCGCAAAGGTGTTGACGAAGGTCATTCAGTGTAGGACAACCTTGGGATCGATGAATTGGTTGGTGCTGAATTTTCTTTTCATGTCGATAACTTGAGACTGGCAAGTTGCATCGGAAGGAGCTACCCGTACCACACGAGCTCCATAATGACCACACCATGTACCCTGAAATACCTTCACTGACAAAATGTGGGATTTGCACGCAGTGAACCACTGCATCTCCATACTCTTCGAGAGTTTGCAGTCTTCCTCTGCATCAGACTGGCAGCTGTAGTGACCTTCCCCTCGCCTCCACCAAGTCACACGCCTCCTTGCTCTCGGTATCTAGGAATTCTGGCGCGTGTCTGAGTACGATCCCCTGCGTCTCGTAATTGGGACCGATCTCAAAGCACCCACCGCTAGTTGCGTTATCGCCCAACAGCTTCTCAAATACCTCTACCACGCCTTCTATTGGCGTGAGTAGCGATTTGGCTGCGAGACTTTCGTAGAAAGGGCCCGTGGAGATGTTGGTCCGCACAACGTTGGGGTTTGCGGCATTCAAGGTGATCTTCTCGGAAGGAAGGTAGGAGCCGTAGCTGCGGACGAAGCCTGTAAGAGCACTGAGGAAGAGTGAGCCTAGACAAGAAGAAATGCAAGAGAGAACGAAACATACTGCTTCGCAGCTGTATAGACCGGAATGGTTGGAATGCAGTAAATCCCACAGATTGATGCGACGCAACCGACTATACCCTTCTGTCAACCTTGGAGTCAGGACCACGCCGAGTTAACTTACTCTTACCCCTGAAACCATTGGCCCCGACCTCCTGTCTTCGAAACTGCTGTACAGCCAAGCCGACTGTGTAAAGCACGCCGTTAAGATCGACATCAAGGACAGTAAGATCTGGCTTCTCAAATCCTTTAGCAGTAGGGTTGTTTGGTAACCACCTCCGTTCGCCTATGCCAGCAATCGGATAGACGTAGTCTATACGTCCAAATTCAGCGACAGCTTGGCTAAATGCCTTTTCTTGAGAATCCCAATCTGCAACGTCGACAGCGACCCATGATGCCACTTTTGATTTTTGGTTAAGCTCCTTGACCAGTGCTTCAGCGCCGGCGGTGTCGCGGTCAGCTATGAAGACTTTAATGCTAGGTACGTTAACAACAACTGTTCGGTGATGCCCTCCGAGCACGGAAAGACGCTGTCTTTAGACAGACTGTCTCAAATAGGACATACTTGTTCTTGACCAACATAATGGCCACGGCTTTTCCAATTCCAGAGGCCCCACCAGTCACGTAGGCGGTAGTGTCTGTCATTTTGCTCGTTCCAGCTACAATCCTATGTAGTACAAGGTGTAATAAACAAAAAGGCTAGCGAAGAAGCAGCAAGCTAGTCAGCGCATAAATAGATACCTGTGATAACGTTCGTGCTCGACGAGCTCGATGGATGTAGATCAACATCAGTTCATTCTTATTACGTTCGACACCTCGCTGAGGGGTCGAAGCTCGAAGATCATTGGCTGCAATGTTCCATCTGCCCAATCTAGACTTCGTGAGAGGTGAGAGACATCGTAGACCTCGGGAAGGAACTTGAAAGGAGGAGAGACATAAGGGAGTCGGGGATCCATGTCAGTGCTACGGAGTCTGTGGTCTTTGTGGGGGTGCATGTTATTGCGGGGCCGGTGCTGGAGGTTAGGCAAGGCTGTGGCCCGACAAGGCTGTGGGTGGGAATGCGCCTGGGGCTTGGAGAGCTCATAATGTTAACTTACCCACTACTGTGCCACTGGCATGCCAGTGCTCACTGGTAGGCTCCATCCAAAACACGTGGAGAGCACGTCATATCAACAGTCTGCCCGTGAGTAACTGTTGACCAGCCTGCCCCGATATCCCTCTCGCAGCGTATCAACAGACCTGCAATATTACACGCCTCGACCGACTGCGCAACGACATGGCGGCTCAGATACCAGCCGCCCTCAAGTCGGCCGACATCACACGCTTTGCCCACCGATCCGCGCAGCTAGAGAAAGCCAAACCTGTCGTCGCGTACTGGTGTTCGTCAATTTCAGCTTGCGACTTTACTGGATCTAACAACGTGCAGGTGATTACTGGATCGTCAATCAAATTCTAGCGAAAGGCCTTCACAATGCCGACCAAGAATGCCTGCAATATACTACTCAGCTCATGGACAAGCTCGAAACGGTATTGAGATGTTACCCAATATACCTCATCCATTGACACTGTACTAGGTCAAGGCAGAACACGACTCGAACGATGCGGTCGTCGACGACGTGGCAGGCAAAGCATATGTCGAGCAATTCGGATTGGAAATATTCGGGAAGGCGGATAACGCGGTGAGAGCGAACAAAGCCTCGAGACAGACAGCCGACACATTTCAAGCCTCAGCTACCTTCCTCGACCTGCTACAGATATGGGGCCCGGTAGACCCAGAGATCACGGCAAAGATCAAATACGCAAAATATCATGCTTTGAGGATAGCGAAGGCATTGAAGGCAGGAGAAGATCCGAATCTGTCCAATCCAACACCAGAGCCCGAGCCCGAAGACGCGCTTCCGCCACTGGATCCGAACGACGCAGAGGTACAGGCGCTTGGAGGCGGCGGTAATCGACCACAGCAGCCATCTGTTGTGGAAGTCCCCGACGATACGGACAGGCAGCAGCGCAGTCTAGCTAGAACATCCTCGCTAGACGAGTCACTACATCCGTCGAGAGACACATCCGTTCCACCTAGACAAGCTCAACAACCTACAGTCACTGAAGTACCCGACCAAGCCGACCACGAGCAAAGCACGCTCGCACCGCAGTCCTCGCTCGACCAATCCCTGCACCCGTCTCGAGCGCCATCCATCCCACGATCAGCGACGAACGATGTATCCCCTATTACACAAGATGCTACCTCATTTTACACCAACACAAACGGCCAAGGAGACGTCTCTCCCGTTTCCGCTTCCACAGACCGCAAACCATCCATTGGGGGCAACTATTTTCCTCGCGTCCCATCTCCCACTACTGGGTCCATACCAGACCTCCCATCAGCTCCACCATCGACCTATAGCATGGATACACCTCTCGACCTTCCAACCGCACCCTCCGAGCCATCCCTTCCCGGCGTACCCACCACACTCACTCAGCCCTCAATTCCTCCTTCAGCACCACCCCAGGGCCACTTCCTCTCCCAATCACCTCCAGGCACAGGCCAACAACCCATAATTCCTCCAAACTTCGCGCCACAGTCTGCCCCCCGACAACCAATCCCACAAAATCTGCCTCAACTACGACAGCCTTACGCTCAACCGCCCGCGCCGACAGGCCCGGATCCGGCCGTAGTCGTCGACGAAGAAGCAATGATGAAAGCCCAGAAGCACGCGCGATGGGCCATCTCGGCACTGAACTTCGAGGACGTCCCGACTGCGATCCGTGAGTTCAGAGCGGCGCTGGCACAATTGGGAGCACCGTGATAAATAGTCCTCAAGGTCTCAGGTAAATCAATCGATCAGCGAATTTAGCGTCCACATCAGTGTTGTCAGCTTCCTTCCATTCCGTTCCTCCACTTTCCCTTCTCGACCAGAATACATCTACCACGGCCAGACCCTAACGCCATCGCTTGAGCCACGAGACAGTGGATGGGGATTTTTCTTCAGTGTATTGCTACGCCATGTCTAGATCATGATGATATGATGTGGTATGCTACGCTATGCTGTAATACGCCGCAGATAGTCCTTTCCGTATCTCTTCAGCTCTACGTCGAGATAGTGCAGCTCAGATGCATTGTTGCGATAACCAATTAGCAGCTACACCACTTCAGAACTTCTCTCTGGTTCTCGCAAACCCCATACGACTCAATCGAACAAGTCCCCTGCCCTTTGCCTCCTGCCCTTTTGTCTGACCGGACTGTCGAACAACTCCTTCCCTCTGTTGCCTTCGCGACTGTATTGCTGCGGGAACAATTCCTTCACCTCCGTTGCTCTTCCCTTAATGCTCAGGCCCCCACTTCCTTTGATGCTGAACCCTTGGTCGGCTGCTTGTCCTTTGATGTTGATGCTGTTGTTGCTGTTGCTGGATGGGAATAGCTCAACTCCCGCGTTTGCGGCCTTGGTGCTGTCAATGGATATCGATTTCCTTGCGAAGCGCTGCGAGAGGTCCTCGGCGTTTTTGGCGTCCATGGCGTGGCTACGCCGGTGGTTTCCGCGGGGAGATGTCTGCGTTGATGCAAGGAGATCGGCTTTCAGGCGACGAGCCGCGGCAAGGTTTGTGCTGCGATCGAGGCCAGAGCTGTTTTGGCGGGTGAGGGTTGGAGTGTTTGACGTTGAAGACGACGCAGGCAAGAGCTCGAGGCGGTCAGAGTGCAGGGCGCCCTCTTTGCGGTCAGAGGGCCGGGTGCGCTCGGAGCTGAAGAGCTCTTTGCCTGTGTTAGCGCGTGGGAAGGGCGCAGGGTCACGCTTGCTGTATGGAGGTGGCCGTTCATCTCGGTCTCGGTAGTCATTTCGTCTTCGACGAGGTCTGCTATCCTCTGAGCCGGACATGTCAATGTCGGAGCCGTCTGCACCGGGTGATGCGCTGCGTCTCCGGGACTTCGTAACTCGTGAGAAGAGGTCTCTTCCTCTTGGCTTTTCTGTCGCAGGTGCATCGTCGTACATGCTTGCTTCAAAGTTGGCCTCGCCACCCGCGTCCTGGTCTTTGTCCCTTCTTCTGCGGTGTTCTCGTTCGTCGAACCGCCTGCGCGTATACTCGCCATTCTCGCGACCACCACCTCTTGTTCTGCTGTTGGCGAACTCACGGCGCATATGTTCCGTAGGGTCTTGGTCGGGGTGGAGGAGGTAGTAGCGGCTTGCGTCACGCGCGTTCTTCCTTTTGCGATCGCCGACTTGTGCAATGCGCACCATGAGGGGAGCAGCAGGTCGTGAAGCAAGTGGTTTGGCCTGACGAAGCGCGAAGGGTGCATTCAGGACTTCGTCTAATGACACAGGGTTCGCGACGAATGCCAGGATGGCTGCTCGTGCTTGTTCTGCGGATTTGAAGACTATATTGGCTGAGGTGTCGTCTACCCATTGGACGTGAGGTTCTGCTTCGGGGAAGTAGTCGTTTGCAAAGCCTAGGATATCGTTGGTGTGCAAGTCGTCTACGCCTCGAAGATGCACCTTCTCCCACTGAGGTTCTTCTGAGGCATCTTCTGTATATATCGCAGGTATGATGCCAGTGGTATCTGTTGGTTGAAATGAGGTGGTTTCACCTTCCTGAATAAAATGTGAGGACTAGCTTTTTCTTCGAAGGTCATATGTAGCATACTTCAAGCAGGGTATCGTCGTCGTTTGTTGGACCGACATCGTTCGCGTCGATGTCGATGTCGATGTCCATCAGGTCCGTATCTTGGACCGCAGGAACAGCAGACTGCATGACTGCTGCCATAGCTGCGTAGCAGGCAGCGACGTAGGACTGCGAGTCCAGAGGTACGAATGAAGTCTCTTGTTGGCGAGGTTCGGACGCAAGTTGTGGTATGAAGTAGGTTGTAATTCACAGAGGGCTGGAGGGAGCAGAGGATGCAGTGCCCACGGGCTATATGAGCACGACCTTGACTAGTGATGTCGAAAGTGAACAAAGTGAAGTGGTTCCGATTGCGAATCTTGAGGTGGCCTTCAGCTCGATGTCATTTACGTGTAGGCAAACGTCCAGTGACTCTCAAATATACATCGTGTACAATAAAATGACTTGGGTGTAAAGCAACATAAACTGATACTGGTTCTGATGTTGCTGGACGTTTGTACCAAGTTGGAGTGAATCGCGGACGAAGGATGCGTGCCCGCGGCTTGTCCAAAGTCAGCTCCACCGCCAATATTCGATGGAGGCGTACGCAGTACACCATCACGCGTATTCACTACAACTCAGGCTGTTCACTGCAACTTCATTTGTTTTCGTTGATCCTGGACCGGGCATTCAACTTGGCAGATCTCACAATTCAATTCATGCAGGCAATCAAGTTATTAGCAGGCGGGTTTGCTCTCTGTCCTGGCATTCATGGGAGCCACAGCGCAGCAGGAAGTGAGGATGCAACAACTTCTCATTATACATATATTTCATACCTAGGTACTATAGTCCCAACCTCACTGCCATCAAAGGGCTACCCTTGGAGCATGCAATTCGCAAATCTTTACCCCCACAACTTTCTCGCGTGTCATCTGACATATATAACGTCTTCGTCCTTGACGTGCAATGACCTGCGGCATGGACGAAAGACTAGACCTCGCTGTTCCTGGTTGTAACAACATGCTCTACAGTTTGGGTCTTGCCTCGTCCACGTCATTCGTCTCCTTCCTTGCTCTCTTCAACATCCACTCCCCAGCATCCCTTGTGAATTGTTCTCCAATGCCCTCGGGCTCACAATGCAGCTTGTGATATCCACCCGGGTAGTTCTTAAACTCCTTGTCACCGCCCTCCACCACCAACGCGTCACAAAGCCTCTTGCTATCTTCGAAAGCATTGACCTTGTCTCCATCACCATGTGCCAGCCATATTGGACATGGCAACTGATTTGTTAAGCCAGTCACCTGCTGTCCATTTGATAACGCAATGAGTGAGCCAGAGCGATCGAGCATCGCGGCAAGCCCCTCCAGCGTGCCTGTGTCGTGACATAGAGGATCATCGACCCAGTCACGTCGCACCTTCTCGGACCGTGACATATATGCAGCATCGAGGTCTTGCTTCATTTGTCGATGTGGCATCAGTCTAGCTACCATGCGGCCTGCCATGACCGTGATGGTGTTTGGCTGAGTATCCGGATGCAAGCCTACGAGTGGTGATTCAAGAAGTAAACCTGCGATTTGTGGTTTGGGACTTAGACTCGGATCAGTGCTCAATAAGTAGTGTAGCACTTCGCCACCGCCCATGCTATGAGCGAACAAGAAGAAAGGTAGCGAGTGGCCGAAGTGCTGCTTGCTCGCTGAGGCGACATGGTGGACTAAATCGTGGATATCTCCAAGGACTCTCGACGTGGGACCTGACAAGCCTCTGTGGGCGGGCTTTTGTACTGACCGACCCCAACCTCTTTGATCAAAACCATATATTGCTATGTTGTAGGGTGCCGAAGCTAGTGTTGGAAAGAGGTCGTAGTAGGCATTGATATGGTCAGAGAAACCGTGTACGAACAAGCAGACGGCTGTAGGTGTAGCGTCAGGCTACAAGAGACGATGTTAAGTTATGCTCGCTACGAAAACATACGACAAGTATGTGTAGCCTATATCGATTTGCTCGCGGAGACGAGGCAGAAAAGAGCCGCTGGTTCCGGGGCTTACCTTCCATGTCTTGGTGTACAACTTCGTGCCATCGTTGGTGGTGAACCAATCTTCGTTCGCTTGAACCATTCCTTCGGAGCTGTCGGCAAAGTCTTTTCGTGATACGAGAAAGCAAGGAAACAAGGGAGATGTTCTCTTCGATTGTTAGGGTTATGGCCTCACTTTATCGTGCCAGAGGGTCTAGTAGCATGCAGTACAGTAAGACCTTGCAAGGCTTTGAGCCAGCCTCGGCAGGTCATTGGCATGTGCTAACGAATGGGGCCAGACTATCGTCGCTCAGCTCAAGCTACATCTAACCTACACAGACAGCCACCTGCGGCTGCTGTTATCGCCTGTACGAGACGAGAAAATAGCCTGGTGATGGTTATGCTGGGAAGGAAATAGATTCGTCTAGGACAATAGAGAGTCTGTACTTTATTGGATTAGTCGGCTGTGTACGCTAGCAAGGAATATACTTGCCTAAAGTGCAAACACGCTAAACACATGTAAATAAACCATTCTTACATGTGAGAAAGAAGGGACTACTACCACAGCGCTCGTAGTTTACCTTGAGCTTCATGTCTGTCGTGCTAAACCCCCTCAAGCACTTCGTGAAGCCACCTAAAGTCGCAGTCAACGTCCTCCGGCAAACCACCGTTCGCTTGTTCACCCACTACACGGAGGGAGACAGAGTCCTGATCGCAGGCAAGAAACTCTCCAACCCTCTACGACCAGGCGGAACGATCAACGTCGCAAAAGGACAAATCCAACATGACGATATCCTTGGGAAGCCTCTCACCAGGCTCCGTGTCACATCAAATCGAGGACAGGCCTCCACGGTAACATACCCAACATTTGACGAGTATGTCTCCAATACTCCTCGCGTAGTCACACCGGTATGTATCTCACTCCGAACAAATGAGCATATCCTCATTGACCTCCAGTAGATCTACGCCCCTTATGCCTCATTCATAGTCGATCTTTTGGACATCCATGTCTTTCCGCCCACAGAAGCCAACGATCCACAAACCACAGATGTGCCTCCCCTTGAGATCCTCGAATCCGGTACCGGCCATGGCAGTTTGACCATGCATCTTGCTCGCGCAATAGCCGCTGCAAATCCGCCCCCTCCTCCACGTGTACTATCCGATGAAACACAAGATGAATCGACCACCAGCCCTCAAGCTTCCAGTATGCAGGATAGCTCCATCACAACCCAGCCCTCAGCTCCAGCTTCAGACACCGACACCCCAACCCCACAGACAACCTATCCCTTCACCCGTCGCGCCATCATCCACTCGGTCGAGCTCTCCGGCAAACACTCCCGGCACGCGCGCAAGATAATTCGCGGCTTCCGCCAGGGCCTCTACACGCCACACATCGACTTTTACACCGATAGCGTCGACACGTGGATCGAGTCACAGCTCAGCTCCCGTAACGGCAACGCCGCAACCGAGTTTCTCACCCACGCCATCCTTGATATGCCAGGTGTGCACCACCGCCTACGCACGATCAGTCCGGCCCTCCGGCCAGACGGCAAGCTGCTCGTCTTCGTGCCGAGCATCACGCAGATAGGTGAGTGTCTGCGACAGGTCCGGGCGCACAACCTCCCCCTGTTCTTAGAGCGTGTGGTGGAGCTAGGCGAGGGGATAAGCAACGGGCGCGTCTGGGACGTGCGTTATGTGGTGCCGCGGAGGAAGGAGAGGGGACGAGTTGAAGAGAAGATAAGAGAGGAGGGGTCGACTGGCACGAGCGAGGAGGGATCTGGTACTGAAAGCGAAGATGTGCAGAATCTTCTCGTCAGACCAGAGAAGCAGGGTGAGGATGAGGACGAGCCGGTCATGGTGTGTCGCCCTATGGTGGGGAAGTTAACCATGGGTGGAGGCTTCGTAGGACTGTGGAGGAAGAAGGTCGATGACTCCGAGCCTGATTCTTCAGAAGAATCGACACGGTCTCCTAGTGCAGAATCACAGGCTGGGACATGAAGAAGCAGCAAATGAACAGTGACCACGCTGTGACTATGTTGTACTAGATATGTACCATCACCGAAAAACAACGATTGCAAAAGTAAAAGATGCCATCCCTGAAATCCAGTCGCTCTGCATGTGCACATGCAGAGCGACT
>Ga0210040_10004531_pt1 | contig 18118 bp, 14 predicted proteins | sample CryGeyCG12114_NA_FD_185462 | JGI IMG/M metagenome (GOLD analysis project Ga0210040, IMG submission 185462) | Groundwater microbial communities from aquifer - Crystal Geyser CG19_WC_8/21/14_NA (SPAdes) (version 2) | ecosystem: Environmental > Aquatic > Deep subsurface > Groundwater | place: USA...
GGTTTTGACAGCCGAAATTGTAATTTTTGCATATTCAAGAACCCATAAATGCCATTTGCAGTTTTGTTTATGCAAAAAAATTTAAGTTAGGAGTTATTGTATTCCCCAAACTAATAAGAATTGAGAAATATATATTTTTATACATTTTCATGAAGATTGGGCAGAAAATATTTGTTTATTCATTTAGGGGGTATGCTGACCTCTGGGCTTTTTTTCAACTTTTTTTAAAACCCGTATAACTCACAAACTACTGCACCAATTGACTAAGACAAGGTAACAAAAAAGATTTAGAATTGTCTAAACTGCTTAAGATTTTAAATTTAGACCAAAAAATTTGTGCTAACGGTCGTAGGAATTTTTTGAAAACTAGATCCAGCAAATCCCTATGGGGATTTTGGCGCGATGGTCATAATTTGAGGATGTGCACTCGCCCAAATTGGCCCCAGATGTGACAAAAGTGACAAGGATTGTTACCGTTTTTAAAGTACACTTGCTACTAGTATAAAGTGACTTACTTATACTTACTTTAGTGCACGCACGGTTCTGAGTTTCTCGCTCTTCAGTTCCACATCGACATTTTTCATGGGTATCGAAATAAATTCTTGTGTGTCTTGGTTTTTATGTAACTGATAAGGTGAAATTTTAGGATTATACGTGATTTCTAACTATAACTGTTCATTTCTCCAGCTATCTATCTGGTGGATGTGAGGAAATATGTTGTACTGAAACTTGCACGTGTGGCTCCATATATACAAACTAGTTAGCTAGTATTAGTGGAGGAATCGGAGGGTTTTTCAAGAACCATTGTGCGAGCAGAAATGCAACAGCTGCATTCCTTAGCTTTCATATAGTTACAACGTTTCCAACTTCCAATGCCGAGCTCAATTCTCGGTGCAAGTGAACTGAATTGTATAACGAAGGGAATGAGACGACGACTGGCATGGTGAAAGCGAAAGATCGATAAACGAACCGTCTTTTGAAGATCTACAAATGCATGGTATACGAGTATAGTAAGTAACTGTTAGAAACAAGAAGTTGGAGGCTAAAAACATTGACTTGGACAAATTAAAGAGTTAGAATTCAGTTAGTTAGTTGGGTCGTGCAATTAATTTATAACTTAAAAGCGCTCAATCCTGACTGGGTGATTAAATAACTGAAAGTTTAGATTAAATGAAAGGCTAATTGCTTGGCTACATGACCGCTGGGAAAGTTATTGGCAGGGAATATTTTTTGTCAGTATCTAGCTTTCGCTCCAACAAAATTACAAAATGAAACTGAATGCTTCAAATTTTGACTATGGGCTTATTTGTTAGCTAATGTACGGATGATACGGATGGATTTTTAATATATTTATCATTAATGGATTCGACGTTGGTTTTTAGATTACAATATGTAGTTGTTAATTTGTGTTTGTTCATTTTGGTTTTAGCTGGCCACATCTGGTTGAATTTGTTTGTATTGTGGAATCGAGTTGGTCAGGATATTATTGAAAAAGATGATGCTAACAGCAGGACAACTGACTGACGTTGAGTAATCAGTTGTGTGTTTTTCACGGGTATTCGTATTCTCCCCTTTCCATCATAAATCACTGTGACTGTTCTGCAAGTATTGTTGAATTCCAGGGCGGCCAAATGTATAAATGTGTTTTTATTATGCTTGCATGGATCCATTAAAGTTTATATTGCTATTCATGTTTGAAAGTGGCAGTAAAAAATGGTTGGAATTAACTACAGTGCACAGAAAAGAATACAACAATGACAAATTTTAGTTAGCAACCCCTTAGGTGAAAATATGATTCTTGACGTAAAGACTGTAATATTTATTTTACTGCTACCATAGTGGCACAGAGCATTTATTTTTATTCTTTGAGGAAAGCCATAAAACTAGCGTCAGGGTATGTAATACGTGCTTTCCGTAGTGGTGTAAATATGAGCCATAAAGAAGAAAAATAAGTTGTCAAAATTCACGCATAATAATGTAACACAGTGGAAAGTGGAGCCCTGGTACCTTTGTCCTTTGTCCTAATCACCCATTATTGTGTCCCCTCTGCTCACAATTGAGTTTCAGGTGAAAGTTAAGTGAGACTATCCACAATGCGGCCGTGTGCTCATTTGCCTCCACTTTTTGCTTTCTGCAAATTTGGGCTCAAAAAATCTTGTCCATATCATACGCAGTTTATGACAAGCTTATCTGCACACACAACAGGATATGGTTGTAATTCCTACTAAAGTGATTTGGAACTTTAATTGTCTGAATCGTCTGAATGAGCGAACTAAACATACACTATGTGCATAGTAGAAGATAAAGCTATTTTCTGGAGTTTTTATTGAGTCTGGGCAAGATCCCTTTTTCTCATTTATTTTTGAATGCAACTAACTAGCTGCACATTGAGAGGGAAAACTTTTTACTCCAGCTTCTTAGGACTCTTCTCATTTCAGAGAAACCAAGTTAGAAAAGGGAAACAGTAACTTTACCCTGGAAACACAAACAACAGTCGATTCCTAACGTAGGAAAAGTAACTTGTGCTCAACTTATTTTTTCAGCATGGAAAGTCAACCACAAGGGAAATTGCGAGTCAGAAGAGGGCTAACAGATGGAAAAAAATAGCCACATCGTAATAAATACGGGTTCACTTACTCTCCTTGCTTACTTATCGTCCAGGCTTTCTTCTCAATTGCTTCACCCTCTCTTTTTTATCTGCAGTTTATGAAGTTGTATTAGCTGTGAAAAGTATACGCACAGAAAGGATAGCTTTTTTCAGCTGCTGAGATTCCAAAATGGATTTTTCTATCTCAGCAGTAGCACTAACTAACACCAAAGGACCTCGTGAATTCATTAATTTGCGTTGAATTAAGCAAAACGTGTTTTACATACAGAGTCCCATCATAACACAGTTTGGCTCCTCTTCTGCAAGCTGTAATAAGAAATAAAGTTCCCATGCAACCTACAGAAATAATATGCGTAAACAAAGGAGAGTTGGAATTCATTTTTCTCAATGAGCTCAGTTAATTAGTTAGTTAGTTTGTCTAACTAAAAATATACATGAGTGTAAAAGATGTATTCTTTTTTGTTAATTGCATTGGGTCGGGATCTCTAACCAACACACTAACTACATAACTAGGACTGTTGTCTTTTCTTTTTCGTTCTTTTCGCATAGTCTTGTTTTATTGCAGACTGTGAAAGTACATGGTTTCAATCTGAAAGTAAAAGCTAATGATGAACCTGAAGCGAGGCAAAGTTGTACAACTCTGGCAGTTTATACCTTTCCTTGTTCATAGACAGACTTCATGAAATGGGAAATTGTGCGTGGCCCATCATAGTGAATGGGACTAGCAAACTAGCTATTGAATTATTTCATCAGAGTCTGTCCAATAAATTTTTCCTTTCTCTCGTCTGGGCTTCAACTCTGTTCTGTCTGTTCAACTCGGTCGTAGACAGTAATTAAATCCATCAAGTCATTACATTTTTGTTACTTTGAGGCTGTGAGCTCAGATTGGAACTGAATATGAGCTATTACCTTTCATGCTCTATAAGAAATAAGAGGGTTTTACAGTTTCCTTTTTTGCTGGTTTTGAGCACTACAAAAAATAAATGCGTCCTCATTTAAATTTATCTAAATATGTAGGATCGCTTGATTATAATTTTATGCGCCTAGTAAAAAAAATTATAGAAAGTTGGATCTGGGGGTACTAACTAACCCTGTGGTTAAAAATGCCTAACACAAGCTTTTCTATTAGGCACAAAAAGTGAGCCGTTGGAACTCTCAGATCCGGGATGGAAATAAATTTGCACCGTTTGGCTAAAGCTGCCATGCCCACTGACTCATTCATCCAGCCTTATTTATAATGTCGGTATTACACATGAGCGATATTATTTTTACAGCCCGCCTTGCCTCCCTCGCTTCATACGAGCCTGATGAACACTGATAGTCGCCATGGGAACATGAAGTTTTGAAGCATTAGTAATCCTCTTTTGTTACATCTGCGTTCCATCTAAAAGGAGTTTCCAAAGGTTTTCTGTTGCTCACCTGCACCGTGCAAACACACGTTCATCATTGTATCCCCTTACGCAAGAAATATCTATGGAAGCCAAGAAAGGAGTGAACCTGCCTCGCTTCATATGTTCGACCAACTTTCTATTTTCCCATCCTTTGACTTGACAACCGAAATGAGAAGAGAAAAGGGAATGTGCGGGCTTGGAGTAAAAACAATCTTATTTTCTATCTTTTCTTTCTGTCTTCAAGTTGAACATGCTCGGAGCAATCCAGACAGCTCTTCCTTTCTAGTTGCACTGGCAAAAACTGATGGCTATACCACCGTGTATTTAGTTTTCATCTACCTGCTAGCTTTTAGTAGACCTTTGCTGAACATTATCTACACAAGGTGGGAAAAGAACTACGCGGGCAGTTGTGGATGTACAACACTAACTAAAACGGTATAGTTAGTTAATGGATAGCTGGTAGACTACATTCGACTTTTGGGTGATATACACCGAGTTTCATCCTAACTGACTACCAGATTGAACGTAACGAAGAATATTAGTGATGGCGTAAGTCTGTAGTTCTCACCAGTCAAGCATACAGACAATCATGGAGAGAAGGATCTGACAGTCTGCCTAACTGTGGAGGGGAGGGATCATCTATTCACTCCCCATTAATTGCAATTTTTTCTCATCCTCCTTGCTTTCTGCCTCTGGGGATTTTTTCCATCTGGTCTTTGGAAAAGGAGAAGACACACGAGAGTACGGGCTCTGTGTGGGCAGCTACGAAATGGATGAAATAGTTTTTTTTGTCTTCACGAGTGGTAACTTATTTTAAAAGTAGGAGCAGTGATAACAAGACGGGAGTGGATCTAATTTTGCCATGTTCTGTGGTGAGCAGGAATACAAATGATGTTAGATGCCCAAATTGTGTTTTTGGCGATGTAATCGTTTTAAATAGTTGATGCAAATTTTGGAAAACAGTTTAGGGTTTTGTACTGCTAGAATATTTCAAATATTGTCGGGAACTCATAACGTTTGTATTATATTTACTATGAAGGGGGATCATCCTAATTTAAAAGAAGCGTTTTATGATAATTTTTTATGGTTTTTATAGTATTTTTGTTTGAACTTTGTTGGTAAAGATAAATTATGAAAAAGCCAAAGGTAAAAGGAGATACATATATATAATATTGCAAAAATAATTTGAAGGGCTCGCACGTAATTCGAATTGTAAACATGTTTCATGTGGTCAATGTATTCCGTATTCAGTAATTTCGTACATGAAAAACTGTGTGGACAGAGGCTATAATTTATCACGCAGTAAGTGGTATTTTGTGAAAGTGTTTTATTTTTGTTGAACAAATGTAACTACACATAAAGTGCCTAAATCCTTATCTTTTCTGTCAACACTTCATTTGACTTAAGTATTCATCTTTTATGTGAGCATAGCTATGAAATAACTTTCTACTATGTATTGCGTTTGTTTGAATTGAACACAACAGTTAGTTTGTAGTATGCTAGAGCAGTAACGCAATTAGATTTGTAAGTAACGTCCTTGTCTTGCTGTTTGTGAGTAGGTTGGAAAATATAAACCATTTCCTAGGCCTCCAGCCTTTGTTTCGTTTGCCACCGTGCATAATGTGCAAGGAACTAACTTGAGAGTTTTGAGTCCGAATTTCACTTCTGGCAATGAAAGTAATTATTCAAAAACATTATCCCAAACTTATAATAGAATTTTAGTTTTCATGTTCTCTCAATTGAAATACTTTGGTACTGGAGCCTTGGAAAGTCAATAATCGAGCGGAAATAAATGGATGAAAGTATTGTATTGTGCAAAGTTACAAAACACGTACACTTCCTGCATTGCAGTCGTCAAGTTGGAAAAGCAGTGACTAAAATTTTCTTTCTAAGTGTTCCCGGAGGCTTCAAAAGTGGGACTCAATTCAACAAATGCCGCAGTGAAGGCAGACAAAAAACATCCAATGACGTACCTATGACTTGGGAAAGTCAAATAGTGAAGTCCGAAGTTTGAATCGCTGTGAGGAATCTCTCCACAAGAAAAATGTTTTAAAAGGAAATTCGAGAAAGTATACATCTTAAGTATTACAATGGTCTCCTTAGGGAGAAAAACTTATGAGGCCACAATTTTCATTGCTGAAATGAGCGCTGTAAACTTTAAATAATTTAGTTCTCATAATATGTTAGAATTTAGTAAAGTTGAGAAACTCAACTTGTCCTGCATTTTAAAATTCCAAGTCAGTGAGTTAGAAACTACACTAATATGTACTCACAAATGTGCCTTAGTTAGTAAATTGGAAAATGACTCAATTGTGCTTTATTGGTAGCTGGGAAATTAATAACGTTAACGCTCCAGCATGTGTGCGGCTGATGGACAAGACAATAATGTCAGTGTGATTGACACGATATGAAAAATAATAACTCGAGTCAACAGAACGACTGGGCAACTAATACTCTCTCCCTCTCTATATATACTGGGCCATTTGAAACAGTAAAAATGGAATCAATAATATGCTACTCACGACCTATTGTTGCTCTTGTACACGCAAAATATCCATTGTGTGCTCTCAGCTCCCATAATATTTGAAAACCAAATGAGAAAAGCTTGTACACTGCAGACAAAATTTTATGCATTCATACAGAAATAATCGATCACAAGTATCGTAATAAAAAAAATCCCGAGCGAACCCATTTTGCTAACTACGACTTGTATTTCCTGTTTCTACAGCTTCCATTCCTCTTATTTTAATATTGCAGACGGCTTTTTTCCTCTCAAGAAATTTTTACTCAAAACAGTCATTATTATTACTAGTGGTGCCACTTTGATGTTGTTTTTATTATTAGTACAATGCACAGTTTTTCTCTCTCACAGTATTTCACTCCAACTATTTATGTTTTCTCTCCACAAGGGCTTGAGTGCTACAGGACGTGGATATCCACTTGTGCTACTGTCTCCTAGGTATATCATCCATTATCATCTTTTGTGTAAAGCTAGCATCGCAAGACTTTGTTATTCACAAGCTTTTTCTCCAGTCCAACAGATAGACGTATGTATTACATACGAGTGGTACAATCCCTTATCTAGGATATACATAGTTAAATATTAGCACTATAGTCAATTTTTACTCCAATTTCTGTTATCGAAAGGAGCAGAGTTCCCTGCCAGAACCATGTATAAAAAGATGGGGACCCAAGTGGTAGTAAATAGTAGCTAGAGAGGCATATACAACTAAAAAAAGATTGCTTTCTGCACAGCTCGGATAATCAAATACAGACTGTGGATTTACTTTCCCTAATCTTTTTACTTCACAAATTCAATGAATATGAAATTAGGTTGGCTAACGCTATGCAAAGTTATGCAGCTCATTTCAATGGCTCATACTAATGAAATTCTAAATTTCATTTAACAAAAACGGTTCCACCCGGAGAACCTTTAGAGGATAACTTGGGTGCTCATGAGTCAACTTCTTTTGTTGTACAACAGGAGCAAAACGCTCTGTGCATAAAGTTACTCAAATTTTCATCCTCCTTTTTTTCAGAAGCTAAAAGAATCGAGAGTTGCTCAACTCTGCAAGGTGATTTTCAGAACTCACTACAAAGTTTAGTTAGAGCATAGCTCTCACACACACGACCCCCACCTTCACCCAAGTTATTGAGAAATGAGTCTCTTGGCGGCAATAATCATTCTTTCTATCCACGTGTCCTATATAAACTATCACACAGATTTCACACATTTTTTAGCCACGGCACGGGCTAGTTTGATTCACTAATCCTATAGCACACGATGTTAGCTACAGAGTAGAAGTGGATTTGCTCTATAAATCCCAATCTTATGTCTTAAGATGTGTACTGTGGCCATATGTTTTTCAGAGCATTACTCTACTCGCACAGTGGCTTCTCTCATGACGAGTCTTCTATTTATACAGATATTTTGTACGCATCAGGCTTTTAGAATGCTGACTGACTGTGAGTCCACATTTCTAACCATACACTTACTTGTAGGATGATGTTACATTATATAGAGGTGAGCTAGGAGTACATATTGTTAGTTAGTTAGTTAGTAAGTTTCAGTACGGCATGCATACAGATAGTTTGAAGATTTGACTGGAACGGGAACCTAACCTTTCGCAATGCATGTTATTATTAGCGAATGTCGAATAGGAGTCTGACTGACACTGGCTGACTAACTAAAGTTGATGAAAAAGTGTTATTGAAAATGGTATGGACTGCCACTTGAACTTTGGGAATCTATTGATGAGCATCTGTAATTTATTTTTGTAGACAAGTGGAAGTAAGTTCCTTTGGATGGTATTTACAGTGACAGCAGGCAATAAGCCATTTATCTACTTTGCGGATCAAGAGCTCTCAATGATGGGAACCAATGGGAACCAACCAACGTAAATAATGACTTGTTGTTGTCAATCTTCTAGGTAGTAAGTAAGTTAGATATTATATAGGAAGAAAGAGGGAGTTTAAACTTACCCAAGGGTGGTCATGGTGACAATCGTGTACCAAAAGGCTGCCGGAATGGAAGTGAAGTTGGTGTTCTCAACATTTTTCTCAGCATAGAACATGACTGTGGCAAAGATGATGATGGCCATGGCCAGTGAGAAGACGAGAAAGCCGAGCTCAGAGGCGCAAGACTTGAGGGTATACCCGAGAATTCTAAGACCTTGGGAATGCCGAGAGAACTTGAAGATACGGAAAACACGGAACACCCTCAGGGTGACGAAGGCTCCGGACACATCATCATTGTCTGTGATGCCCAGCCCAATATAGTACGGGAGAATGGCTACGACATCAATGATGCTCATAACACTGCGTACAAACTTGCACCGGTCTGGTGCGGCAAATAAACGAAGGAGATACTCGGCGGTGAAGATCATCACACACGCTGTATCAAGACAGAAAAATACCGTTTTGTACCGTTCACCACATGAAAGGGTTCCCCCCTTGCCTGGGAGTTGGCCACATGGGACAGTCTCTACCACATTTGCCATGACGGACACTGCGATGAAGAAGCCAGTGACGTAATAGAACACTAGGGCGGCAGTGGACGTATGAGGGTTCTCGAATGCGCGCCACATACGTTGTCGAATGTTTGTCAACTGCTGTAGATGTTGATCTCCATTCTCTGACATCTTATCGTCCAACAGTCTTTCAGCATTCTCTCTTTTTCTATCACGGTAGTCCTCATAGCAACAGTCTCCTATGACGTCTGGCAGGATGCCGAAGAAAGCCAGCTCCTCATCATAGCTCGTCAGACACTCATGCTTCGGATAATGGAGCTTCCCTGTTCTGTAGTAGTTCAAGATATGACGAAAAATGTCAGGGTCACGGTCAAAAAAATATTCCCTGCTGTCCTCATCATAGAAAAAGTCTCGCTCGCTTGAGCCCAGCAAAGTGTCTGGATACTTTTCCAACGTGTTCCGCCAGGTTTCAAATTTCCTCCCGGACACGTTGATCAGCAGTTTCTCATCGTCTGCTTTCCGACGATCCTTGCTCACTGGAGGAGGTGGGAGTGGGTTCGTGGCAATAGGTACCCACCCGATCGCCGCTGCTCTAGCAAACGGCAACCAAGCCGCCACCGAGGCCATCCCTTGTGGAGGAATGTTGGAATGTGTGGCAAAAAACTTTAAGAGTGCTCAAAAAACTTAAATACAGCCCCTCAAACTGTACCACGTGCTACTAAAACTATGATCTGTCTTATCTAGAATACTATATGCTACCCGTGACCATGCCAAAGCGAAGGGACTTTTCTTTACTACACGCAACGAGTTGTTGTGACTTGTCACCCTTACAGCATCCTAAACACGTGGCTAAAACTTCATAGCACCTGAATTTTGTGTCTCCCTTTTCAAGTAACTGTACCTAAAAATCCCACTCACAACTGACTGACTATGTCAAAAATTCGTGGAAACTGAGTGCAAGACTCCAGCACAAGAAAAACACGGTCACCAACACAACCAGAACCCAATCACTTATGTGTATGAAATGTGTGAATCCAATGTGTCACAACTACAACTACTATCCCTATACATTTCCCATGTAGCTTTCTTGGTTGGACGACAAAGGTAACATTTTCCTAATGTGCTCCCTCCACTCACACATACTATAGGATAACTGCGGACTGCTACGGATTAGTTGCAATTGTTACCCCTTGTGTTACAGTCTACAGCGGGAGCAGCACATGGCTCACATTCTCGTATAGAAACCATCCCTGCAGTCCCATGTTTACTTATCATCATCCTGATCATCATAATGAGAATAACAGTAGTAATGACCAGTCTGAAAGCCCATTGATGATGTGATTGGAAGAGGAGAGCAAGTCAATAGTGATTCCAATCTGACGGCGAGCCAATAGAACTCTCTGTTGAACTGCTGTTCTGGCCCCTGTTATCTCTTGAATTTGTAATAAAAGTAGTTGCTCTGCTGATGATGACGAGGCTTGAGCCATCCACATTGAATTCAGGATTAATAAAGTCACACTCACAGACGGCCACGGTGCTCCAGTTTCATCGCAGTACTCTCTCAAAGAATCTCTTTATTATTACAAGTGGCAAAGGAACTTTCGGTCACACACTCTATGCTATAGAATCTGGAGGACCACTCTTTCATTTAGTTGGTGCTAATTAGTTAGTAGGTAACTAACAATGAGTACATCTGCTCACCACGATGTGTTATAGTATTGGTGGATACACTTGCCAACATGATGGCCTCACGCCGTCAGATTCAGCACTCTGTCTGTAACTATAATTAGTTGATATACAGTAGGGCTAGAGTAGTGGTTTGATGATGATTATTATTGTTATGTACGAGAGCTGTGGGATTCAATATAACTATGTGTGTGTCGGTGTTGAATTTGGGTAACTGATGATTAACTCGGTCTCACGTGTTATCCTCTTTAAGTGGAGATGGGAAGCGCGTGTGCATAAGATTTGGTAGCACGAGTCCCATCTTGATTAATGATGGCTGATTGGGACGAGTTCGCACCAGTCACTGTGAGTACACTTACAACAGGTGTGGTAGTAGCTGTTCCGTCAGACTCACACGTTTCAATGGGAGACAATGAGTGAGCCAAGTTTTGAGCCCCACAGAAATTCCTGCTCATTTGTACCACCACCGTGAGACTACTGTGAGCGAGGTGTGGTGACAATAGTTTTGTAGCACACACGACACTGAACTAAAGTGTAGTTACAGATTAGCATCCCAAGTCGCTCACAGGTGTGAAAGCCAGCCAAAAGGAATCAATATGACATGGGGAGACAAATGGCTGAGATGGCAGATACTAGATTAGCATCAATGTTTGTTGGACATGCAGGAGCTAACAAACAAACGAACTAACTAACTAACTGCATTAATGGACTTGTACTTGCCAACCACAGAGCACACACTTTACTACTAGTCAGTCAGCTTGGTTGTTAGTAACTAACTAGCTAGAAAATGCACAACAATTATGATTACACTTTCACACACACACAGTGTTGAATTAGTTAGTTAGAGACGACACTGCCTAGCTCACACAGTTTGTATTCATATGGCACAATTTGCAAGGGCTTGCGTATATTGTTGTACAATTTATAATTATCTCTTGTCCCATGCATCCAATAATATGCACATATATACATTATATGCACACGTATTATTTTTTCACTCTTTCCACGGCTCTTTCTATCTATGCTTTTGGTGTAGTTACTATGACGTGTGTGTGTGTGTGTGCTGCTGCAAGTGTGTTCTACGTTTGCACTGACTGAGATGAGAAGAACTTGAGGCAGAAGAAGTTGCCAGCAAACAACTAGGACGTGGTGAGTATGCGAAGTAAAAGTAGGAAAGACTTTTCTGGCTCGAGTTCCTAGCTCTTTTCGTCTCTCTCTCGCATTCTGCAGCTCCTTTTTGCTTGACTCTCTCTCTCTCTCGCTGGATGTACTGGCTGAGCGGACGTATACTTCGTAGCCAACCTACATCTAGTTAGCACACCGAGTACACATTTTTTTACTCTAGCCAGTCTCCATTCCTGGTTCGTAAAACCAACCACTCACACACAGGGAGAGACTCAAATACGAGCGTACGTATAGTACATGTACGTAGAGTAAGCCCAGCTCGGCCTTCCTGTGTGTAGTATGGGTGCCATCCATGTGTGTTGAAGCTGACTGGTTGGCGCATTGTGGCTTTCCTATTCCATCGTATACCCAGGATGCCATGGACGGACCAGAAGACAAGTCTGATGGTGACGTGCGCCCTGGCTCCCGTTATCATCATCATGATCAGCCTCCTTTGCTTTCCCATTCGGCTGAGGACTCCATCTAGGACGAGTTAGTTAGGTTCACACACCGGCTTCGGATCAGTAGCAACTGCTACTTGCATGTGCAAAACGAAGCCCGTCAGTCAGTCAGTCAGTCCTGCTTTGTTTTTGGTCTATGAGAACACGTAGCTAGTGGAAACACCAAACAGTGGCAGATGGATTCTACGAGGTTTCACATCAGAAGGACCCTAAACTATTGTTTGCCATTCTAATGGAACTTTTAGTTTGTTAGTTAGTCAGTACGCAAGATTAGAGTTAGACTCTTTTTCGTACAGGGCATGTAACTTAACTGTCTATTAAAAGTAGCTAGTCAATAGCTGAGAGTATAAACTGGACAATTTTATGTAAACATCAGTGTCCAAATAGAGGGATTTTATGTGCAGTCTGATGAATATGAACAATCTTCAAATTTTGTATGCCCAAGCTTTGGATCCTGGATTTCTACCATTACCGGATGGACGTATTACTTAAGCTTGGGGATAATAACATGGATTTTAGTATACAGTAGTTATTGTAGCGGGTTGTTCTTGTCTAGTTTTTTACAGTGGTTTGGTATACAGGATAGGAAAAAATGAATCAAGGCTTTCCAGTGTACACAGAGATGTAAAAGAGTGTACTAGCATCAGAAGGTTCTTATTTACAAGCTGCGTCCATGATCATATAGTATAACATGGATGGTAGACGGAAAAAAGGTTTGTCAACACTAGATGAAAAGAATTGCATGTCTCATGCATGGATGCATTGCATACAGCCATCGAATAGAATTCGTATTATGGGCTTTGGGCAGAGTGCATTGCAAGAGATCTTAATAGCGCATTCCAGCTCGTTTCATTTCTATGTGCAAAGAAAGGACTTAGATTATATCGTGGACTCGTTTCCAAACTTTAAGCTATTGGCTAGATTAGGTTGTTAAGTATTATAAAATTGGTTGTGAGCACAGTATTTTATTTTTTGTACAAAATGTGTTTCATGGCAGTAGGTTTTTTTGTTGTACTCGTTTGGAGTTATTTTTTCCTCCCAGAGTTTTTTGTTGGCTGTATGAGAAAAGTGAGTGCCAAAATGGTTAAAGTTAGGTTATGAAGTGTGTATTAGTTTAGTTATTTAGCAATGGTAGAAAACATGAATAGCCGGAATGAGGATCTAAAAGAGTGTACAGTCCAGTCACGCGTGTTTTTCAAGTGTTCTAAGGAAAATGTGTGAGTAAAAAACTTTTTTTTCAGTTTAAACTTATGGGTGGCACGTTACCTAAATTTTTACTATGGCTATATGTACTTGTTGAACATCCCAGTCAGGTATTTTTTATAGCAATTGAATCTCAGCTCATTGATTTTTACGCATTTCGTTCCCTCATCGCTTCCCAATGAAAGTATGGAGAAAGTAGCATTCTGTGTAGCGTATGTACCTGTGGTGGAATTAGGGTATCGACTCTACTTACATTCTCATTACTATGTGACGGGTTGAAATAGTGCTCCATAAATCCTTTTGAAGCAAATCTGTATGATTAATGATAGCTCTACTGAATGATTATTTCTTGCATACAAATTGTTTGCCAACCTTTAAATGAGGACTTTACAAATTTGCTGACTTTGCCATATTATGCTCTCATAGTTGTGATTGTTTGAACCTGCTCTTGGCTCAAATTCCAAAGGCATGCTTTCATACAAAAAATAGGGTAGAAGGCAGGAAAACTTGCTTGTATTAATGTTCTACATATAACAATCCATACCCCTCTACTTAAGCGTTTAACAGCCGTCCAAGCATTTTAAATTGCCAACACTGATCATTGCAGATTTTGCATCAAAATTACACAAGTGTAGACGTTATAAATCAAAGACAAGTCTACGCCGAGTTGAAAGCCTTTTTTAACTTGTTTGAGGCCAATTCCACCTCTTGGAAATGGCTCACCCTGTCAGAACATAATCAGCAAAACTTCCCTTCAACCTACATCTGCATCTATACATAAACACACACACACACTCATATTTGCAACTTAACTATCACATGTATAGTTGTTGCAACAGAGGCCACAGATTGATTTTTGCGTAAAGATTTTATGTCTCTTGCATTAGGGAAACTATAACTAACTAGCAAGTAACATACTACTATATCCAACTTTTGCATTGCGTGCTCACTCCTCACTGCTCCACATTTCAGCTACAGAGGTCTTGTTTAGCAATACAACACTCACTCTTCACAGCAAAGCACTCCTTCCAGTAAAAGCAGTGAAAGCAATAGGCTCAACCAAAAAGATTCTACGTACATCTACACTAGTATAGTAAGCAGTACACACGATAGCCCAATAGAGGCAAGTAGTAGTACACACACAATCTCTCTTCGGTCTCTTCACTCTCTCGTTTCCATGACTCTTCTGACGTCAAAATCCCAGTATTCTCTCTCTCTCTCTTTGCACTACTGAATTATATCCTTAGCCCTCTCTGTCAGTCAGTAGTATACGGACAATTCTACTTTCTCTCTCTCTCTCCAAAGCCGTACATATTATGGCTTGTACTCCAGGACGAGCATGCATTCACCATGAGCGATCCAACGGTAAACCGAGTTCATGCACATCAGGATATCAAGGTATTACATACGCACTCACATCATAGTCAAGGAACACATACAGAGTGAGCAGGAAAAAACAGAGACTTTCATTGCATAAACCTTTGAGATGAGAGACTAGGCCTAGTGTTCTATATATTTTTTACATGGTGCATCATTTGGGAAAAGTGCTTCCTCTGGTAGCCAGCAATCTATAGAGTTCTAGTACTTTCCTCACATGATGGACGAGCTATGCTTTCACTCATATGATGAAGCATCACTCACGCACACGTAGTTAGTTAGTTGGTTTGTAGTAGTAGTACTGCCAACACTGGCTGCTCCCATTACAACTTACTACGACTGATAGTATATAGTATTGGAGTCGGTAGTTGAAAGAAATGATAAAGCTGACAAAGAATAGCTGTAGTTCCTAGCCATAGGAGATTCATGTATGAATGCAAATCCTTGTGGCTTTCTCCGTGTGTTTCTCGGAGCTCTCATTTTACACATGTGCCAAAAAATAGGGCTAAATACTGATAACCTTCTCTTTTGTGATGCACTCTGTGTGGTATGGGAGCGGGCATTACGAGAATCCACAGGGAGTATGTATTATATTTTGCTCCGAGTTTGCCAACATGGCATGCAAGGAGGAATGTTGTGAGTGAAGTGAACGAAGAGGTATAGTGATAAAAGAAATGACGGTTTTTTATGACATTTTTTTAATATGAAGGTTAGCCAGTGGTAGCGAGATGGAAAAGTCACTCACTAGTTTGGTTCAGTGATTTTGATGAAGTGAAAAGCGTATGAGATAGAATGTTTTTTTATAGTTGATGGTTTCAAGAGTGGATTTCAAGTAGAGTTAAATACGTGGCGGTTTCTTTATGAACAAAAAGAAACAGATTGATGGCCCTAAGTTTGAACATGAAAAGAGACTTTGGAAACGGGTATGCGTGAGCATTTTCATCAGCTCCACAAAAAGCCCATGTAGTTTTCTTTTCTATTTCACCAACTTTCCACTCATGAGCTCTGAATTGCTTCGTGTATTCTAAATTAATGAGACTTGCTGTGGAAATAGTAGTGGAAAATAAACGCTTTTATTCAAATCACTTTTTTTTCAATACACCTCATAGGGTGGGTCTAAAAAGTCTAAATATGTGAGCTGTTTTAACTTATTGCTTTGAGTTGAATACCAGGGGATAAATCTTTCTCTACTTAAATTGATCATAAATGCCAGCTGGTTGCAATGCTTATTTCGGAAGTAAAGCTACGCTGTTTGTCTTGTAAGGTATAAAAACACTGCTGGGCAGTGCAGAAAGTGTATTTTTGCATATCATACAGACATTCAAGAGTGTTTATGCTGTCTTTTTTTCGATCTTAAAAAACTTTAGCACACAAAACATTTTTATATGTTACATGGGCTGAATTGAACTGACTATAAATACATATTTCTGTCCAAAGGTCAGCCGTCCCTAATTTAATCCAATTTTGAAGCCTTGTTTCACAAAATCAGATACGAATAAAAGACGTGTTAACAATATCAACATGCACTCACTTGAATTAATGGACCGCTATTTTTCTTATCGTATTTCTAATCTTATTGCTCGCACATGCAACACATATAAATTTCAGTAGTTTCTCCTAGCGTCCAAGCAATAAGTGGTGCACGAGCATGGGAGAACACACACACCATTTATAAGTGTTAATGCAGCCGAGAATGAATTGCTCTCGTCATAAATTGAGGTCTGAGGTCCATTTAAACGGATTAGTGTAGCTGTATAGATTGAAAGATTTAATTGGTACAGCGCTTGTTAGGGAGCAGATGTGTTCCTAATGCACTAACTACTACTGTACTAATGATGCTGCCGACAGGTTTCATGAGAACACAGATAAAATCGTTAAGCGTTCTATTATTGCCCATTCTGCACTTCTCCAGAAATGGGCTGGAAATTACCTGTCTTCCTATTTCAGCTCATTACACGGTTCATGGGTGCTGGGCGCACAGATATGAACATGGGATTCTTGTAAGATACCCGCACCATTCCTTAGTTAGCTAGTTAGTTATGGGTAGCACATAGTAAATTGCTTACATGATACTATCCGGTTCATCCATGTACCTGTGTACTGTAATGTGCGGGTAGAAAGCTTCAACTATTTATTAGTTTGTAGTGAAAAAATTGCCTACTCAACAATTTTATTTATTCCGTAACAAAATATGCATGCATTATTATAATATTCTAGTATACTATTATTATGAAAAAAAAAACATTGCCGACGATACAAAACTTAAAATGCACTAAAAGTTTGTAAACACCTATTTGAGAACCGGGAAATTTGGAGCTGACTGTAAGCCGTAAGTTTGATAGAAAATCAGTTTCGGTGAGTGAAAGCGTTTAATACGTCATTCGTCTTTTTAGCAGATGTTGACGCATCACAGAATCGTTTCCAAAAGATGTTATAAAAAATTGAAAACGAAAACAATTTATTGAGCATTAGTATTATAGAGCTCTATACATAAATAGTTTTGCATTAAGTTGATGCATTGATTTCGACGGGCTTTTACCGAGGTATATACACACAGGATTCTATGATTTTTCATTTCAAAAGACCTGTCAGCTCATCCAACACGTTTTAAGTGGCTCGTAACTAATAAACCTTAAATGTTGTGAGTATTCATTTTTTCCGAGCTAAGCGAATCATAATTTCATAAATGCATTTGGGGCCATAATATTATAGAATTTTCTCTCGTTTCTACACAAGACGGACTAACCATGTTTACAAGTACAAGTAGATATAGTAGTAAGTAAGCATAGTACGTACAACATCTCGACAGTATTTACCTGATGATGAAACCATGTCGAGACAGATATTCGGGAAAACAGTATAAAGTAAGTGTAGCCCGTACAAATGATCCGCATTGCTGCATTTCTCCGCTTTCACTGTGCGTTTCCTGACATAATCTGATCATAAACGAAATGCTTTTAGGTGCATAACACTATGCTTTAAGTGCATGATTCGCTTCGCATGTCTAATTTTTCACTTTAGGAAGAGCCTATATTGCTTCATGCAAAAAAAAAACTCATTCACGTAAGACTTGCGGCACTGTGTGATTTCTGCGGTAGTCAAGCGTAGTAGTAAGTCAATGTTATGTCTACTTACATTTCACCATCCTTCACTATTGGTATCAATAGTTAACTCTGTAGTAGCTATCCTATAGCGTAGGGAGAGACCTCTATTTTTCAAAGACTAGAACTAAAATCACATGGGTTCCTGCCTATATTC
>Ga0210040_10004532_pt1 | contig 18116 bp, 14 predicted proteins | sample CryGeyCG12114_NA_FD_185462 | JGI IMG/M metagenome (GOLD analysis project Ga0210040, IMG submission 185462) | Groundwater microbial communities from aquifer - Crystal Geyser CG19_WC_8/21/14_NA (SPAdes) (version 2) | ecosystem: Environmental > Aquatic > Deep subsurface > Groundwater | place: USA...
GCAGGCAAAAATGCTACTCTTAAGGCGTTTAATGGAAGCACACGCTGGCAAGAAAGTAATCTTGCTTCTGCTGACTGCAAATGAAGTCAACCAGGTGAAAATTTAGCTTTTACAAATCGACATCGAACGAGATGGATTTCTGAAATCTGGTTATGTACTGGATTAGCGATATAATTTAACCAATAGAGATATGATTTCATACATTTTTATTTTGACCAAATCATTAAGTTTATCATGAATGATAATTATCTTTTGGGGTGTATTTAAGATCTTTTCGTCATGCGGTCAACTTTTAGAGCGTACATGGACAAGGAACATTTTCTTAACCTTTGACTTCGATGAGCATAAGATTCTCTTTGTTGGGATTATGGTGTGGAAACAAGAAACAACTAATCCTTCACACCACGTAGCCTAAAAGTGTCGCACCATGTTCAGAATTGAATGTGGTTTGGTAAGTTTCCTTGCTCATTATCAGAGCTTCATTTATTTTTAAGACTTCACTATTTAGTTATATTTAGCTTTTACCAGCTCAAATGGAGGATTTTAAATCATTTCGAGACAGAACAACACAAAGCCAGCAAAATGTAGAGATATAATGTATGGAGCACAACTGTGGCAGATGGTTTACATGTTTTTTTCATGAATATAAGGGGATTAATGACACATAGAATCTATTTAGTTATTATCACAATCACGCGTGCAGCATTCAAAATATCAAACATTCTTTCATCAACTTCGGATTGTATAGATGTTCACAATACAAAGGAGCATTCATTTCTAAACATGCTTTTAAAGAGTGCAAGTGCAGTTCAAATCCATAAGACTTTACAATGAATAATTACTCTACTATGCAATCACATGTAGTTTGTTTCGGTATAAGTAACTTTTATTAACAAGTTCAAATTCGATTGAAAAGTCCTTTGGAAAATAATACAGCATAGCAAAGCATGAAAAATGAATACTTTATGAAAGAATGATTTATCCAAACTTCACACAGAAAACTGCCTGGACAAATCTATGAGTAAATGAACCTGAAGCCTAACTTTTTGAGGTTCCTGAGCTCCTTTGCTCTCCAAGGCTACAATAGTATTCACATAGTCGTATTCAACTGTAACTCCAAATACAGGTGGATCCTCCAAGTCACTACTCACATCTCTCTCCACATCTAAATATACTGCTGCCTTGTTTGCTTTCCTCCAAGGCACAAGTTTGGGATCATCATTGAAGTCAGGGGCTTCCCCGAAGTCTTCAAATTCAGCAGTTTCATCCCGTGGGGGCAAAATTACTTCTACATCTTGGCATGTGCTTAGCAAGTTCACATTATGAACAAATTTTTCATTCTTGATGGGCAAAACGTGAATCTCTCTGGTTAGATTAGAGTTCCCTGTAATTGGTGCTGGCAGGATTGTCAAGGAAGACGAAGGAGATCCAGTTATGCTAGGTAGACTTATATCTGTAGAAGATTCTTTGGGATGCATAGCACCTCCTAATTCCAGTTTTTGGTCCCCTTTAGTCAGTGGAAGGAACGAAAAAGGGAGGAATTTTATGGAGGTTGGAAACTGAGTAGGATTCGCTACCCGGACGATTATTCGCGTTTTATAACCTGGTAGCAAAGGTCCAGAGAGTGGAGCCATTAGTCGTATTTGAGGCACATGATAGTATGCGTTTAGTTGGATTTTGAATTTTATTGACGCAGGAGAAAATTCTGGCTTGCTAATATTTCGCTCACAAACTCGGCAACGAAGTGACCGTTTTACGAGCAAATGTTTGTGGGTGGGAAGTAGTTCACTGGTATTTTCGGGCTGGGTTTCTAGCTGATGTTGACGTTGTGATAAGTTGGTGACTGTAAGAGATAAATATATTTTTGAACACTAAAGGTTATAAGCTGGTAAAAATTACTTTAATTTCATATACTATAATTCAAAAACCTTGCCTTTAGCCAAATTTGGCTCGGTTGAAAAGAAATCTTCCGGTAATTCAGCCAATTCGTCTTCACCTTCTGTACACGCTGTGTAAAAAGGTGTGGGAAGTGGTTTGTTCATTTCTCCAGCGGAACTTTGAGGGAATCGTTTTGGCAATAAATGAGCCAATCCATGCCGACCCTAAATACAATTAAAAATGAAATCTCACTGGTGAAGGTAGTAAGTATAATCATACAAAAAATTTTTTTCAACATACAGCAGCCAAGAATTTGCTCTTGTGAACCGGCTTTTTGTCCGAAGGAAAGTTCTTTTCTCTCACTGCCAGCATGCGAACATAGTCTGATATTTCCACGATATGCTTGCTCTCCGGATTTTCCGGTTCAGGCCATGGTCCTGAAGTTCCCAAGGAATCCGGAAGGCCTGAATCTCTAGAAGTATATTTGCAAAATCCACATGCAAGGTAATACAGTTTTTTAGCTATCAATTTTTCAGGCTCTTCTTCGGATGGAACTTGAACAGTCGCAGCTCTCGTGGACAATGTTTGCCTACAGCTTGGACAGTCGAAACACGTTCCACATCTGAAACAAATCGACAACAACAACGTCAATTTGCCAAGAAATTATAAGAAAAGATGAAGGGGTGAGGGGGGAAGGGGGTAAGTGAAGCTTGATTTTTAAACGTTTAGTTACTTGGTTGTAATTCAGGCAAGCCAACCTTCTATTCCACTCGATGCTGGAATGTTCGTAGTTGGCTTGCCTAACTAGTTACGTAGTTACTTGCTACTGACCTGAATTTCTTTTGCTTTGCTTCAGCAGATGGAACATTTTCAGAACAATTCCCACAATATTGAGAGTCTACTTCTTGAGATACGCAATATAAGCAACGAAGACGAAGGCAATGACGACAAAAATAAACGCTACAGATTGGTTTTAAACTACCGCAACAACAGATGTACTTCACACAATCCATTTGAAATAAATGAGACATACTGGCAGCTTTTCACTTACGATCCCATCCCAAACATGTGGATAATTAGAAAATAATTAAATAAAATGATTTTGAATGTGCTGTGATGTGAGTAAGTGAGTAAAGTACTATCTGAGTTTTAAGTAGTTAGAAAAGTTTCATCATTTCTACATTGATTGAAATTGAAACTGAATTGCAAATGTCACGCATTCCCGCTCATCTATTTCGATGCCAGTACAACTCCACATCTTGTGATTTTTTTTTGGGATTGACGCCATGTTTTACAAGAAAAGCGCCAATTCAAATTATCTAAATAAATTCTATTTCGGACGATCATCATTGACATGATTTTTAAATTCAAACCGCTTGGTAAATAAGGCTTTTCACAGACAAATGACTTTTATCGAAAAAGATGGTTTTTATTTCTTTTTTTTCTCATGAGCTCATTTTCTTACTTTTTCAAACCAGACAGATACTAATTTTATATTGGTAGCTTCAGAATACAACAGAACAACAAATCAATTTTTTTCTCATGCTTCTAATCAAATAGTTAATAAATTAAGTTTGATAACTTTATAATAAAAGAGATACATCGCGACTACAGAATAGTTTATACAAGTATAACTGACCTAAAGATCGAGGGCTACATATATTAAAATGAAATAATAAAAATGGACTTACTTTTGATATTACACGCATTGTAGCAATCTACGATTTCATTTCAGGGAAAATTATTTTATTGTTCTACGGTTCGTGATTTAGAGAATTTTTTTATAGATACCTCATAATAATGGGACCCAAAGTTCGTACATTGTTCCATTTCCAATAAATATTATACTTAATTAATTCTAATCTTTGCCAATTATTTTTTAAAAAAACGTCAAAGGAATTTCCGATATGATGGTTCAGACAAATATGATAAATTTATAGAGTCAGTTGTGAAAGATAAATCATCCTGTATACACTTCTGCTTTGCATCCTATAAGATCGAGAAGCAAATTCAACGATTCGCAATAACTATAATCTTAAATCAGTCTTTAAAAAAGTTATACGTACACAAGAAAATTAATTACTCTGAAGTTCTAAGCTTCATAACTACACATAAATTTGGAATCTTTACAAAAAGTTATTACGAATGAAGCAAGTTTATATCCAATTGAATTTTCATATTATTTGTAGTTATTTACCAAATAAGTACAGCTAAAGAGAATATTGGAAAATTCAGACAAAAAAAAACGAATCTAACGTTCAATTTTTTAAAAACAAATCGCTAAAACTAATCAGCCTTCTACATTTGCAATTATACGTATGATTTCACCAATAAATTAACACGAAACCCAACTTATAATAATAATAGGCCTGGTCATCTCCAAAAATGTATCTCGATTTGTTTTTTACCGCATAACAAAGCAAAAAATTGAATTACAATACATGAAAACATTGTATTAGAAAATCTTCAGAAAAAAGTTCGGTTCGAAGCTATCCAGGCCAATACTGTCTCTGTTCATAAGTTTATACGATTCAATTGAAATTAGCATTGAATTTTCCCTTACAGACTATTTCTTGTGCGATTTCGAAACACAGACGTGCAAAAGAAAGTGTACTTAAAATTTTGCTCACCAATCCAAAAACAAAGAATTTACGCCGAATTTACACTTTCAATTTTACCATTATTCTGTACCATTATACTGCGAGTCGTCAAATATTCAAGTAAATAACGTTACCTGTACAAACAATTTCCTAAACATACAAAGAACATGGATGGAATACTTACTTAAATCTTATAAGTAATTTTTTGCGGCTAAAAAAAACTGACAGCGTCTAGTCAATTTGCGTTCATTAATTTGATCGGTATGTTACTCTATACATATTTTTTGGTATTTTCATTTTCCCTACAAAGTATTCCAACAATAACCTAAATCATAATAACAATAAATATGCACAAACTAATAATTACATTACAAATATGATGAAATAGAGTTCCCTTTCTATTCATCCCATTGTTAATTAATTGTGATAAAATTCCTACGCTTCGAAAGATGACATTGTTTTCTAGTGAGTCACGTGTACAGTGAAAGTCAACAAATCAAAGTTTCTTCAGCCTTTAACGGAGAAAACAATTCTAAACTAATTCTAGTCACACGCATAATTTATGACTGGAACGAAAAATCCACAAGACTACTACATTTAACGTTCAATGCGAGAAAAAAAAACACAAACAAACAAGAATAATTTAAACACTGATTCAAACGGGAAACCCGTAAGATACTGAATAGAAAAATGTGAGACCTTGGCATTGAAATCAACCGTTGCTGAATGAGGTATAATTAAACAATAGTTAGTTAGTTTGTAAATTATTATCATTACGCGACAATGAATAAACTCACAATGAAAATGTCTGGAAAGTCAAATCATTATACTACACTCCACCAAAAAAGCTCACTTTCATTTCTTGTCTGTCAGTTAAATATTTCGTTCTGTAGAACGCTACTCAACTCATGTCAAAATCATTAAATTGTTGTCACAAGAATCTGCTTCATCACAAGATTTTTCAACTCTAAGCAAGTGATTACTGACATGGACTGAAAATCAAACAAAAAACAAGAGACAGTCCTGTGCAACAATACGAATCAACAACAATAGCTACATCTAGCATATGACGGGGAAATTACCTAATTTTCCTATTCCTACATCTTACTGAACACAATTTAATTTTTTAACATTACCTGAATAATATTACTCTACTCACTATTCAATTTCAGTAAAGATAAACCAGTAAGCCGTTTTTTTGGGTATACACGATTCATTGACAATAATATTAAAACATAGCCATTAATTCTACTTTTTTTCAGCTTTGCATTCTCTAGTTTCATCATTATTCATTAATGAATGGAATTTTTAGCTCTTCACGTGGGTTCGCCCAATAAGTTTAATAAACTTAGGCTAGCCTAGTTTATTCTTGTTAAATTATACTTTATGATAATGATTCCTGAGGTAACAACAGGACGAAGAGATCATGATGGTGATGACGATGAATGTGGCCATAATAAATAAATTACTACCTACCAGGCTACAACTTTTTACAAAAACAACAAAAAGCAATCAGCAAATATACAACCAAACTGCATTTTAGTTCTTATACAACAGTTTCAGCAACAATCAGAATAGTATAGATTGGCAATAGACTTGTAGCTATTTAACCTTCTCAATTGACAAAACGAAGAAAGTTTGCATGATGGATCATTGCAGAAATAAATAGTACGATCTTTTCTCACTTCACTTCATAACATACACGAATGAATACTTTAAATGTGCGCTCTTGATTTCCCTGTTAAACCCTAACTTAAATTTACATTCAACTTAAACTGTAAATGGGAATGGAAATTATTAGGGAATTCGTCGTACAAATATTATAATAGTCATAATAATATTAAGAACAATAATAATAATATTCTACGCAAAAATTTAACCATCACCGATTTTCATCCATATTTTTTCAACTTAGGCTATAATAAGATAACAAATTAATCACAAGTAATACAAGAAAATCTCAAGTGGTAAAACAGAAATCCATCCTCACTGTGAAACAAAAAGGATTGAATACACATAAACAAAAGGCTAGTTTCTGTACATAAATCAAGTTTGACACATTGAATTCCATGTGCGCACAAGAAAGTCGCAAAAAACTAAACATTTAGTCCGAACATAATAATATAATCATGAATAAATAATCAAATCATAACTGGTAACAAATAACCTAATAATATCCCACTCCCAAAACTAATAATACACACCACAGACAATCAACAACATACAACTAATTATGAATTCACACATCCGAAGTAAACATCCATTTTTTCGTAATACCAGATTCAAAAAATACATCACTCCATCCCTCGCTAACTAATTAACTAAATAAGTTAACCTAATACGAATTCCTGAGCAGCAATGACAAACTGTTTGTGTGTAAAGTCAAGTCCATAAAAAATAGATTTGAATAGAAAACATTGCATTTCTTCGCTACAGTTAGTAGGCAGTGCAAAAAAAATTAAAATTCATCATCCTCCACCGATGGCAATTCCCATTTGATCTGCGGCTTATTGTTAGTAGTACTGCATAACATAGAGAAGCCATTCAGAACAGGTAGACAATGAAAATTAAACTGGGGAGACCCGTTGGACTGGCTCCCCATTCTAGCACCACTACTACTACAACCAGAAGGAAACAAAAGTACATTACTACTGGGACCTAGGGTCTGACCTTGATTTTGAAGCTGATGAAACTGGAGATTTCCATTACCATTGCAACTACTACTATTCTTATGAGTCAAGTTACATCCATTGATGGGCGTGGCGCTGCTGTATGGATCATGAACACTATGATCAAATGCAGTGCACGCGTTTCTAAAACTAGTAGCAGCGGAATAACTAATATTATTACAATAACGAGTGGCGAGAGATTCTTCACAATTAGCGTCTATAAATTCCTGGGTTCCTATGCAACACTGACATCACTTGGGGTTGGCTTGCAACGCTGTGGTGATTTGAGTCCATAGTTCTTTTTTACATGCTTTTGATCTGGAAAATAAAAAAATAAAACACCATGAGAATTCCACAGCTAACTATTCAACACCGGAACTGGAACCAAAGTAAAGCTCACCGTCTAAGATTCTGCAGCCACTCTTTAAATTGACTGGCTCCATCAGGTGTCAAATGGAACGCTTTCCTAGCTGTGCACACAATACTCACAAAGTCTTCATAGTCCGACGCAGAGATGTGGTACAACTTTTGATGTAGACACTGGAAATACATTTGTTGACACTTCTGCACCAGTGGCTGCAACGGAGATCTTGGATTTTGGTACACCCAAGCCAAATTATTTCGCGAGGACACTAACGCGGCATCCAGCACGATCTCGTGAAGTACAAATGGGTTCGCTATTGAGTTCACCGCACATATACAAAACTGTTGTAAGTACTGAGCTCCTAGTTTCCTGGAAATGGACAACAGCCATTTCACATCTTCCCCGTAGGTTGGATTCCGAGCAAACTTGGCTTGAGGCCGATCGTCATGCACTTTTCGACCCAATGTCTCCAATGCCAACATTCCTACACGATAAGCTGCCAAAAGGTATTTCACTTTCACAGCAGATTGCCCATTAGCTCCAGCTTGTTGATGATGAAGCAAACCAACACTTCCCATGTTCATCTCCTTACCATTCTGAAAAGAAAGCAACCCACAATAAAAGCATGCTCCTTTGAACAAAATATGCACACAAAAACTCACTCTCTGGGTGTTCATAGACAAGACGTCCCTAGGTGTGGGTCCCATAGCTCCTCCCATGTGCTGATGCATATGGTGATGATGCCCCTGAGGTCCTCCTGGTCCCATTTGAGGTACTTGAACAAACCCATTGTTACCATTTCCATTATGGCTCATGGGAACATTCATCTGCTGTGCAGGAGCACGACCAATCATGGCCAACCCATGAGGACTATTCACTACATGACCTCCTTGCTGTTGTTGCTGACCCTGAGGTGGTGGTCCATTTCCAGCCACAGTCACAAGATGCATCGGACCCCCATGAGGTGGAGGCATCATTTGAGGCTGACCGTTCATTGGACTCTGTCCATACTGGTGATGATGATGCGGAGGAGTTGGAGGACCCATTCCGTGACTCACTGGATAGAATTGCGCGGGTAACTGTCTCATATTCATATGAGGAGCGGGGACACCACTAGATGTAGTGATGGGAACTTGATTGGATGGAAAATATTGGAGCGTTGGTGGACCATGGCCATGATGTTGGTGTCCATGTGACATGGAGTGTGGATGTGACAATGGGAGATGATGCATTGTTGGACTGGCATACGTAGGTTGAGTGTTCACCTGTGAAGGTGGAGGCGTATTGTAGAATGCTGCCGCTGTAGTTGTTACAACGCCGGGTGGATTGTTAGAAGGATTAGGCTGAAGAAAAAAAAATCATATATTATCATTGCTTGCACAAACAAACTGAATTCAAAAGAGGCAAAAGTCTACCTGGTATATAACTGCCTGTCCATAAACGAAATTATTCGTCACCGGATTGAATGGTAAAAATGGCACTTGACCAAAGGACTGTGGATTCCCATACTGAATAGTAGCCACTGGTATTTGAGGTTGTGACATGGGATACAATGGTGCTCCATGTTGCTGTTGTGCAGGTGGACCACTGGATTGAGGCATTTGAATATTCTGTCCAGAAGATTGTCCCGAACTCACTGATGGAGGTGGAGGCGGAGGATTATTCGGAGTCACAAGTGGCAACCCAGTCTGTTGAGACACATGTTGGTGATGGCCATTTGGATTCATTGGATCGATCGTGGAATCCAAACACATGAGCGAATCATTGTGACAAATCTCGTCATTTAGTAGATCAACATCTAGTGGCACGTGCTGTCATCAAAACACACACAAGTTTAAACAAAATCCATTTCCAACAAAACAATTTAATGAACCAAGTATATAAGGAGTTTCTTACCTTTTGGTAAAGAGAATACCACTGTCGTGCCACATCAAATAGAACTTCAGGATAGACGCCACCACCTTTCGCTGCAGACTCTACAGTAAGACATGATTTCTCCAGCATGTTGTCACTCTGTTCTTTACACTGAAAAATCCAAATATCAATCTACTTTCATTGCATTCCATGAAATTCATTCGATCTTCCCCCAAAATATATTATCATACCTGAAGAATTGCCCTGTGAATTTCATTGGGATTCAAAGCATGAGCAAAAGGCAAACAAGAAAGTGCCAACTCAGCTGCCGCTCTTACTGTATTTGCGTCACCCCTTGAGGCCCTATCCGCAATAGTTACAGCCTCAGTAGGTGTCAAATGATTCTCCCAAGTATCAATCAAGAATGCTATTGCCGGAGCTCCAATCTCCATAGCTTGTCCTATAATAAATTCACCAATATTCATATAATCAAACCATTCAGTAACTACACAAAAACACTCTAAACCCTGAAAAACATTTCTCACCAGTAATCCAAGACACATGACTGCTATAAGTTCTACTCAACCAATTGGGACTGACAGCATTATGAAGTCCAATGGCATACAGCTCAATATGAAAAGCACACATATGTAGTGCTCGATGTGGTCCTCTAGGATTTTGTCCATTGCTCGGCTGGGTGAACAAACTTTGATTGCTCGATCCACCTGCCTTGCTCAACACGATCTTGGCCAATTCAAACATGAAATGAGCTCCAGCCTCTGACGGTTGATTCGGGAGAACCGGATAAGCTCTTTTCCCCTTATATCTTCCATCCTTTCGGCCACTACTACTCGTCACAGGGGTGGATGCATTGTGGCTACTAGTTACCCCTGAAGAAGTTACATTACCGTTATTCACAGTATTCGTGGTGGTCACCACAGAATTCAAAGGAGACTGGGTACTACTACTACCACCCGGTTGAGTGGGCGATGTCTGAAGATTCGTAGTTGCAACAGCAACAGAAACAGTGGGGGGTGATGCAGGAGCTGCATTTGGTCCACTATTGGAACCCAAGGTTGCCATTGCAGAAGAATCTGTTGTCTCTGATTCCCCTCCTGAGCTCGATGAAGATGCCCCATTGGCCACAATCGGACTACTACCAGAAGTGCCACTGCTATTTGCACTAGATGCAAGTTCCAGTTCATTATTATTGTTGTTGTTATTACTACTGGCCATTTTCAAAGGTTCCTTAGAAGTTTCAATCTCCAAAACACTTGATACATTTCTAAGCAAACTAGTTGTCGGAGGGCTGTTGCTATAATAAGCAGAAGGTAGAGGCGCTTTGGACAGCTGGTGGATCTCTCGATCTAGCAACTTGTCCATAACTTTAGACAGCTTCTCAGAATCGTCTTTGTAATGGAGTAGCATTGCAAGTGCCAAGTCCCCTCGTTGTCTTCGCGTCCCTTCACACAAAAGGGGATGATCCGCTTCTGACACATTAGCTTTCAAACCTAAAGCAGAAACTGCCGCTTCAGAGCCCAATGTTTCATCACTTGGTAGATGGTAAACCCCAGATTGTAGCGTACAACGTCCTTCTCTGTTGGTCGGCATGACCAGCGCTTCAAAGATGAAGTTGGACAATACCAATGGCAACAAAGCTTCACCACGTGATTTGAAATTTCCATCCCGAAGGTTTTCTGCCTTCACACGTATCATGTTCAACTCTTTTTGTCCAATCGGTATCCTTTTCAGCAACTGAGCCAATTCTGCCTCCTGATTTGCAAGTTTCACTTCTAAAGGTTTAGTTGACGCTGGAGGTCGAGCCAACTCCAAACCAAACATGCCCACTTGAAAAGCCAAGTAAAAGTAGTCACTACTTTCTGCCAATACTGTGCAAAGGAAACCACATTTGGCCAAAGTAGCAGACGCTAGACAGGAGATTTGATGAGCCACTGGATTGATCTTCTTTTTCTTCCCTTTGCCTCCAGATGTAGGCGGTACATCCATAGTCAAATTCGGTGGGTTCGCCAACAACTCCTGAGCTAATTTCACTCCCAACTTACAAGCCTCTTTGGAATGGCCGTGAGCATGTAGTCCTTCGGCCCGTGCAAATAAGATTTCCCAGTCATCCTCCATTTTCCTCAAGTTACAGAAAACATTGAAACCCTGGGAATCCTTCCGTTGCCCTTCTTCACTACTACTACTGCTTTCTCCTGGACTTCGTACACTTTTTACCATGGATGCTTTCGAGTCAAAGTAGTACATTTGGTACTCATCCCCACTCTGTTGGGATTCCGAGGAATCGAACTTGCCCTGCTCAACACTACTACTACTACTGCCAATTGCTCCTGATGGTCCAGCTACGGCAGCAATAGTTCCAACTGCATCCACCACTCGGGGTAAAACACTAGGTACTCGTGCACTCAAAGATGAATCTGAATCATCCAATTCTGGTTCCACATCCCCATCTAACTCATCACTAGTAGCTGTATGGTTCGCATTATTGAGACTAACCCCAGAAACGGAGGTGGCAGCACTACTACTGCTATTCATCTTGATCAGAGGATCGGTTTCTACCCCCTCATCTGGTTCCCCAATATTATTATGGACACCAAGTACTCCCCGTTCTGTCTCAAGTTCGTCACAAAATCCTTCAGAACTGACACTGCTCCGGTTCCCATCTCGAGCTGCACCAGCGGGAGTCACTACCCCGTGAGCACTGGGTCCAGGTAATTCATCGTCGAATGAGGATGACGATGGAGTATTATTATGACGGACAGCGGCCGCAACACTGCTAGTTGAGGCCTTGTCTTTGATCTTCAAACCAGATGCGCTGCCAGAAATAGACTTGGCTCCCATCATTTCACTCATCACCTCACTCACCAAACTGTCCGATGGCGGAGCATCTTTCTTTTGCTTGCGACTTTTTCCAGAAGACTTGCCGCCAGATGATTTACCCCCCGATCCAGAAGGTCCAGCCATGCAAGTGGCTATTGTTGGGCCACCACGAGAGGATGAAGTAGCTGTGGTACTGCTACTACTACTACTGCTCACATGCCCAGCCGCATTTCGTTCCACTCCGAAATCAACACTTCGGGGTCTTTTTGAGATCATGGGTGCGCTGGAAACCACAGTGGCTGAAGAGTGAAGTAGATGATGCTCCCCAGTGGTGTTGTTGAGAATGGCATGGGATGAGTGAATCACTCCAGTTTCCCCAGACCGAGAATGGCCATCAGAATGGCGAAAACACATGAATGGACAACGGTAGGCGAAACTTGCTTCTGAGAATGTCACACCATCAATGGGATAGAACTCCCAAGTTAAGTAACAAGATTCAATAGCTGGCCGGAATCCTGTGAACACTTCCACGTCATTTTTGAAGCTATTCGCTTGTTTAGAGCCTACGGGAGCATTGCGTGATTTTGAGACCTTTTCTATGATTTTTACATGCCATTCCTGCAAGCGTAAAAGCATGTTATGAGCAATCACAAAATAATATATATAATAAATAATGTATTTTGTTCCATGACTAAAAATCTGTCACTAATAAACTCACCTTAAACTGGCTATGAAGAATGCATCTCTCTTCAGGTGACAAACCAGGATTCAACGCTGCTAATTTCCAGAGGGCTACGATTTCGTCACATAAGCTGGAACCAGCATGTTGACAGGCGTGAGCATTAGAATTGACACTATGATGTTTTCCTCCATGACCAGCATTGCCATTATGAAGAGCCACTTTCGTGTTGAACCACCAGACCAATATCTACAAAACAAATCAGCCCAATGAATGAATATTGAACGTAAGAATCTAATCAGCTAACCGACTAACTGAGTCGTACAAAGATTATTTATTTATTTTTAGAGGGATAATTCACCTGGTCGCAATTCAAGCACTCTTCAGTTATAACTTCCAACAAAGGAATACCATTTCGATCGCCACGACGGAACATTTCCCTAACAATGGATAGCAAATTCCACATGCCTTCAGGTTCCCTTCCCCTTAAAGGTCTGAGTAAACTACTCCATTCAGCCGACGCTGGAGGAGGTGCACTACCTAAAAAGTTTACATCACTAAAAACTATAGGCGCTGGAACACAAAACTTTATGAGGATCTTGTGAATATTCCCGTGTAAAGTTCGCTCATCCAAGAACCACGAGGTCTGCTCATTTGCTGAAGCACCTGCAGTTGGATCAGGGGCTCCACGAAGCTACAACAAATACACAGCTTCATCAAATAATTTGCTTATTGTCACTTTACTAAAGTATTGTAACATTCATATTACTTACAGTATTTATAGCTGAGCGCTGCGATGATAACAGTTCATCAAGAAGCCTTTGCGCAGTTGGTAAGATCTGCTGAGGTAATTCGCTAATAAGATATTGAGCAAACTTTTGTAGCTGATCCCTGTGAAGTCGCGATAAAGACTCGCTAACAGGAGCTCTAAGAGTTACATCCTTTGTCTTTACAAACAAAAAACACCCCATGATCCAACATTCTAGATATGTTAATGAATTTAATATCAACTGGTGGACTGAACTCCATACCTGAAAAATACGATGCAAGCAAACAGCTACAACATGTCCACACCAATTCGTGGACGCGGTACAGGTGCACGTGCAAGAAATAACTCTTCTTCTATCAAACGTAACTGCTACTTTGTGTGCTTCACGTAAGTTTGGCTTCACAGTGGCACTGAGATGGAATCCTACCAAAAACACAAAACATACTTGAATCAACACATGATTCCTTTCATAATCACTCCATTCATAATGGAATCGACATCTAATTCCTTTCACAATCATTGCATTCAGGTCTTGCGAGTAAGTTCGTACCTATCTGGAGCAAATCGCTAACACTGTCATTCTTGAAAAGCCGCTCCCCCTTCTGAAACTCTTCAGCAGAGCCATTTGCCAAGCAAGAATAAAGTCGTATATCCTCCTCATGCTCAGGGAAGCTCCAGAAGGCAATTCGAAGCTGCAACTGTTCTGGAACAGGAGGATAGAAACGCTCTACCATTTCAAATGGTATATGAGAAGCCACAGTTCGTGCAGACAACTCTACTAAATTGCAATCTGACAACTTCTTGGCCATATGGGAACTCATGTCGGTCAAGACGGAAGAAGCAGGTCCTCCAGTCCCTCCATTGTTAGTCTGGGACGAGCCAGCCAACGACAAGCTTCCAATGATGGCAGTGCAGTTGAGCACTGGGTTCGGATTGCTGGTAAAGTTTGACTTTTTCCATCCCCTCCAATTGTTGCACAAGCTCTCTGGTTCCGAAATCCATGAGCATAGAGAGTCCTCCTCAAATCTATCAGAATCTTCGAATGAGAAACGATCGCTGTCGACCAGCTCCCAATCTCGCATTGCCCTTTCCAAGGCTGCGAATTGGTCACGAAGACGCACTTGTCCAGCCAGCTTGTTCGCTGTATAGCCACCGCCTTGTTAGGGGGTGCACCGCTAACCTTCAGATCAGTATTTAAACTGCAAAAATACATAAAACTCATATTACATGAGACTCCATATCGACACAAAATAAATTGCTGTTTAGACCACACCAGAACAAAGTCTACAGCTTCCAAAAAGTGCAGAAGTGTCAAAAAGGACATAGGATAAAAATAAAAATGAAAATAACTCACCTTGTATGCTAAAATTAAGAAGAGAACATCCGTACAAGAATTCAGAATAGAGAGATCAAATGAAAGATGCGAGAAACTTGAAGCAATGGTTCAAAATCATCATCATCATGGTCATCATCATCATAACGCTCGACGCCACATTGTATTTACAAAATTACACTTCTTCCAGACTATCATTACCCATTCCGAATTGATAATGATATTCACCACCACTACAATTAACTAACTAACTTTACTTAATTAGTATCACAGGTGAACAGAAGGTTAAACAAACTTTGCTCCCTTCTACTCCAACGTTCAGCAGCAAATGTCCTCACTCTTGCACACAAACAAACCACACATGCGTAGTGGAACAAACCAAGAAAGAGGATTTTTCCAATTCAATTGCAACTGCCCGGATAATTTACTCCTACATTCAATTGTTGGCACCTAATACTTCCATCCAGTCACGGATCTACCATTAGATGTTGGTCACAGATTGAAGACTTCATTGTCAACCGAAAATTTGGTACTGATGACAAAGTTGTACACCAAAATCTGTAAACAGACAAAACAATCCGTCAACTTCAATGACTGTTATGAAAACTCAATCCATCAACAACCCAGCTTAACCACAATAAATAGACAACTGCTAACCAACAATATTTTCCATCCATCCATTAACACTAACTAACTAAGTTAGTGCCTAACTAGCTAAGTAACTAACTAGCAACGTGCCAACCAACCAACTAAACTTACTGCTTTGGTAGCAAACCAAACCACCCTATCATTTCTTAACCAACACACAAACCATGTGGTTTCCATTTCCTAACAAACCAAACTAACTAACTATAACTAACTGATCTATACAACACGCTAATGATTCCACACATTGTATACTAACTAGCTAACTAACTAATAGGCTGTATCCATCCTCCAGTTATAAATACACTTTCCATTACATACAGTTGTAAGTTAGACTTAGAACTCACCTCAACAGCAACCAACTCCAATAAATATAAAATGCAGCAACTAACTAAAATGCCGTGTCGTGTCATATGAGCAGACTAACACTACTGGAGTACTTACTTATATCTATATACCTTGACTGGAGTATTTCATTTTGCATACTAAAAGTGAGCTCCCAATGCACCAACAAACTATAAATTTACTCTTCAACTCTTCTTTCTATAACGTTCCTAGCTTGACTTATAATACCAATACAATGCTTGCAACTCTGATGCTATGCTGCTTCCACACTTACATTACAGGTAAAAAAGTTATGGAATACGGCAAAAAACACAACATAGTTTGTATACTTACTTAACTTGCTACTAGCTCACCCGCTATAGAAAATGTGTACACACTTCTGGATGAAAGTTGAACGAACTTGAGCTCAACCTTTGTTGTATGTATGTCTGTCTGACTATGTATATAAACATGAATATTACGAGTCAGTATACTACTAACTTACTTTACTATGCGTACTCTCCCTTAAAAGTATTAACTCAGTTGTGAGTAACTATGTTGTTCCCTAAATTACTTCCAAACTAGTTAGTGGAGTTTGCATATTTAGTTAGTGACTTAAAAAGTCGTAAAGTGAGTTGTAGTTATAAGGGAGCACTATGAAACCAAACTAACTAACTACAACAGATATGCATCACTTATTTAAAAGTCCTTGCTCCCTTATACTGCTCCCTTTGTTTAGAGAGTTTGTTGGGATGGCTGGTAATATTATTATCCATACGTTCATCTAGCTACTGTTGTTATCTATGTGTGAAGAGGTACTTTACACTATGTGTACTCATTTGCAGCTTTGGATTCCTTCACACAAAAAGAGAGACTGGCCGACAGCAAAACACCCTTGAACAAACACAATGGGTTAATGGACTGATAAAAGGAAAATATGTATTACAGTCCATAGGTTAGTTAGTCAGCGAGCGGAACAAAGACATAAGTTTGTACGGCAGCTGCCTCCCTTCTATTAAAGTCATTAATACAATACTATTTGCTGAACAGATAATAGAGAAGTTAGTAGATAGGCGAATCAATTCTTTAAATGACCAACAAAACAATGTTGAGGATAAAAAAAAATTTATCAGGATCCCACTATTATTATAACAGGATAAAAGTTATAGTTAGGTACGGTTAATGCGTGAAAAGTTATAGTAGCATCACACACATAAACAAAATATAGATTCCCAAAACACGTTACAGAGCACGCACAAATAAGCTCCAACCAGTAGTAAGTAAACCTTTAGTTTGCATTAGTAATACTATCCCATAAAACAGTGGAAGCCATAAAAGCCCAAAAGCCAACTTTTACTACAAGTGAACAACACACACAGTAAACTCTCGGGACGACTCGAATTACATATGTGCACATGATGATGTTGCTGGAAAATTATCTTGTCAGTCATAAAACAATAATAAACAATAAATCAGTGCACAAATTGAATTTCAATGTCAAGATAAGGAATAAGAACAGGGGAAGGATTCTTTAATGAACTTAACATGGTGCGACCGACCATATGACAGAAAATATTATGGACAAAAGAAACAAGAAATTTCTGTGGTTCATTATAATCGATTGAATTGTGACCTTGCCATTTGTAGGATCACAGAAACTGTACGTAAACTTATGCAAGTTTTCTCACAAGACTTAAAGAAGACTACAACAGAACTTTCCCATGTTTCCGACACACTGACATTAATTAATTACTAGCCGGGCCCACTGGCTTTTAGCCAGACTCACTCTTAACGGGCAAAACTTAAAACCTGCAAAATTGTCAATGATCCACAAATTTTTTGACGTATGGCAAGTTTTTAGAATGTGATAAACAGAATTATGGAACAGTAAAACAAACTCGTTGTAGAGTTGTTTATCACATTCTAGAAACTTGTCATACGTCAAAAAATTTGTGGATCATTGACAATTTTGCAGGTTTTAAGTTTTGCCCGTTAAGAGTGAGTCTGGCTAAAAGCCAGTGGGCCCGGCTAGTCTACATAATTAGACAAACATCTCAAAAACTGACTAAATTGCATTACAATTGTTTGGTAAAATTTTGAGAAGAAAAGAAACGATAATCTAAAAACCCCTGGAAGGACACCAATTTCCATGTTCAACATATT
>Ga0210040_10004533_pt1 | contig 18115 bp, 9 predicted proteins | sample CryGeyCG12114_NA_FD_185462 | JGI IMG/M metagenome (GOLD analysis project Ga0210040, IMG submission 185462) | Groundwater microbial communities from aquifer - Crystal Geyser CG19_WC_8/21/14_NA (SPAdes) (version 2) | ecosystem: Environmental > Aquatic > Deep subsurface > Groundwater | place: USA...
CATGCAGTGTGTACGAGGCAGAAACAAAGGTGAGCACAAAATCCAGAATCTGGTTTCGAAAATAAAATTTTGACAAGTATGGGCTGACCTGGTAAATGTGTTGATTGGTTACTATAGAAAGACCTTGATAAATATAATGATAGAAATGTTAGTTTCATTACTATATAAATCTGCATTCGATCAATACGTGACTTCATACATTACGACCTTTGGAAAATCTAGTTATCCGTGTATTCAGGTGGTTTATTCTATGTACTAATTTAGGATATTAATTTTAGTAGGATAATACTGATAGGATTATTGACATGATTGCATTAACTGTCACATCTAAATAGATCAAGTACATTTCTCTTCACAGCTTATAAAGCCATGTTCAAATTTTTTGTGGTCCACCAATCCCATTTATGGTCAACTTACCTTGTCGTTTTTTGTACTGTAAGACGTAGTTGACAAAAAAATCCATTAAATTACTTGCACAAAATAAAGCATTAACCACAGAAGTAAGCATTGCAAGCTAACTCTTTATGAATACTGAAGCAAGTAATCAGCTATATGAAAATAGGCTACACAAACACGTATAGATCACATTACCCTTTTTCAAGACTCTTTCGTCTTTTCCAATAGTGTAAATGATGCGAAGAAACCAGAAAAATAATGGCTGGTCAAAATCTATGCTATAGCTATAGTTCATTGTGAACTTTCACAATCACTTCACTAGATTACATATTAATTACTTTTGTTCACTAACTTATCTAAATATACATAGGTACTAGGTACATTTAAATAACTACATAAAATGTTCCACTTCACATTGTAAATATACACACGCAACTCACTATAAACCACACGTTAATCCCGGAAGCACCACGTAGGAAATCGAATCACGATTTATCCTTTCTTTGTCCACTTGCACTATGTGTCTAGCGACATGCAAAATGAAACTCATTGTTTCCCCTCGTCACAGCAAATGCTTCAGCACGTTCCAGTTTTGCAATGTTGCTCCGAACCACTTCATTTGACGGCTCAATCTGAAGTGCAGCCAAGTAGTGAAACTGGGCTTGTTTGAAATCACTCTGTAAAAAAGAAAATCCACAACAAAATGGTACATTAGTACTCTCCTTTTCTTACTTGTCTAGTCAAAATAACTAACTAAACACTTTCAGTTTCAATGCCTATTTCATTTGCGGATCCAAACAATGCTATATTGAAAACAATTCTTCTGCGGATGTATTTATGCAACATAACGCAAACTGAATGTTCCTGTTTTTTGTCTTTCTGACTACTCAAAGATAACTAATTACCTAATGTAGCAACTAGCGGTGGGAAGTATTGCACGAACACAAGATTCCACTAACTCTACTAAACCAAATCATGTTAGTGGAAAACAATATTTTCCATAGAATGATCTGTCATGATCAGAACCATTTTGAAAAAGCACTGTGAAATTGGTTTCAGTCGATGATAGTGGTTTCCTAGCGCAGCAGGGAATATGTTCGCTACTGATTGCACTACACAAGTGGTATTTAGTAAGAATGCCTATGTTCAACCAAGAGACTTTCACAATTCGTAACCAGAGTAAATTTGAATACATACATAAATTCGTGGTAACGTAAAACATTGCAGGCGAAACATAGTCCGACAAAAAACCGCAAATAAATAATTCGAATAGGTTAAATCATTTGTAACTGATATCGTATGTATTTTACATTTTGCGTAATGAGCTTTAGTTGTACACAACATAGTCAAATCAAAACCATGATGACGTGAAAACCACTATTCATTTGTGTTAACTATGCGAAATTCCTCAGCTTTGTTTTGATAATACTACACAAGGAAAGTCATGAATGAGTTTCTTGGGAGCGAACAGGGTAATTTTTTTTGCCTATAAAGGTTCAAAATATATTTTAAAACTGGAACGTGAAAGAATAAACAATAAAAAATCAATTATTGCAACTACGATATTCAAAAAAATGTTTTCTACAAGCGTCATTTTGGAAATTCTTGTTCGTCGAAAAGTCACACGTTGTTTAGTCGGCGATGTCCTGTCGACTCAAGTTTGACGCGTCGGCCACATAAATTGTACATATATAATAGCCATTATTTCAGGTAGGAATATCCTGATGGAGTAAATAAATAACTAAGGTCACACACAAAAGGAACTAGAGATAACTTCAGTCAAATACAGTGACCCGTTCCATCTGTTTTTGTCACATGCAGAAGAATGAATTTTAGATTCTTGTTTATCAACAGCGAAATTGGAAATCAAATTTGCAGAAAATGTTCATAAAATCAATTCGATTCTGATTAACCTATGCAGAGCTGGAAATAACAATAGCAGACTCCTGTGGGCACTTTGATCAAACAGTTTATAGTTTTACACGATGTGCAGCTTAACTCATTCTCCATTGCTATTCTACTATTCGTGAGAGAAAATGACTCCGAGTGTTTTTGATGGGGTCGTCTGCATGAAAAATGGAGAGCAGCAAGCTAATTAACATTTCATTAGCTCTTTCCAAACACACAGCTCATTTGATGTTCCTGAGACTATAGGGTTGGAAATAGCAATAGCATGAATTTATCAGATCTGAAGAAATCAGCTCTTTGTGAGTGAGCACAATTGAAATCCTTATGAACGATAAACTCTACCAGGGACTCGGTTGGAAATGAGCCAGAGAGAGAGTAGATTTCCATAGTTTAAATAAATAAGCAATATAACAAAGAGATCCGTCGTATTTGCACAAAATAGAGCAATTTTTAAGTTCAGTTTGGAATAAGATTTGCTGATTAGATGACCGCATTTCTTCAACTGAGTAAAAAGCTGGACAGAAATTGCAATATAGGAATTTATTTCAGTTAGTTTCCATTTTTCAAAAACCTTGGGTCGGATATGTAATGAAAAAAAACTAATGAGACTGATAGAAACTGTACTGTACGCTTACTAAGCCTCTGAAAAGTTGTAATTTCAAGCCCAAAAAACTATCAGCAATTTTTAGTCAAAGATGCAGACAATGAACTCTGGCGATAATAGAGCGCTGAAAGGAAACTTGGATTTTTTATTGAAGTTGCTCTTATCACACAATTTAAACTCAGTAAAATGAAAAGGAATCTCAACTTTTATTTAGACAAAGAGTTCTCATGCAGAAACACTTTGTGATTCTGTCCAGTTTTGTCTATAAATGAATAAATTCATCAGTATCCGAACTATAATTGTAACTAATAATCCTTCATTATAGAGGGGCGCAGTGGAACATAACATATTTATACTGTATTTTACAGTGCGTGAGAATTATCAATCATAACGGGGGAAAATCACAGAGCAGACTATAACTGTTCATTACAATTACCAGTGTACATGATTTTTATAAACTAGCATCACGTGGAAATCGGTCTCATCAATAGGCGGTCCCAAAGGATATAAATATTTAGCAGCTCACAGGGTAACAAAATTCAGCGATCCATGCTGATTTGCACATATGAATGCACGAGCTCATTAGTGAACACAATTTGTACGAACACGTCAACAGTACTTTCCATATGAAGGCACCAGGTATTAAGTTACATGGCCATTTTCGTCGGTATCGTTGTTGCTTTAATTAAGATAGGCCCGTATCGGCAAAATACAAATTTCTTGCTACCTTCATCTAAAATAATAAAATGAGGGAGAGAAAACTTTCCACGCATACACATTTATTTCTACCGTACGTTCTCAAAGCCATGAATACGTTCCGCCTAGTTCAATTTCATTTTCCCTAATTGCTACAAGCAAAGTTTTTCAGCAGCTGTGTGCTAATAATCCAAGTCGGCGGGTTTTCTTTTTGTGATGAAAAGTGTGCCTCAATGACGGAATTATAAAAACACAGTTCAAACAAAAAATCGAGGCAAATAAATGTTTTTTTAGATTTTCTCTTCAACTTCTTAACAGCTGTTCAATCCACTGCGACGGACATATGTTGAATTTAAATTAGACCAGTTTTCTGAACTTTCACTTCATTCAAATGCACTCAAACGGACAAGGTCAGGTGAACAATTAAAATATATCAAAAACTTCTCACGTATAAAATTTCACAAAACAACGAAAAGACATGAATTACATGGAAGATAAAAGACCCAAAAAATAATAAAGAGTGAGAAAACAATCGTTCCATTTTAAAAACGTATATGGAAAGAAAAATCATAGAGCCCAGCTTCATGGGTTAATATTTAAATGATTACAAACAAGAACAACCCATCACAGCGAAAAGTGTATATTAAGGGACAACTCAGAAACTCAAGACAGAACCACAGAACTAGTACTACATAGCAACCAAATGCATTGCCAATCTATTTACACAGCTGCCGTAATGTTGAGTAAAACAGGTAAATATGGAAGCACCCTTTTTTCATTCCAAAATTTCCCAAGTGGTTTGAACTCGTTTCCTTGAAACCATGGACGGGAAATTAAGGAAATCATGGAGCCATGAAAGGAGCCCCACAATTCCAAAGTGAGAATGAGAGACACAGCAAGTTTGGACGAGAATTTATGTAAATGACAAAATGTGAAATATGCTCAACTGTCAAAACGTAGAGGGGAGTCAAAGTCAACATGTGTTGTTGAGCAGGGAAGCAATAAGCTCACAAAGCTTGCAGCAGCACTACCTCCATATAGTTGGTTCATTTTCACCCTTTATCATTATTACGTATTGGTGGGCTAAAAAATGTATAAGGGACTCAGGGACTGACAAACTCTCTCAAATACGGACAAATGCAGTCTTGATCCCGAGATAAAAACAATTGGAATGTTTCATTCCGAACACTAATACACACAAATTGTCGGCACTTTTTTCCCTTCAAAAAAGAATTCATTGCTGACTTGACTCCTACTACTACATATATACTACTACTACTAGTACCAACCCTACAAAGGATCGAATGGAGAAGATGAAAGTAAGTGAGAACAAGACAATTTTTTTCCCTCCTTTTGTAACCTAAAGCTCTATAAGTCAAATAAGACGGAGGATCTCACACTACTTGTATAGGACACGTGTGTAAAGAAAAAGAGATTGCACTGCAAGTAATATGTAGTGGGAAGAGTGAAAGTGAAAATGATGACTTACCATGAGATGATAAATAGCTCCAATGTTCGTATGAGCTTGAACCAACTTGGGGTTGAACTTGATCGCCAAATCGTAGTACTAAATAATGGGAAAGGAAAAAAGAGAGACATAACAATAGAAGCATCCATGAGTGCATTATTTCACCATGGAATGTGAAAGGAAATGCAATTCAACCATGTGAAATGCATCCCAAGAGTCATGTGCCCTGTAGTAGCGATCATATGAATTCCTCTTTACCGTAGTTGAGAATAAACAAATCATTTTTTCGTGCTCTCACCCTTTTACCCGTGTGGGAAACACGGTCACTGTGGTGGCTCAACTTTTCTCAAGCTCTCAGTCAGTCAGTGTTCGTGTAAATAGTGTGATTACCAGAATACTTACTGACTTACTATTGGTCTCACAGACTTGATTACAAGTTTTTGAGCAAAAGTAGTATAGGAGAAGAGAAATGGCTTTCCTTCTCATCTAATTAAAACTTATCTGCGCCAAGTTTGAGATGTTGAAAACCTCCATAAATATTAGCCACTCTTTCTCCCTCCATAGTGTATGAATTGAACGTGCAAGTTTCACAATGCTCGGTTGGTAACAAGCCCCGTGTAATGGGAGATGCACGAGTATACTTATGAAATTTTGGACCATCTTTGTCATTAATTTTAATACATATGTGTCTCCTAGTTTTAACAACTTCCTTCGTTATCTCACGTAGTAGTGGTGTGTGAGAACTTATTCTTGAGAATCTACCTTTCTACCCTCATCACATGTGAATATATAGAGATAATAAATCATAAAGATATTGGACTATTGTAGAAAATTTCATAAAATATTGGGCTCACAGATAGATGAAAAAGGAGTAACTTATGTTCCTATTGTAAGATGAGAAGCACAATCCTATCTACTGACATATTAAAAACCTTGCAATGAAATTTCAGTGCGGTTGTTGGCTACGCTATATACAATATTTCAACAAACACGCAAAAATTAGGCACAAGTCTGCAGTAAATTTTCTAAAAAATTAATTTTTGCACCCTAAAACTACCGTGTGCACTATTATACTGACTGACTGACTGAGAGTGTGAGCCTGAAATCCTTCCAATTCGGGGATCAAAAACATTCCTTGCCTAGCTCTGCATGTGGATCAAATTGATAGCAACCACAGACATAAAGAAAGGAATGCACTTATTACTATGCCTATCAAACCAAGTACTGCCACATAAAATTGTTAATATCCATTCCCTGCAAGCAATCTATCTTCACAAGAAAATGACGAATATTACGAAAGTCGGTAGGCTCTAAAAGTGAGCCCTTAAACGAAAGCCTGCTATCATAAGGCTCAAAATTAAATCCAACCACTGTAGGAAAACTATATGCACGTATTGCACGTTCGGTTCTACACTCGCATTACATACAATTTACGGAATGAGAATTTTTATGCATGTTGCATAAACGTATGAAAAAAAACTTCTCTATATCCATCCACGGTGAGAATAACGCCTATAATAAATATATAATAGATATGTTGATTTTTAGGAAATCAACAATTTTGATCGCTTGAAATTAACTTTGAGCACGTTCTGACTAACGATAACATACCACTAAAACAATGGGACAAGAAAAGGTTGACTCCAAAAGTGAATAAGCAGATAAGTAAATGGTGAAAGTGACTTACATTAGCAGCAGAGAGAACAGCACCGTTGGTGTGCATAAGATTGCCCAATTGAGAGTAGAGCTGGGCGCATAAATTAGCATCATGCGGGCACACATAATCCACAGCAGAGTTAAGAATGTCCACCGCTTCCCCCGTTTTGTTCAGATTTTCATAGACTTGAGCCAATAGGAGGACCATAGTTGGATTATTGGGTTCCGTCTGTGAAATACTTTGTAAAAGCCATTCGGCATCCAACCATTTACGCATCTGTATGAGGAGTTGGGCCTGTAAGGAAAATGATGCCAACTTAGGGAGACGGGGAAGGCTAGTTGAGGGGACAAGAAATCACTTTTTTATTGCTGTCTATGGATTACGGAGACAAATGCTAATGGGGATTAAGACTACGGGCCTAAAACACTAATGGAATGAGATGAAGCTATAAAATTTTCATTCATTTGCATTGGAATTGCCGTGGAAGCACTAGTAGAGGCGATTAAGTATGTGTGTTGTGATAAAAAGGTTTTCATATTTATAAGGAAGTTAAGGTTACGACAATTCCACGTTTCGAGCTTCCAATAAATGTGTGCATGGAGGATTTGTTTGATTGCCAGGGGAGCCCACAGTGTCACTTTGTATGATTAAATAATGCTTGTGGGCATTGACCCAGCAAAAATAAGTTAATAATCTGTATGACTCTTTTGCATAATAATGTGTAATAAATCCGAATCCTTTTAAACAAACCAAAGCTAAAATTTTTAACTTTTTCCGTTTGCCGAAACAAACTGAGAAAAAAAAATGTGAAAAATTATTTTTACTTTTTGAACTAATTAAATTTCTTGCATAGCACAAATACTAAAGAGATAAACAAATTTCCTCTGTCAATAATAACGTTGTGTAAAATACGAAGATTCTTGACGAAAAAAATCTAACAAAACCAAATTACATGCTGTACAGCACACCACATGCAGCGAGGAAACTAACTTACTGCAAAATGTCCAGTATACTACCGCAATTTATTTCGTAGAGGGGAAACCTAACATGCACAAGATATAAAAGTAAATGAAGTAATTTTCTAAGCTCTGCAACTTACGTAATGGATCTTGTAAAAAGAATCCGACTCTTTGGCCAATCTTTGAAGTAACAGCTCGGCCTCTACCATTTTCTCTTGTTCCATATAGTGGGCAGCTAGCATGGATGCGACTCCTGCATCAAATTTCACCTCCAATAGCCTAAAAGAAATGTCTTCATTTTAGCTACAAAATGTCTCCCACCCCACACATAAATAGCTCATTGATTACATCCAGCCAAGTTAATTGTATACATTCCATATGTTGCACATTTCGGTTCGATTCTTGAAACACTTGTCTCCATACTCTATCAAATTCTTTTAGGCATTGTAAAAGCAAATGCATTTTTTTTTCTCAAACATTCGAATTCGACCATACGCAACTAAAAATGAAAACCATATCGCTTTATCACATACGATAGCATTCGTAGTTGACAACACACGGGAAAAGGGATAGTATGAAAGTTAGTGTGCGACGTGCCAGAGGAAGCGAAACAATCTATTATCCATCCACGGTGTAAATGATGGTTTCAAAGGAAAACATAACACACAGTTTGTAGATGGATTCAGGGTAACAAAGAGGACTGTTCTATACACTTGGTTGGTTCGTGTAGGTTGTACCACCGCCTCTGTTTCGGGAAGGGAACAGTCATGCAACTGCACTTCAAAAAGGGATCTATCTTCCGCTTTTGAGAACAACAAGGAGGAAATTTGTTTTCTAGAAAAGAAAACATTGACAACACTTGGGCTTGATTGAGCTGTCAGACTGTTTGCTCACGCCCACAAGGATTGTTATGCAAACACTTTGTCTTCCACTTTGGTTTGTAATGCACGTTTTAAATGAATCTTAAGTATCTACCTAGTTCCTACTGTCGATCTTGGTTCCCCGGTTTGACTCTACTTCAGAAGACAAAAAAAGCACTGATACTGAGAACTAAAATTTCAGAAAGAAACTACTGCTAATATCCTAACCATAATGTATTATAATTAATAATTTAATATCTAACTCAACTCCATGCACTAATCGAAATAGTTCGAGTCGACCGACAGTCGACAATATTAATATTATCAATGATTAGAATAGTAAAACATTTCCAAACTACCAAAAGTGACTTGAAATTCGGAAAATTTAAACATGGCTTGAAAAAATGGAAATTTACCGTTCCGCGAGTTGTTGAAACAGTCGATGAGAGTGAAGCTGGAATGCCAGCTTGGCGGCCTCAGATAACGCTTGAGTGTCCCAAGACGTTTTCTCCAGGGCCAAAAGATAGTGATGGAGTGCTTCCGAAGAGAGTCCTGCAATCCCAAATACAGTAATTAATTTTAGTTTGAGTTCTGATTGACAGAAAACTCAGGAAACAAAAATTAATTACTACGGTACTTCAAGACAATGAACACGACGTGAAGGTGGCGGACTAGATTATCAATCAACAGTCAACTAAAAGACTTCAAGACAAAGGAATCTATTCTTTCTATATTATGAAATACAGCAGAAAACAAAACAAAACAAAAACAGGGCCCATGGAGTACTCAAATGTATTTCCACCTTCACTGATGAACAAAACAATACAGTTAATAAAAACACTAATTTAATTCACGTTATTCTTTTATAGCATAAATTAGCAATCAAGAAATATTCAATTCATTAAGCTATACAAAAAATTAATCCAGGAAATAATCAAATACACGATACCTAAATAATATATTTTTAAGCAAAGGCGTTAAAATTATGCACAATGGCAATGCCTTCTTTAAACAATCATGCGTACCTAAAAGGCACACACAAAATGAATTCACAGGAAAAAGTAGAGTTGTGAATGAAGTACAAGTAGGAAAAATGAGCTTACCTAATTCCTTGAGGAAAACCCCGAAATTAGTATGCATTTTGGAAGGAGAAAGATCTGAACTAATCAATTTATGGAAGACATTGTCAGCTTGGTGAGTCTTATTTAAGACATTGTAGCAGGCACCTAAGTACTGTAAGGCTTCCACATGAGACGGATCTATTTCCAGGCACTCTTCCAAATGTTCTAAGGCTTCTTCGTACTTCTCATTCCGCCTGTGACCATGTTAGCAAATTCTGTCGTTAACTAATGCCCAAGAATGAACAAATTATTCACATTTCTTAATGTGAATCCCATTGTAACCACTTTTTTCCGCAAGCATTCTAAACCAGTGTTAAGTATAACCAATAACCCTCCTTGTAAAATATATGACACTTTTTTGCCGATTTAAACCCACAGTGTAAATTTATTGGATTGGAATCGTTGTCTAGCTAAGGTATTCTGAAACTAAAAGCAAATTTAAAAATCCCTACATATTATGGGCATTATTGTAGAATACAAGGTATTTGTTCTTGTGTTATTAACAGTAAAAATAGCTTGCTTATAATTGTTTGTGTTGTATGTAGGTTAGTGAAGCAAAATGCATTTCTGTTGTGTTCGATTTGTGTTTGTCTATTTATGTAAATTATGGTATGATATATGCAACTGAAAATGTGCATCTCGGAATCAGTTCTGAGCTGGAGACGATTCTTATACTAACTAACTATATTCAGTCGTGAGCAAGCTTGGCTTGAATTTTATAAAATATTATTTTGCTGTTCAAATATTTGGCCGTGCTTAATATTAAATAAATATTGTTGAACTATTTTCCAGCTTTTGTTTTGTGCATTACTAACTACATTTATCGAAACTACAACTATACTCTACACCTCTCATAAATAAGTTAAGCGAGTAGCACACCATTTAATTACATCCCACAATTTACACAAATTTAATTCACCTCACAATATAATGAAAAAACATTTTCCTTTCACCTAGCCCAACACAAATATAACGTGCTGAAAGAAAAAACAATAATGAATACGAAACTTCAAAAACGTACTCGTCTCAGCAAAATTAAATCACACATTTGGAAAACTATTGTAACCTGAAACTGTATGCAATAAACTGTGTGCACAGGGGAACTGGATTCCGCAGTAATGTGCGTAGAAAGAGAGTCTGCTCATTTCACATTGTTCTTTCCCAATGTAAGCAAAACGGGGTACAAAGAGAAAAGGTAAATCCACCATTCTTTTATCACGTTTCATTGTGAGATATGAGAATGGTTCAATTGCGACCAAAATAATGACGACCAGTCAGGTAGAAACGTATTATTTAGAAGAATGCAAGCCGACAAAGCAGTTGGTTTTAGTTCCTCCAGAGTAAACAAACAGAGGACAAAGAATGTACGGGACCGTGTTGAGAACATGAGAAAGGTTGAGCACATGGCTTCGGTTTTCTGGCAACTCAACCATGAATGAGTGAAAACAGCATGGACTCATTATTATCTCAGCGCGCTCCCAATGACTTTCTCAACCTGATAAGCACAGGTTCATATACATACTGCATTATTGTGAACGCACGACAGTTAGTTAGTACGTCTCCTATAATATCTACGCACTTATCTTGGATAGGAAGGAGTTCATTCCTTGTTCTAACTCTGTGTTGTACATACGCCCTTGTTGAAACATAACCCAAAGGGGCCAACTTTTAATTGCATTGCCAAAGACTTTAAAGATAGATTTGAGTCAATTGTAGAAATAACAAGTTGCTCGGTGCAGGTTGCTAGTGGAAGGAATTAAAAGAAAATATGTTTACAAAATTTGAAGGTTAAACAGATAATTTAAAATTAATTGAACGTTGCAGTTGGTTAGTTAGTTAGCACATCCTAGTTAGTGTTTGCATTACCGGTTTTACCGAAAACCGGTTTACCGATATTCGGCGCTATTTTTGACATTCGAAAACCTCGGTTTTTTCATGTTAAATCCGGTAATTTCGAATAGTCTTATTTTGCATAAAAAAAGCACATAATCATCCTTTCTAGCATTTTTGCATGCACTAAACGACGAGTATTGATTGTATCTGCAGTGTTGTATGTGTTTGTAGCCGTCAGCCATCATTTTCGCTTTTGATCTGTCCATCATTCTGGATATTTGCGTGGGTTTCAGTAATTTAATTCTGATTTGTTTGATTATGATTTACACATGGATTCATTTAAAGTTGTTACCAACAAATCTGAAGATTTGTCTTCAGTTTGGCACTATTTTAAAAAAATATTTAATTGAGGATAAAGCCTTGTGTATAGATTGTTCGAACATTATCAAATGTAATGGAGGTTCAACTAGTGGATTAAGAAAACATTTAAAAGCTATCCATAAAATTGAATTGCAGAAGACTTCAGGCCTGAAGTCTCAAAATATTAAGTTTTTCAATTGAATTTGATCCGAACATTGAGCTGTAAAATATAATACGAACTCCATTTTTTTAATTTGTAAAATAATTTTACCACATGACGCTTTTTGAGGTCTTATTTCCAAAAAACTGTTAAAATTATATCATTTAATGTGCCTTTAATATAAAAAATAAAACAAGTGAACTTATAATTGTAATAATCGTACTCTACGCTTTTTTTAAAAACCGAAACCGAACCGGTTTCCCGGTTTTGGGAAAATGAATACCGAAATTACTGGTTTTGGAAACCCCTCGGGTTTTGCAAACACTAATCCTAGTATATTTCGCTAGAATTCCATTACTGGGTTTCAACTCCTGGTATTCATGCAATAGAATAGGAGCAAAATAATGAAATGGTTTTTCAAAACTTATGAAAAGAAAGGATAGATAATTTGGAAGAGCTTAACAAATCACACAGAGGGGGAGAGAATAATTTCATTGAACTGACCCCATAAAAATGTCATGGTCTCAAACCCAACTTGTTCAAATCTTATTATTGGGAGACACAGCTTGGATGATTAGTTGGCTGAAACAAATTGGAGAAAGCGGATCATAAAAACATTTCCCCCTATCAAAAAGATTCAGCTCACAGTCAGTCATACAAAATCCTTGGCTAGCCAAATTCAATTCTCTATACCTAAATAGCCTACTTTTTCACTCAATACGATCCAAATGTTGAAACAAACTGCCTGTTTAATTAAATACACAAAAATTCCCATTCCCTAAATATTTCTGCAAGTGCGTTTAACGCATCTTCTATCCATTTTGTTAAATTGATATGACTAAGCCCCTTGGATTTCCCTCATGCCACTAATCCTTTCTTCTTTCCACTCATCAAAATTTGCACGACACTTGAATATATTTGTCACAAACGAACTAACTAAACTCAGCAACTCAGGGTACAAGAATTAGGGAAACCACCAAAATCTACATTGGTAGATCCTATGGTGAAAACCAACAACCTGTCGCTTCCCACAATCCAACAAAGGAGAACCAAGAAAAGGGAAAGAACAATGCACTAAGGATTTTGTACTATGTGAGCCAGCTTTGGCTTTTGTGAGCGCAACCAATGATTCACACTTGTGTTTTTTCCGTCTATATTCTTCCCATAAAGACATGTGCTCAGAGTCTCCCTCAAATTCACTTTCTTATCGTTCACGTCTTTGTCATCATAATATGTCTATGTAACAGATATAGAGCCATGAAAACGGTTGTATGACAATCTGCCACTACCACTGCTATCAAAAAGTTTTACACAAAGCTTGGATAGCCTGTAGCTATCAAATCTTTATCTCCTTTCAGCACACTCCGATTCTATAGTTAGTTGACACATGGAAAAGTTGTGCTTAAAAAATTACCGTAGCTGTTGAAAAATTCTCTGTGGCTTGTGGGTGGATTGTACAGTAAATGTAATACAAAAACTTACTAACTTATAACTAAAACTATCAATAAAGAAAGGACCAGTAAAAAACGTTGCTCATGACAAAAAAGATAGACAGTATTGTAACTATAAACCGTATCATGACAATTATTTACCTGACTCTTCAGAAATCTACCATCAGAGCAGTAGCCACAAAGGATGGGAAAAAAGCGCTTCAAACAGTTAAGATATGAAAATAGTCTGTGCATTCAAGCTAGCATAACTTATGTAGATATGAGCCAGACCGTCAGCGATGAATAAAGCTGAATATATGAATGAATAACTTCCAGTCATCATAGTAATATTGCTTCGTCACACCAAAAGGTGGGAATGCGTAAACTTGAATTCAAAAAAAAGAATAAAAATACACGGGCAAAAAACTATAATTCATTGATATCATGAATAGTACGTTAGCTATAATTATTCTCGACGTAAACCAAACTAACAGCCACAAAACGGAGTTATTGTCTAGTCATTCAGTAAATAATAAGTAAGTACATAGTTTTTGGGTGCAAATGGGAAAAAGGGGATAATGTAACTTTCTCAGTGCACAGCATGAATGGCTAAGAAAGAAGTACAGCATCAAGCATATTGCTGTATTTACTTACAAAGTGACATTATATTACAGCTGGTGAAAAACGTTATGTAGTCAAAATTCAAAAAGTATTTGAAGTGAACTTATTTGCCCAATGAAGTCTAAACTAGTCCATAGTACGTATGGGATTCAATAAAACTAGAACACTTGTTTTGCGCTCAATAAACCGCTCTTGTGGAAAATGATTGAATACTTTCCCTAATCTAATTTGACTGGAGAAGAAAGAGAATTCATCTTGTTCCTTTCATATGGGCAAAAAAGGATGATAACTTTTAGTATACAGTGAGTAGTGGAATGCTGATCATTGTGAAATTGATCTTCTCAATAAATTTACATATTTTCATTTCACGGTTATAAACCTTCCGTGGTCTGCAGTCTATAGAAAATGACAAATTTCTCAAAACAAGTTCTTCCTTCCTTACAGCCTTTCTACAACAAGCTTTTTAAACTATTCTCCGATAAAAATTGCAAATAAAGTATCAATTTCACAAAAAATTTAGAACACTTTATACTCACAGAAAATTGCATTTCAGAACACTAGTAATATTGCAGACTAATTCTAAAATCCATTATGCAAGGAGGATTACATTTTCCAATTAAAGTCTGCATCCATCTTACGTAAAGGGGAGGCAAACAAATGCTCAAATTTTTCATTTAAAACCTACCAATGAATTTCTAACTTAACTTGTCTACATTATATGATGCAAAGGGAAAAACAAAGTACATGATGAATTTCTACAGTTTATTAAGTCTAATTTGGTTTCCCTCATATAATATGACGTTATTTATTTCCCGGTAACTTTATCCCACGGTATTATTTATGACCGTGCATAGAACCACCAGGGTTTGTAGTTAGTTAGTCTCATTAGATTTTTAATTACTTTATCAGAGTTTGGATGAATTAATAAATGAGTTGAATTGGAACATAGGGGGAGAAGAATTAACATCAGATGGTTGAACAAGGGAAGAAACTGCATGCATAAAATATCGGCAAAATGTCTCATGATCCAAGACAGTCCCTTTCTGTTCAGTCAGTGAGTAGGAGAAGGAAAGAGTCTGCATTAAAAATTTCCCTGCATCAGCAAATTCTCTTTTCATACGCATTTCAACCATATAATTTGAGTTACTTAATTCAAACCGGAATAAAAAAAAGGCAAGATGAATATCATTGGATCATCAACAATGATTATGTGAACCAGCCTTGCAGAAGAAAAAAAATTGTATCAATAATGATTACGGCAAATAATGGATTTCCATTTTCTACCCATTTATAGTTTTTGAGCACAGAAATTATATGCAAATTGTTTACCCGTAGCTGCAAGTAGTAAACAATGATTAGAACATGGTGATTGTTTGTACACAAGAAAGGACTTACATGTAAATTACTCCCAAATTGAAATGTGCTCCATTATGTTGAGGATTTGCTTCAATAGCATTCCGAAACGCGTTCTCAGCCAAATTCAGGTCCTTGGATAAAGCTCCCAAATTATTATGAGCGCTGGCATAGTCAGGCCACAGTCTGTATGAAATTGAAATAACACTGCAGTCAACGTTGTAAAGATTACATGGAGAAATAAAAGCTGTGTAAAAGATTAGACAATTTTGAAGTTCATATTCTGTTCCGTTGAATGGAACGAAAGAAAGGGTGTCCAAATAAATGAGAATAGTGGATCAATATTTTATTGAATTTCGGGAAATCGGGGGCTCCCATCAATTCAATTTGCGTGCATGGTGAAAACTATAGAAAGATACACTCAACCTACCCATTTGATATTCAATAAAAGATTTTATACATGAATGAGAATAACGAGTAAAGAAATCGTGTTTTCATTTACACATGATTCAGCATTTTACCGGGAAATAAATTGAATTCACACAATCTTTTTTGATGGATAACGAAGACAGTCGAGTTATTCTATTGGTTTATCATTGGATTATATCTACTGGTAAAAATTTTAACTGCAACGGATGTGAACTTGACAGCATTAGTTTTAGTTTTATTACAAAATAGTACATCAAAGCTAGCTGAAAAAATTGTACAAAATTACTTTAATTCCTAAAACAATACATGCTAAACAAGGTCAACTATAGAAAATAGAGTGGTTCTATAAGCCCTGGTTGGGCTAAAAATGAACAGACAAAACTGTATTTAGTTTTTAAATATTCCATACTGACTTTCAAAATGTTTAATTCATTTTGAACATAAGAAAGTATTCTACTAGAACCATATCACAATTTTGAAGAAAAAAAATGCTCAGACTCTCAAACAAAAAATAGCCGATTTCTAGAAGAGTGCACCTTATTGACTATTGAAAATCTGACAACCATCAATACAGTATAACACGTAGGATCTTGTTGCGAAACAAGTGAAAACTGAATATACAATGACCACGAATTTCCTGTCCGTTGAAATGTACACAAACTGGGATATTTACATTAGAAGCGGACTTGAGGACTATAGTCATCATGGAGTCATGAATAACATGTTTATCATGGTTGAAAGATTGAACGGGATCGGTTTGATTGGAATAGGACATTTTCATGCATGCTGAGCACACCCGCCTTGCTAGGAAAAAGTGTCCACTTGTGCAACTCTAATTTCAAACTCTTTTATCTATTCCATAGAGAAATCAAAAAGCGTACCAGAGTGAGCTCTGTCAATTGAATTTCATGAGAGATTTTTATGTTTCGATATTGCCCATAATGTGTGGTGGTCTGGTCTCCTATATTTGCTCCCAGTTTTTAACATGAAATTCCTCCCCTCCAGTCATTCAAGGGAGTCAAAAACAAACAGAAGCAACTTTTCCAATATTCTTGCCCTTATTGAGTTCCACATTGATCTCTCTCATGCATGGACCAGAAGGTCAAACATATAATTTTGAATTATTCCTCCATAGTCAGTCAAATTCTCTCCGGCTTTCTATTTAACTACCTACATACATATCTACTCCCGTTTTTTCATATTGCTGCCCTTGAAATATTTGCACAATAGTTTCTATTCATGCACACACAAAAAAACTTGTATTGACAGCATCCATGAAAAAAGGGAAACAAGCAGGTGATTTTTTGGCTCTCACTTTTATCCTCCATGTCTGCATATATGTTATTACGTTATGTAGTACGTTTTGTATTAAGAGTGTGCTCAAAGCATTCAATTTTATTTCCTGTCTAGTACACATGCAAAGCATACAACGATAGTTAGTTCCAGGGAATCTGAGCAGCTATTCTAACTTGTTCAGCCAGTTCAGTTGATGAAATTGCTAATAAAATATGCATATGGGTTTAGAACAGATGAAAGAAAAAGTGTGCACACCAATAAAGCATGTGTAAACATGGGATAACGAGAAATAAAATAAACACAGTGGTATCTGGTATGTGCGTGTGCATCTGATTCTGATTCCAGGCATTTTCCACGTTCTTGTGACTCCAACCTTGTGTTGTAAAACTGACGTACAAAGGTAAAAAAAATAGTTTTAAATAGTACCTGATAGCGATTTTGTAATGCTTCACAGCTGTTTCAACATCACCCATGTCTTTGTGAAGATTTGCGTAGTTATAATGAACTTTGGCATTCCCAGGATTCTCTTTAAGTCCAGATCTAAATAGAACCAAGGAAAATTTCAGTAAAACTTTGCATCATATAATATAAGAGTAAACTTCGCCACAAATAGTAGATTTGACAATAAAAAATCCTCATGTCCTCATTTTCATGTTCAGTCCAAAAAGGTGGGTTTGTAACGTATTTTCTGCCTGTCAAAATACGCTACTAAGTAACTAACTATAGTCCCTTTGCTTGCCCTATATAGTAGTATGCATGGTACTATATGCATTGGCTTATGTAATAATATTTGGTATAAAGCTACTGAACATGCTATCCATATATGCAAATAACCCACGCTAATATATTGTTATATGCAAAAGTAAAGCGCCTCCTATAATGCATAATAAGCAAACACAAACAACAGTATATGCTAGCAAAACTATCTATGGCTGTACACAGGTAGGAAGTGGCATACCTGAAA
>Ga0210040_10004534_pt1 | contig 18113 bp, 18 predicted proteins | sample CryGeyCG12114_NA_FD_185462 | JGI IMG/M metagenome (GOLD analysis project Ga0210040, IMG submission 185462) | Groundwater microbial communities from aquifer - Crystal Geyser CG19_WC_8/21/14_NA (SPAdes) (version 2) | ecosystem: Environmental > Aquatic > Deep subsurface > Groundwater | place: USA...
GTCACCCCGGGCGCGGTCCGCGTGCGCAAGGTCGAGCTCGACCAGACCATCCGCGGCCGGTCCCGCAACCGGAAGCCCAAGCCGTAAGGAAGGACCCGCTGCCCCCGCCCCTCGCACGCTCGCGGCGGGTCCCGGCAGCGGGGCCGTTCCAGCACGTCACCATGAACGCCGTCGTCCCCCACCGGGGACGGCGGCGTTCGTCGTCCCGGGCCGGCCGACGGCGCAGGGCGGCGCCGCGCCGGGGTGTCGCGGAGGGATCGCGGGCGGCTCCTGCCGGGACGGCTGGTGCCGACGTGGCGAGTGTTGCCGTACGACTACGGATCGTGATGACCGGCCGTGTGAGCCGGACACCCGGAGCAGCCTTCCTCGTGGCGCACCGGGGTGTCGCGACACCGGTCGTACGTTCCGGTGCGGAGAGGTGGCGCGGCTGGGGAAGGCCGCGGGCACCTGGGGGAAGAGCACGAGAGGTGGTCGGGCGGTCGATGACGGTCCAGCGAGCAGCGGGTTTCCGGAACGGGATCGACGTGCGGGTGCGGCTGCGCACCGGGGCGGCGACGGCTGACGTCGCCTTCGACGGCGCCTGGTGGCCGCGCAGCCGTGACCTCGGGGCCGAGCTGCCCGAGCTGATCGCGGCCCTGGCCGGGCTGGGCGTGCGGGTCGAGCGGTTCACCTATCCCGTCGAGGCCTGGGAGCACGAGGTGCAGCGCAAGGTGAGCGTCGCAGGGCGCACCGTGCGCACCGGCGGCTTCCGCACCATGGACCCGCAGCTGGTCTCCCTCACCGCGGACGGCGACCGTCGGCTGGACCTGCTGGTGGTGCCGCCGGAGGCCGACGCGCTCACCGGCGTGCGCGCCCTGCGGATGGCCGGTCTGCGCGAGGACAACAGCAGCCCGCAGCGGGTGCTCGCCGCCGCCGGGTCCCGCCCCCGGCCGGAGGTCGTGCCGCTGACCGGAGTGCGCGCCGGCTGATCCGGCCGGCGCCCGGCTGCGCGCTCAGGCCACCTGGGCCAGCGGGCCGGTGAGCCAGGCGTCGACGTCGCTCCGGCTGGTCGAGCGGACGACCGGGAGCTCCGGCCGCTGGTCGGCCAGTGCGGCGACGCGCTCCGCCGTCCTGGCATGCGTGCTCCAGGCCCAGCGCACGATGTGCTCGGGATCGGTGAGGACCGTCCACAGCGGCGGCTCGACATTGCCGTTCCAGAGCCGCTCGCGGGCGAGCCGGCGTCGGAGCGTGCGCCGGGTGACCTGGCTCATGACCCGCGCCCGCGGCAGGTCCAGCCAGACCAGCAGGTCGGACCGCCCGGCCAGCAGCGGCCGGACCGACTCGTACTGCCACTCGGTCACCCACCCCGGCCGGTCGGCGAACCGGCGGACGTCGGCCACGAACGTCGGGCGCGGGACCCAGTCGGGGCCGTGGAAGAGCGCGTCGATCTCGATGTGCGGCACCTGCAGCTGGGAGCCGATCCGGGCGGCCAGGGTGGTCTTGCCGGCGCCGGACGTCCCGGCGACGAGCACCCGGGCCGGGCGTCGGGGGAGTGGGTCGTCGGGTCCCAGCAGCGGCACCGCTCGACGGTAGGCCAGGACGTCCAGCGCCGGCCGGCGTGGTTCCTGCCCCCCGGGGCCCGGCGCGAGCCGGCGTGGTGGGCGGGTACGCCGGCAGCGAACCGGCTGGACGGCGCCGGGCCGACTGCGCTGAGGTCGCCGCATGCGACTCCTCGTCCTCGGCGGCACCTGTTTTCTCGGCCGGCACGTGGTGACCGCCGGGCTTCAGCGTGGGCACGAGGTGGCCACCTTCACCCGAGGGGTCTCCGGGGCGCCGCCGGCGGGTGGGCGGGCGTTGCACGGCGACCGCGACGACCCGGCTGCGCTGCCCGCCGCGCTGGACGGCTGGGAGCCGGACCTCGTCATCGACACCTCCTGCCAGACCCGGGCCGCGGCCGACAACGCGGCCGCGGCGCTGGGTGGCGTGGCCGGCTACGCGTTCGTCAGCAGCCTGAACGCCTACCGCAACTGGCCGCCCGGGCCGATCAGGGGCGAGGACGAGCCGACCTGGGACACCGCGGACGACGGCTACGGGCCGAACAAGGCGCACGCCGAGCGGGTGCTGGAGGCCGCGCTGGGGAAGCGGTTCCTCACCGCCCGGGCGGGGCTGATCGTCGGGCCGTACGACCCGGTCCACCGGCTGGGGTGGTGGCTGGAGCGGATCGCCGCGGGGGGCCGGGTCGTGGTCCCCGGGCAGGCACTGGAGCAGCCCATCTCCCTGATCGACGCCCGGGACCTGGCCGGCTGGCTGGTGGATGCCGCGCAGCGCGGAGTCCGCGGGGCGGTCAACACCACGGGTGAGCCCGGGATGACGACGTTCGGCGGCCTGCTCGAGACCTGTCGGGAGGTCACCGGCAGCGACGCGGAGTGGTCGCCGGTCTCCGACGCCGACCTGTTGGCCGCCGGCGTCCAGGAGTGGGTGCACCTGCCGCTGTGGCTCAACGCGGAGGAGGCCCGCACCGCCTGGGACGTCGACACCACCCGGGCCCGAGAGCTCGGGCTGCCCTCCCGGCCGGTGCGCGACTCGGTCGCCGACACCTGGGCCTGGCTGCAGGCCGGTGAACGGCCGGGCCCCCAGCCGGGCCGCCCGGAGCCCGGCCTCCCGCCGGAGCTGGAGGCCGAGCTGCTCGCGCGCTGCTGAGCTCAGCGCCGGCGGGCCCGCAGCACCTCGTCGGCGGGGTGGTGGTCGCCGTCGGGCCGCGGCCGCTGTTCGGCGACGAGCACCTCGAACGCCTCGTCGTCCAGGTCGGCGGCCACCGCGGCGGCCGTGGCGAACCGGTCGGCGCCCCACCGGGCAGCTCGTTCGGCGTCGTGGGGGTGGCCCACCCACAGCAGCGTGCCGCCAGGTGCGACGGCTGCCGCCAGCCGGGCGATCAGCGGCGGTCGCTGGTCCGCCGTGGGGTGCAGGAAGTGGGCGGTGACCAGGTCGTAGGACTGCGCCGGCGGCTGCCAGCTCTCGACGTCCCCCTGCACCCACTCGACCCGGTCGGTGAGCCCGGCTGCGGCCGCGTGCTCCGCGGCGCGGGCGAGCGCCACCGTCGACCAGTCCAGCCCGGTCACCTGCCAGCCGCGGCCGGCCAGCCACAGCACGTCGCCGCCCTCGCCGCAGCCGACGTCCAGGGCGCGCCCCGGGGGGAGCTCGGCGGCCTCGGCGACCAGCGGCGGGTTGGCCCGCCCGCTCCACAGCGCCGCGGACTCGCGGTAGCGCTCCTCCCAGGACGCGTGGTCGTGTCCGGTGTTGGCCGGTTGGTGCTGGTGGTGCTGGTGGTGCTGGTGGTGCTGGTGGTCGGCGTGGTCGGTGTCGGTCATCGTCGTCTCCTCAGATCCCATGGCGCCGGTCGCCCAGCACCCGCTCGCACAGTTCGCGCTCCGCGGCTGCGGAGAACGGTCCAGCCCGCCGCACCTCGACCGCCCGGCGGGTGTCCTCGGCGATGAGGTCGGCGTTGATCATGGCGCCGGCGTTCAGCCCGGCGGCCGCCGAGCTGATCACCTGGCCGCGCAGGTCGGTGACGTTGCCGGCCACCCACACCCCGGGCACGGCGGTGGCCCCGGTCGGGTCCGCCGGCACGGCGCTGCCGTAGACGTGGCCGCCCAGCTCCTGCTCGACGGAGACCAGGCCCAGCGAGGCCAGGACGCCGGACCGGGCGGTGAACCGGGGCGCGACCACCAGGGCGGAGCGGGCGATGACCTCGCCGGTGACCAGCCGGACCCCCTGGAGCCGGTCGTCGACGACCTCCAGCCCGGCCACCTCCCCGACGACGACGCCGACGCCGCGGGCCGCCAGCTGCTCCCACTCCTCGTCGGTCGGCTCGGGGCCGGAGTGCAGGAAGAGGGTCACGTCGGCGCTCCACTGCCGCCACATCAGCGCCTGGTGCACGGACATCGGGCTGGTGGCCAGGACGCCGATCGCCTGGTCGCGCACCTCCCAGCCGTGGCAGTACGGGCAGTGCAGCACGTCGTGCCCCCACCGCTCGCGGACCCTGGGCACGCCGGGCAGCTCGTCGACCAGTCCGGTGGTGACCAGCAGCCGCCGGGCCCGCACCGCCGTGCCGTCGGCCAGCTCGACCAGGAAGCCGCCCTGTCCGGGCCGCGCTCCGACGACCTCGCCGCGAGCGAGCTCGCCGCCGTACCCGGCGACCTCGGCCCGCCCGGCGGCCAGCAGGTCCGCCGGTGGGGTGCCGTCCCGCCCGAGGTAGTTGTGCATCGCGGCCGCCGGGGCGTTGCGGGGTTCCCCGCCGTCCACGACCAGCACCGACCGCCGGGCGCGGCTCAGCGCCAGCGCACCGCTCAGGCCGGCGGGCCCGCCGCCGACCACCACCACGTCGTACTCCGCTGGCATCGCTGCTTCTCCGCTCGCACCGCGCTCCCGGGGAGGTGGGCGCTGCACCGACTGTGCGGCCGGGTGAGCCGTCTTGACAAACTCCGTTGCCAATCCGGCAAACTGGACCCGTGGACGACGACGCGGTGCTCGACGGGGTGGGCGCGCGGCTGCGCACCCTGCGGCAGCAGGGCGGGACGACGCTGGCCGAGCTGTCGGCCAGCACCGGCATCTCGGTGAGCACGCTGTCCCGGCTGGAGTCCGGTCAGCGGCGGCCGACGCTGGAGCTGCTGCTCCCACTGGCCCGCGCACACGCCGTGCCGCTGGACGAGCTGGTCGGTGCCCCCTCGGCGGCCGACCCGCGGGTGCACCCGCGGCCCATCCAGCGCGGCGGCATGACCATGTGGCCGCTGACCCGCCGGCCCGGCGGCGTGCAGGCGTACCGGGCGCTGATCCCGCCCCACGGCCGGGACGGCGACCGGGAGCAGAAGTCGCACGAGGGCTACGAGTGGATGTACGTGCTGTCCGGTCGGCTGCGCCTGCTGCTCGGTGAGCACGACCTGCTGCTCCAGCCGGGAGAGGTGGTGGAGTTCGACACGCACGTCCCGCACTGGTTCGGCAACACCGGCGAGGGGCCCGTGGAGGTGCTCGTCCTGTTCGGGCCCCAGGGGGAGCGGATGCACGTCCGCGCCCGGCCGAAGGGGAGCTGAACGCGCGAGAACCCCGCCCGGCGGCTGCCGGACGGGGCTCTCGCGTTGCCTCGGGGGAGGGGGCGGTTACTGCGGTGCGCTGGGCCGACCGGCCTGCAGCGTCTCGGCGTCGACCGGGGCGACCCGGTTCGGGTGCGCGGCCCGCTCGGCCTCGGCCAGCCGGGCGGCCTCCGCGGTGAGCGCGTCAGCGGACTCCTGGGCCCGGTCCTTGCGGTACTCGCGGAACGACCAGACCAGCGCGGCGGCCCAGACCAGGTAGACGACCACGTAGACCGCGTAGCGGACCGGGCTGCTGGCGTCGATCCAGTCGCTGTTGAGCAGGCTCTTGGCGTTGGTCAGGACGATGATGCCGCCGACCCCGGCGCCGAGCAGCCGCGGCGGGACGTAGCGCACCAGCCAGGCCGCGATCGGTGCTGCCACCAGTCCGCCGACGAGCAGGGCCACCACCCAGCCGAACTCGATGCCCTGGTCGCCGAGGGCGAACAGGAAGCCCAGGCTCGCGGCGACCGACACCAGGAACTCGGAGGTGTCGATCGAGCCGATCGTCTTGCGGGGCTCCATCCGGCCGCTGGCCAGGATCGCCGGGGTGCTCACCGGGCCCCAGCCGCCACCGCCGGTGGCGTCGACGAAGCCGGCGGCCAGGCCGAGCGGGGCGAGGAAGCGCTTGCGCATCGGCTTGCCCAGATGGCGCTTGTCCATGCCGCGCAGCGTGAAGCGGATGAGCAGGTAGAGGCCCAGCGCCAGCAGGATCAGCTGCATCACCGGCGCGGCGACCTCGGTGGAGAGGTTGGACAGCACGGTGGCCCCGGCGAACGCGCCGACCGCGCCCGGGACGCCGATCTTGGCGACGACCTTCCAGTCGACGTTGCCGAAGCGCCAGTGGGACAGGCCCGAGGCCAGGTTGGTCCCGATCTCGGCGAGGTGGACGGTGGCCGACGCGGCGGCCGGGTTGGTGCCGAGGGCGAGCAGCAGCGTCGTCGAGGTGACGCCGTAGCCCATGCCCAGGCTGCCGTCGACGAGCTGCGCGCCGAGGCCGGCCAATGCCAGCACGATGAGGGTCTTCACGAGGATGTGCTCCGGAGTTCGAGGGGGCGGGCGCGCCGGCAGGGCGCTGCGTACCGCGGGGGAACAGGGGCGCCGGGGGCGCGGGGCGTCAGCAGCCGCGACAGGCGGCGGTGCTGACCCGGAGCAGGTCGATGTGCAGACGGCTCACCAGCAGATCGCCGGGCAGAGCAGCAGTCGTCGACACGAGGACATTCCTACCATCTTGGTGCGGATTGGGGGCGGCCAGGGGGCGTGGCGCGCCTCACGCCCTCAGCGCATCGGGCCGCACGGACCACCAAGCGACGGCTGCGCCGATGGTCATCAGCCCCGCGCAGACGGCCATCGCAGTGCTGAAACCGCTGCTCAGAGCCGCGGGATCGGCGTAGTCGTCGCCGGACAGGCCGACGCAGACCGGCAGTGCCGCCACGGCCAGCAGCTGCCCCGCGCGGGCCACGGCGTTGTTCACGCCGCTGGCCACCCCGGCCAGGTGGTCGGGGGCGGCGCCCAGCACGGTCGCGGTGAGCGGGGCGACCAGCAGCGCCAGCCCCAGGCCGCTGACGAGGGAACCGGGCAGGACGCCGGACCAGTAGGAGCTGCTCGGGCCGACCCGGGACAGCCACAGCACGCCCGCTGCGGCGACCAGCGGGCCGAGCGTCATCGGCAGCCGGGCACCGGTGCGCTGCGCCAGCGCACCGGCCCTGGCCGACAGCAGGCTCAGCACGACGATCGAGGGGATCATGGCCGCGCCCGCGGCGGTCGCGCTGTAGCCCAGCACCGTCTGCAGTTGCAGGACCAGGAAGAAGGAGAACCCGCCCAGCGCCGCGTAGACGGCGAACGTGCTCAGGTTGGCACCGGTGAACTCGCGGGAGGCGAACACCGCGGTCGGCAGCATCGGCTCGGGCGCCCGCCGTTCCCGGACGACGAACGCCGTCCCGGCCAGCCCCCCGACCGCTGCGGCCAGCCACACCTGCGGGTGCCCCGGGCCGTCCCCGGCGGCGATCAACGCGTAGGTGACGCCGGCGAGGGCCAGCGCTCCCCAGCCGGCGCCGAGGGCGTCGAAGCGGCCGGTGCGGCCGGGGTCACGGCTCTCCGGCACGTGCCGGACGGCGACCAGCACGACCACCACCGCCAGCGGCGCGTTGATCAGGAACACCCAGCGCCAGCTGACCGCGTCGACCAGGAACCCGCCGAGGACGGGCCCGGCCAGCCCGGCGATGCCGCCGAAGGCCGACCAGGCGCCGATGGCCCGGGGCCGGTCCGCGGGCGCGAAGGCGGACTGGATGATCGCCAGGCTGCCCGGGGTGAGCAGGGCGCCGCCGACGCCCTGCAGCACGCGCAGGCCGACCAGCTGAGCGGGGGTCTGAGCCAGGCCGCAGCCCAGCGAGGCCACGGCGAACCAGACGACGCCGACGAGGAACACCCGCCGGCGTCCGTACCGGTCGCCGAGAGCGCCGCCGAGCAGGACCAGCGAGGCCAGCGCCAGGGTGTAGCCGCTGAGCGTCCACTGCAGCCCGGCCAGCCCCGCGCCCAGGTCGCGGCCGATGCTCGGCAGCGCCACGTTGACCGCGCTCGCGTCGAGCATCGCCATCCCCGAGGCGAGCACGGTGGCCAGCACCACCCAGCGGCCGGGGGCGCTGCCCAGCCGGACGGGCTCGGCGGCGACCGGTCCGGCGGCGTCGGGCGGTGTCCCCTCGGGGGACGGCGGCAGGGTCACCCTGGCGCCCTACCCGACGATCGCGTGGGTGATGACGTAGGCGAGCGCGGCGACCAGCCCGGCGGCCGGCAGCGTGACCACCCAGGCGACGACGATGTTCCCGGCGACGCCCCAGCGGACCGCGGACAACCGCCGGGTCGCCCCCACGCCCATGATCGACGTGGTGGTGATGTGCGTCGTGGAGACCGGCACCGCGAACACCGTGGCGGTCGCGATCATCACGCCGGAGGCGACGGTCTGGGCGGAGAAGCCGCCCGCGGGGGTCAGCTGGATGATCCGCCGTCCCAGCGTGCGCATGATCCGGAACCCGCCGGCGTAGGTGCCCGCGCTGATCGCCAGCGCGGCGGCGAGGATGACCCACAGTGGGACCTCGAAGGTGTCGATCTCCCCGGCGGTGACCAGCGCCAGGGTGATGATGCCCATGGTCTTCTGCGCGTCCTGCATGCCGTGGCCGAGCGCCATCGCCGCGGAGCTGGCGATCTGGGCGTACCGGAAGCCGCGGTGCGCCTTGTGCGCGTTGGCCTTCCGGAAGGTCCACAGCACGGCGAGCATGAACAGGTAGCCCAGGCCGAAGCCGACCAGCGGCGAGACGACCATCGGGATGACGACCTTGTCCAGGATGCCCATCCACTGGACGGAGTGCGCGGCGGCCAGCGCCGCGCCCACCAGCCCGCCGATCAGGGCGTGCGAGGACGACGAGGGCAGCCCGAAGTACCAGGTGATCAGGTTCCACACGATCGCGCCGATCAGGGCGGCGAAGACCAGTTGCAGGCCGTCGCTGCCGCTCGGGGCGTCGATGATGCCCGCGCCGACGGTCTTGGCCACGCTGGTGGAGATCAGCGCGCCGACCAGGTTGGCCACCGCCGCGAGCCCCAGTGCGGCCCGCGGCGTCAGCGCCTTGGTGGAGACGGCGACGGCGATCGCGTTGGCCGCGTCGTGGAAGCCGTTGGTGTAGTCGAAGGCCAGCGCGACGACGACGATCGCGACCAGCGCCAGGAAGTACCCGTCCATGCCCGGGTCAGGACTCCTTGACCGCGATCGTCTCGACCACGTTGGCCACGTGCTCGAAGGCGTCGGCGGCCTCCTCCAGCTGGTCGGCGACCTCCTTGAGCTTGAGGATCTCCAACGCGTCGAACTCCCCGGAGTAGAGCCGGGACAGCAGCCGGCGGTAGAGCTTGTCCGCCTCGTTCTCCAGCCTGTTGACCTCGATCCAGTAGTCGGCGAGGTCCTTCATCGAGCGCAGCCGCGGCATCGACTCGGCGGTGACCTGCGCGCAGCGCTGCAGCAGCGCGACCTGCTGGCCCATCTCGGCCGGCAGGGTGCCCAGCTTGGTGAGCACCACCAGGTCCGCGGCGGCCTCGATGCAGTCCATGACGTCGTCCAGGTCGCTGGCCAGGTTGTAGATGTCCTCGCGGTCGAACGGCGTCACGAAGCTGGAGTTCACCTGGCGGAAGATGGCGTGGGTCGCCGAGTCGCCCTTGTGCTCCAGGTCGCGCAGCTTCTCGGCCAGCTCCTCGCGACGGGTGTGCTCGTGCACGAACTCGCTGAGGACGTCGGTGGCCTCGACCAGGTTCGCCGCCGAGGCGGTGAACATGTCGTAGAAGCTCGAGTCTCGGGGGGTCAGGCGGAAGGCCACGCGGTGCTCCGGGGGGACGACGGACGGGGTGGCCGTCGTCCGGGACCGGGCTGGCGACCCCGGAGAGCATAGGGCCACCCGCCGGACACCTCCCGTTCACCTGGACCGTCCCTCACCCCCGGGAACTGGACCGGCCCCGGCGACGACTGTTCTCCCGTGCAGCTCCGAACTCCCCGCTCCCGGCCGGCGGCGACGCCCCGCCGCGCCGGGGAGGGTCCCGCGTGAGGCGGCTGCTGCCCGCCGTCCTGCTGCTGTGCGCGCTGCTCGGCGTCGGCGTGGGCGTCGACGTGCTCACCGCCCGGCCGGCGTCCGCGCACGCCATGGTCACCACGACGACCCCCGCGGACGGCGCCCGGCTGGAGGCCGCGCCGGAGGCGGTCACCCTCACCTTCGACGAGGCGGTCTCGCTGGGCGCCGGCTACGCCCGGGTGCTGGACGCCGACGGCGAGCGGGTGGACACCGGCGCTGCCGAGGTGCGGGACGGCGTGGTCACCGTGCCGCTGCGCAGCGGTCTGCCCGACGCCGGCTACGTGGTCACCTGGCGGGTCGTCTCGGCCGACTCGCACCCGGTGTCCGGCGCCTTCTCCTTCGTCGTGGGCGACGGTGAACTGGTGCCGGCCGGCTCGGTCGGCACCGGGGACGCCACCGACCCGGGGGTCTCCCTCCTGCTGCCGCTGGCCCGCGGGATCGGCTACGCGGGGATCGCCCTGGGCCTCGGCGTCCCGCTGGCCCTGGTCACCTGCTGGCCGGGTGGCTGGGCCGCACCCCGGCTGCGCCGCGCATCGCTGGCCGGCCTGGTGGCGGTCGCGGTCGGAGGAGCGCTGTCGCTGCTCGGGCAGGGGCCCTACGCCGCCGCCGCCGGGCTGGGCTCGCTGCTGGACCCGCCGCTGATCGGCACCACCGTCGGCTCCTCCTACGGAGTCACCCTGCTGCTGCGGATCGCCCTGGCCCTGGCGCTGGCCGCCGTGCTGTCCCGGGGCTGGCGGGGCGACCGGCCGCCGGGCACCGCCCTGCTGGCCGGAGCCGGGGTGCTCGCCGTCGGGCTGGTGGTCACGATGGCCGCGGTCGGGCACCCGGTCGCCGGGTCGTTGCCCGCGCTGGCGGTGGCCGTCTCGGCGGTGCACGTGGCCGCGATGAGCGGCTGGCTGGGCGGCCTCGCGGTCCTGTTCGCCGGCCTGCTCCGCGGCGCCACCCCGGTGCGGGAGCTGGACGCCGCCCTGCCGCGCTGGTCCCGGCTGGCGGCCGGCTACATCGGCGCGCTGGTGGTCACCGGGGTGCTGCAGTCGGTCCGCGAGGTCGGCTCCTTCGCCGGGCTGGTGACCACCGGTTACGGCAGGGTGCTGCTCGCCAAGCTCGCCGTCGTCCTGCTGGTGCTGGTCGCCGCGCTGGTCAGCCGGGACTGGGTGCAGCAGCGGTCGGGCGCACGCCGGCGTCCCCGCCCACGTCGCGGCCGCCGGGTGGTGGCGCACGCGTTCTCCGCCGACGCCGGATCCGCCGCCGCGACCGGGCCCGCCGGTCCGCCGGTGGACGACCCGGAGGGCGACGAGCCGGAGGGGGACGAGCCGGAGGGGGACGAGCCGGAGCCGCCGTCCCGGCTGGGCGTGCTGCGCCGGTCGGTGCTGGTCGAGCTGGCCGGCGCGGTCGTCGTCCTCGCGCTGTCCGCGGTGCTGGTCAGCCAGTACCCGGCGAAGGCGTCGATGGCCACGCCGGTCGAGGTCACCCTGCCGCTGCAGTCGGCGGCCGGCAGCGCGGGCACCGGCACCGTGCAGGTCTCGCTGGACCCGGCGCACCCCGGTCCGACGGCGCTGCACGTCTACCTCTTCGACGACGTCGGCCGGCTCGTCCAGCCGCAGCAGATCGCCGTCACCCTCACCGAGTTGCCCCAGCAGATCGGCCCGCTGGACGTCGAGCTCGAGCCCGCCGGCCCCGGCCACTACCTCGCCCGACCGGCGCTGCCCACCGCGGGCACCTGGACCCTCACCGTCACCGTCCGGCTGGACGAGTTCACCGCCGTGACGGCCAGCACCGTCTTCCCAGTGCGCTGAGCACCACCACCACCACGACGGTCGCCCTGCCGGCCGTCCCTGATCGAGGAGGACCGTTGTCCCTGCTCCACCCCGCACGCCGGCTGCTGGTCGTGCTGCTCACCGGCGCGCTCACCCTGGCCGGCCTGCTCGTCGCCGGTGCCGGGATCGCCTCCGCGCACGTCACCGTCTCCTCCGCGGACGCGGCACCCGGCGGCTACGCCAAGATCACCTTCCGGGTGCCCAACGAGAGCGACACCACCAGCACCGTCGCGCTGCGGATCCAGGTGCCGACCGACGCCCCGCTCGCCTCGCTGCGGGCCCAGCCGGTGGCCGGCTGGACGGTGACGCTGACCGAGAGCGACCTGGCCGAGCCGGTGGAGACGAACGGCGAGCAGATCTCCTCCGCCGTCACGGTGGTGGAGTTCCGGGCCGCGGACGGCGGGGGCATCGCGCCCGGCCAGTTCCAGGAGTTCTCGCTGTCCGGCGGTCCGCTGCCGGACGCGGACTCGCTCATCTTCAGTGCGGTGCAGAGCTACAGCGACGGCACCGAGGCGGCCTGGATCGAGCCGACGATCGAGGGACAGGCCGAGCCGGAGCACCCGGCACCGGTGCTGTCGCTGTCGGCCGCGGGCAGCGCCGACGCCACCCCCGAGCCGGCCGCGACCACCGACCCGGCCACCGGCTCGGACACCGACTCCGGCAACGGGCTGGCCGTGACGGCGCTGGTGGTCGGGATCCTGGGGCTGGTCGCCGGGCTGGCCGGTCTCGGACTCGGCCTCACCGCGCGCCGACGTACCGTGTCCTCGTGAGTTCTGCCAAGCACCGGCCCGCGCTGACCGGTCTCGCGCTCGCCGCCGCGCTGCTGCTGGCCGGCTGCGGCGGGGACGCCGAGGCCGACGCCGAGGGGCACGACCACGGCGGTGCCTCGGCGCCGGCGACCGTGCAGAGCACCGAGGGGGAGTACGACGGGCTGCACCTGGTCGACCCGTACCAGAAGCCGGAGTTCACCCTCACCGACACGACCGGCGCCGCGTTCGACTTCGCCGAGCGGACGGCGGCCGGGCCCACCCTGCTGTTCTTCGGCTACACGCACTGCCCCGACGTCTGCCCGACGACGATGGCCGACGTCATGCTGGCGATGCGCGACGTCGACCCGGCGCTGGCCGCGAGGACGTCGGTGGTGTTCGTGACCACCGACCCGGCGCGGGACACCCCGCAGGTGCTGGGGGAGTGGCTGGACCTGTTCGACGGCGGCCTGCCCACCCAGTTCGTCGGGCTGACCGGTGACCAGGCGCAGATCGACCAGGCGCAGCTGGCCGCCGGGGTGCCGCAGGCCGAGGACATGGGCCAGAGCCACTCCACGTTGCTGCTGCTCTACGGCACCGACGGCGAGGCCGACGTCGCCTTCGACGCGGGCAACACCGCCGCCGACATCGCCCACGACCTGGCCGTCGTCGCCGCCGAGTGACCTCGCGGCGGTGAGCGGGACCCAGCGGGCGGTCCGCCGGGCAGTCGTGCTGCTGCTCGGGGTGCTGGCCACCCTCGCGGTCGCCGGGCCGGCCGCCGCGCACGTGGGCGGCGGCGCGGCCGGCAGTGACTTCGACGGCGTGCTGCGGTCGGTCACCCCGGAGCTGCCGGGGGTCACCGTGCGGCTGCTGGACTTCGGTGACCAGCTCGAGGTGGTCAACGACACCTCCACCGAGCTCGCCGTCCCGGGGTACTCCGGCGAGCCCTACCTGCGGATCGGCCCGGACGGCGTGTGGCGCAACGCGTTGAGCCCGGCCACCTGGCTGAACCTGGACCGGTACGGCCGCACCACCGTCCCGGACGACGTCGACGTCGACGCCGAACCCCGCTGGGAGCAGGTCTCCACCCGGCCGCAGTACCTGTGGCACGACCACCGGACGCACTGGATGACCGAGGGCCAGCTGCCGCCCGCCGTCCTCGCCGACCCCACCTCGGCCCACCTGATCAGCGAGTGGACCGTGCCGATGACCTACGGCGGGACGGACGTCGAGGTCGCCGGCGCCCTGACCTGGAGCCCGCCACCGCCGGGCTGGCTGGTCTGGCCGGCGTACGTGCTGCTGCTGGGCGCGGCCGTGCTGGCCGGCTGGCTGGCCCGGGGGCCGCGACCGCTGGCGGCGATGGTGGTCCTGGGCGCCCTCGCCGCGCTGCACCACGCACTGGCCACGCCGCAGCCGGCGGCGACGGTCTCCTCGCACGCCGGCGCGATCATCTCGGCGCTGCTGCCCGCCCTGCTGGTCGTCCTCGCCGCCGCCGGATGCGTCCGGGCGGCGCTGCGCGGACGGGGTGGGCTGGCCGGCATGACCGCCGTGGTGGCCGGCTGGCTGATGCTGGTCGAGGGCCTGCCCGACGTGGACGTGCTGTGGACGGCGCACGCGCTGACCAGCGGGCCGCAGCTGCTGGCCCGGCCGGCCGTGGCGGTGCTGGTCGCCGGTGGTCTCGGGCTGGTGGTCGGTGGAGTCGGTGCCGCGCGCCGCTTCCGCGAGGAGGGCCGTCCGGCGTCGCCCGCCGTGCGGCCGGGCGGCCTGCGGTCCTGACCGGGGCGGCACAGGTCAGGTCGACGGGTCGACTGGTCGACTGGTCGACCCGGGCTGGACGTTCGGCCGGCCGTTCGTCCAGCCTGGAACGGTCACTCCGCGTGTTGCCCTGAACACGCCGGCACGCGAATTACAACTTTGTCATTCAGTGTTTCGATGACTGCCGAACCGAGCCGGGGCACCGGACGTCGGACGCGACCGAGGGGCAGCCACTGTGGGTTCGAGGAACACCGGCACGACCGTCCGCGATCGCGGGAGCCAGGTCGAGCCGCTGTCCTCGAGCACCGCCACCCCCACCGGGACCCGGGCCCGCCCGAGTGCCCTGGGTCGTCGCCGGCCCGCCGCGCTCCTGGCGGCGCTGGTCATCGGCGGCCTCGCCGCCGCCGGGATCGGAACCCAGACCCTGCCGTCGGCAGCCGACGCGCAGGAGACCGTGCCGATCGCCGAGCTGCTCGGCTCCGACGCCGAGGGCATGGTCGAGCCGGAGATGAACCCGCAGGAGGCGATCACCGAGGTGGAGGCCCAGGCCCGCCTCGACGCGGTCGCCGCCAGCCGGGCCGAGCGCGCCGCGGAGGAGGAGGCCGCCGCCGAGGCCGCCCGCCCCAAGGCCGTCGCGCCGGTGAACGGCGCCCGGATGACCACCTGCTACTGCATGCGCTGGGGCACCATGCACTGGGGCATCGACCTCGCCGCCCCGATGCTCACCCCGGAGTACGCGGCCGAGGACGGCGTCGTCGTCCGGGCCGGTGCGGCCAGCGGCTTCGGGCAGGCCGTCTACATCCTCGGCGTCAGCGGCGACGTCACGGTCTACGGCCACATGGAGAAGATCCAGGTGGACGCCGGTGACGTGGTCAGCGCCGGTGACCAGATCGCGCTGCTGGGCAGTCGGGGCCAGTCCACCGGCCCGCACCTGCACTTCGAGGTCCACGCCGGCGGCATGGACGGCAAGCGGATCGACCCGGAGGAGTGGCTGCGCGAGCGGGGCGTCGAGCTGTAGTCGCACCGGCCGCGTGCGCAGCGTGCCCCGGGCCGCGCCTCCCATGATCGTCCCGGTTCCGCCCGGATGGCCGCAGCCGGTATCAGGATCGCGTCACGACCACCCCGAGGAGGTCCTTCCCGTCGACTCGTGCTCTGCTCACCGTGGTGAGCAGAGCACGAGCGCTGCCGCCCCCTCCCCGGCTGCCATGATCACGCGGTGAGCCGGGCGAGCGAGGACTCCAACCGGCGGATGCTCCGGGCCCGCGACGCGATGGACCGCTCCTACGCCGAGCCGCTCGACGTCCCCACCCTGGCCGGGATCGCGTACGTCTCCGAGGCGCACTTCATCCGTACCTTCCGGGCCACCTTCGGCGAGACGCCGAACCGCTACCTGCAGCGGCGCCGGGTGGAGCGGGCGATGTTCCTGCTGCGCAGCACCGAGCAGACCGTCACCGACATCTGCATGGCCGTCGGCTTCTCCAGCCTGGGCACGTTCAGCCGGGTGTTCGCCGACATCGTGGGGGAGCCGCCGAGCGTCTACCGCCGCCGCGGGCCGCTCGCCCCGGTGCCCAGCTGCTTCGGCATGCGCTGGCTGCGGCCCGGCTCGAACACCGCAGTTTCGGAGAAGCCCGGGAGCGAGCGCCGCCCCTAGCGTCGCCGGCATGTTGAACACCATTTCGATCACCTCCCTCTACGTCCTGGACCAGGACGCCGCCCTGGACTTCTACGTCGGCAAGCTCGGCTTCGAGGTCCAGGTCGACCAGCAGTTCGGCCCCATGCGCTTCCTCACGGTCGCCCTGCCCACCGACCCCGGGCACGCGGTGCTGCTGGAGCTGCCCGCGCCGCCGTCGGTGAGCGCGGAGGTCGCCGAGCAGGTGCGGGACGCCGTCAGCAAGGGCGCCGGCGGCGGGCACCTGTTCTTCACCACCGACGACGCGCACAAGACCCATGCCGAGCTGAAGGAGCGGGGCGTCGACGTCCCCGAGGAGCCGGTGGTGCAGCCCTACGGCGTCGACTTCGGCTTCCGCGACCCCTTCGGCAACTCGATCCGGGTCGCCCAGATGACCCCGCCGCCGTCCGCCTGACCGTCGGGGGGCAGAAGTGGCCACTTCTGCCCCCCGACGGTCGCAGGCCGCCACCTTCGGGAGTCGGAGGCGCCGGTCAGCGGCCGGGGTAGGCCCGCGGCAGCTTGTAGCCGTTCTGCGCCAGCACGGTGCGCAGCCGGTCCGGGTAGTCGGTGATGATCCCGTCGACGCCCAGGTCGATGAAGTACTGCATGGTGGCCGGGTCGTCGACGGTCCACGGGATCACGTCCATGCCGGCCGCGTGCGCGTCGTCGACCATCTGCTGGGTCGGGTACGGGCGGAAGCCCGGGTCGCCGATGGCGCCGCCCTGCGGGTCGCCCTGCACGGGGGAGATGGCGTCGGCACCGAAGGACGCGGCGGCCGCGACGAGGTCGCCGCCGAAGTCGTCGATGTCGATGCCGCCCAGCCACGGGGAGGCGCCGGGCAGGCCTGCCTGGAGGAACTGCTGGCCGTTGGTGAGGGCCACGACCGGCAGGCTGGGCTCGACCTGGCGCATCCGCATGAGGGCGCCCCAGTCGAAGGACTGGATGCTCACCTGACGGAGCAGGCCGGCGTCCCGGACCTCACGGGCGACGACCTGGACGAACTGCTCCCGTGGAGCGGTCTGGGTCGGGGCGCCGGCCTCGACCTTGGTCTCGATGTTCAGCCAGACCCGGTGGGCGTGGCGCTCGTTGACCAGGTCGAGGACCTCGGACAGCAGCGGCATCGTCGCGCCCGGGCTGGCCTGCTGGCCGGGGAACTGGGGGAGGGTCTGGCTGCCACAGTCCAGGGTGCGGACCTGGGCGAGGGTGAGGCTCGCGATGTACCGGACGCCGGGGACGTAGGGGTACTCCGGGTCGCCGGGGAAGGCCGGGGCGGTGTCCCGGCACTTGCTGGGGCTGGGGTCGCGGTCGTGGGTGATCACGGCGTAGCCGTCCTCGGTGATCTGGACGTCGAGCTCCAGGGTGCTGACGCCGAGGTCGAGGGCGCGGCTGAAGCTGGCGATGGTGTTCTCCACGGTCAGCCCGATGCCGCCGCGGTGGGCCTGGACGTCGAAGAAGCGGCTGCCCTCACCGGGGCGGTCGATGTCGGCGGTGGCGACGCCTGCGGGAAGCAGGGCGGTCACCGCCAGGGCGGAGGTGAGGACGGTGCGGAGTCTGCGGCGCATGCTCGGGTCTCCTCGGCTGGGTGGTGGGGCTCCCACGCTCCGGAGCGGACGTGGCCGCTGGGTGCTGGCTGTGCGAACAGCGGCAGGCGGCACGCTCACGCGGAGGCGACACGACCGCCACCCCCGCACGGGAGCTCGGGCGGCGCCATGTAGAGTTCTGCACGGCCCGGACGCACCAGACCGGGTCGGCACGGGGCTGTGGCGCAGCTGGTAGCGCACCACACTGGCAGTGTGGGGGTCAGGGGTTCGAGTCCCCTCAGCTCCACCCTTGCGACCAGGCCGCTCTCCCATCGGGAGAGCGGCCTGAGTCGTTCCTGGGGCCAGCGGGTGGTCGGCGGAGACCCGGCTCCCCGGACAGGACAGCCGGACCCCGGGCAGCGCGAGTGGAGAGCTCGGCGGACGACGCCCAGCAGTCCGGGCGACCGCTCATCCAGCCTGGTCCCGCACCGCCCGCGATCGAGGGCGCGCGGCGGAATCGCTTCCCATCAGAGTCCTGCTTGGCTCACGCCGTACTCGGCCTGCTCGGCGGTGTAGCCCTCGAATTCGAGCTGGTCGATGAGGCCGGAGCGCGAGAAGGAGCTGTAGTCCAGGTAGTCCTTCGCGGTCTGGGCTGCTTGCTGGTTCCAGTCCGCACCCGTGTGGTCCACAGCCCAGGTCGCGTCCTCGGTCGAGTAACCCTCGAACTCCAGTTGTTCGATGAGGCCGGAGCGGGAGAACGCCGAGTAGTCGAGGTAGTCCTGAGCGGATCCCAGGGCGTTCTTCTGCCCGGCGGTCGTTCCGTCGGCGGGTGCGGGTGCGGGTGCGGGTGCCGGTGCCGGCACGGGTGCCGGCGCTCTGGACGTGGCAGCTGCGGGT
>Ga0210040_10004535_pt1 | contig 18112 bp, 28 predicted proteins | sample CryGeyCG12114_NA_FD_185462 | JGI IMG/M metagenome (GOLD analysis project Ga0210040, IMG submission 185462) | Groundwater microbial communities from aquifer - Crystal Geyser CG19_WC_8/21/14_NA (SPAdes) (version 2) | ecosystem: Environmental > Aquatic > Deep subsurface > Groundwater | place: USA...
TAACTCAACTGATTGAATGGCATCTATGCACTTGCTGTCGAGTCATACTCTATGTCATGGACGATTTGAATTCCTGCAGTGTGTTGTGCTTTAGTTAAACGCATGCACGCTTTAATCTGTATTTGGTACATTGTGTATTATTTTTGGGCAGAAATCTAGAATTTCATCAATGACTTGCATAATGCATCACATAATTTATCAAGACGATTATGTTGATGACTAACTAATCTAAAATGCAAGTAAAATCCATAAGAAAATATGCACTTGCATGCATACACAAAATGATTTTCACAGGGAATGAGTTTAATTAAGTTCTGTAAATCTGTAAATGATTTGTTTCACAGCCTGATGAGATGGAACGATTGATTTAAATACAAACTACCATCAAAGATAAAAATGTTCATCACAACTAGTTGACACTCTCAAGAGATTTCATCATTAAACGAATTTTTGTCAATATGATATTGTTTTGGAGGAGGACAATACATTATGGAACAATTTTGTGCGTAGTACTGATAGGTTTAGTATGTTTTTGTGAAGGTGGGGTTTCCAATCATGTGAAATCCGATAGGATTCGTAGGGAATTTGAAAAGCAGAGTCGACCTCAACCAAGTTATTTTACTGCAGCGGATATTTCTCCACCCCATTTGAAAACTAATAGTCAAGGAAAAGATGTAGGAGCCAGCTCAACGATTATCCCGTATGTGAGACGCGGGGAAAAAGGTATATTAAACTTCCAGTTCTGTTCATCCGCAATCAATTTCTGGTATATAAATAGTGTGACTGGTTTATGATTAGGATTGCTGAAAAGTTCACGCATAAAAGATTCGTCAGCCTCTGAAACTGGTTACGGACATGGTGGGCATGGACATCATGGATTTGGACATTCTCACGATTTCGGTCACGGCCACGGACATGGGCATGGTCATGGAAAATATTTCCAGTATGTAATTTTTATATTTTTTTACAACTATGTTCAATAATTTTACGAAAAGATAAAAAAATGTAGAAACATGGATGCGTACTTGATCAAGCATAGTCCAACCAAATATGAGCACGGTCATGTTGAAGAAACACCGTTTGGATGGGAACAACGATATGAGCGTGTAGATGGACACGTAAAACAAGGAAAGGTCGTTAGTAAATACAATTTTAAAATTTTCTGTTTTCAGATACATGCACAATCCAAAATACGATGAATATGAATTTGGCTATCGTCGAGGCAATGACTACCATTTTCAGGAAAGATATGAACGAGGTGGTCCCTACTGGAATTTTAAAACCAAAGTAAGATTTGATGATTGTGAAACTTGCGTTCACGCGTTTTTCGGAAATGGTAGTCACTGCATATAAGTTATCTTCGTAAGAAATTGAAAGTGAATGCATTTTTTTTAACTCCTTTAGGTAAAGTGGGGCGATAAAAAATCGGGAGGATACGGGCAGCAATACTGGGATTATAACCATGTGGACAAATATCATGATGACCACCATGGACATGGACATGTGAGCAAATTAAAAACTTTATTTTCACAACAGTAAAAACCAGCAGAACCTTGTTAGTGCGTTATACACTACACTTGAGTCCAAACTATCCCCTCAATACATTTTTAGATAAAACCAAATAGAACCAACCCATATGCATGAACAAAATATTTATGTATGATCATATGGGCAGTGCACAAAAAATATTTTTTGCTCACAATGGAGATTGACACGTTGTTGAATGAAAGCAGTTTTCTTCCACTATCGGAAATTTGAAGATTTTAATGAGTTAGATCATTATTCAATTCTTTTTTTTTTCAGCACGGTGGACATCATGATGACGGACATGGACATGGGCATGGGCATGGGCATGATGATTACGGACATGGACACGATAGTTATGGGCATGGACATGATGGACACCACCATGTAAGCTATAACTAACACGAATGAAATTAAATCCTGGTTGCAGTTTCTTATTCGATAAATGAAATCTCAGGGACACTATAGCGAGCCTGTGCCAAGCTACGAATCAGCTTCAGGGAAATCCAACCGAGCGAATAAAAGTAAAATTCCGCATAAAACGAATGAAAATAGCAGGGATTATAAAAAGAAAAAACACTCGTTTGTTACCAAAAGACAAAGCATTCCTGAAAAAGTAGATCCTGAAGTCAACACGAGAAAGAATGTGTCGGAAACAATCGAGATCAGCCCATCAATGCAAAAGTCAGAAGTATGGGGAAAAAAGTATTTGCAACCGAAGAGTGAATCACTTTTTGAAGATAATGAAGCCGTAGCGTCAAATTTAACAGAAAATACTCACCAATATGAAAACCATAGGATGCCTAAAACTCAACAGAGGGCACGAAAATTCAAAATGGTGGCGGATGAAATTCTGATGCTGTACGACCCCATCACCGGGCATGTAACGGATGAAAGAACGGGCCAATTGTATTTGCTAACTCCAGTGAAAAGAAGTCGAGATTAAATAAAATTTGTTTTGTTTTGTTTGTTATTATTGTTTTAAATAAATTCACAAGTTGATTGTGTTTGTTAATCCAGAATTTATTAATTATTTACAACTTTGATGAATAACAGGTGAATACACAGTTTTGTCAGTAAGTAATGTAGACAAATGGCAGAAAGAAATTCAGCAAAAACGGTTTACCAGGCAAGAACAAAAACCAGCACTAATTATAATCAAATTTATCTTCCGACTGAAAAAATTTAAAAAGTAATAATTCCACTTGCTAACTAAATATATTGCATCAGGTTCTATATAATAAGATGTCATCAATATCTAATAAAAAATTAATTAAACACCGAATGACATGGACTAGATATCACACGCATGATTTCCCTACACTAACTATTCCTTACGGAAACAGACTGTACTTTTTTTGCTAGCGTCCAATTCTTCATGCGTCTTTGAATTTGGAATCCCATTTGCGGTTTTTGAGCACTTGTCAGAGTCATAATCATTATAATATTGATTAGCTTGTAAAATGTGAAGCTTCATTTACTCCTCACAAACTTTATTGCCATCCCCAGCCATGATGTTTCACTGGGTACGATTTGAAGTTACCTCCTTGCCATACGTATTTGTCGTATCCTTTTCCGTGTTCGTTCAACTATATTGAACACATTTTTTATTAATTGTAACCTTGAATGCGTGAAAAATGCGATTCGCATGAATTTATAGTCTCAGCTTACCCCATATTGGTATCCCCAAGGAGTTTGCCATCCGTTGACACTGGCCCATCCGGAATAATGACGCCCCCAACCTTTATGGCCCCAACCATGGTGACCATGTCCGTGTCCTTGGTAGCCAGCATAGGCCATGCTGATAAGAACGGCGCAGAGCGTCGCGAGCAACAACTTTGTAAAAAAAATCATAAATAACTGATCACTGTATTCATTAACCAACTGTATATGATATCATTAGAAAGGGATGTTTCCGAATCCCAGCAACTCACCAACTTAATCATTGTAACCGAAAGTTTTGGTATGCACCGAAATAGAACTAGCTTTTGTTTTAGCTTGTCGAAGAACTACTTGGTAAATGATAATAATTTCCCTTGTGAAACATTATTTATATGAACGTTGATAAATTTGTTGAGCTCAATTAATTAATGTGGTTACTTTAGATAGGTTAGTAGCAATGCTACTGTAGCATGCATACACACATGTTTGCGGAAGGAAATGAAAATTCTTTTTTCTTCACCTATTTACTTACACTTGACGTCTCGTGTGTGATCAGACACACGTGAAAAATAGAGCTCTCACTAAATACAAATAGTTATTCAGTAGATAAATGGCTGTTTAATCTCAGTTTAGGCTGAAAGGTATGCGATTCTTTTGGTATCACAAACATAATATGAACAAGTAAGTAAGCTAGTAATTATATCACGAATTACATCAACAAAAGTTATGCATTAGCGCGTTTTTAACAACAGTATATCACTTTTTAAAGGAAAAAAAAAGTGAAGTGCAGCAATACAAATAGAGATAGTGATCGGTTATGTACCGAGTAAAATTTAGGAAATGGTATTTTTTATACTTTACATTACATTCAATATTATTATCGGATTTCGTAGGTCCAAGTCCAATTTATTACAAATATTGCTAAAATTTTACATCTTAAGCGTTACACCAATGAGACAACAAAATATTGCTAATTGATTGATCCTATCAAAGAGAGATGTCGCTAAACATGTGCGTCACAAATTGCAAGCATGGTAAATTCATTGATATCTAATATGACGTATAGTTGTTAGAGTAAAATTTATTAGATTGCATATTACTACTGAAAATTCAATTATGTTCCTCAAATTCTATAGCAAAAAGGTATTTTCAATTTTGAAATTCAATTCCGCAGTCCATTTTAATTCGGGGAGCTGTTGACTACAAAACTCGCGAAATTAAAAAATCTAATTTGTGATGCAATCACAGTCAGTCAGTTCCAATGTTCCAAATTAGCTTGCCAAGTATTCCAATTTGTAGCGCTTATGAATAGTACACGTCTACAGTTACAGTAATCTATAAAATCATGAACTGGCTCAGTGCTTATCCATATCACTATCATCATTATATTCAACGCATCACTGGCCAATCGAGAGCAAAAGTAGGTTTAACTTTTTCCCTTACAAAATTACCTGAACCTGATAAAGTTCAATATATTCATGCAGCACCTTGCATTTTGAATTCCATTTAGTATCACACATCCATATGTGATTAAGGCAGGTGAGGTAACAAGATTACGTGAACACATTAGTTAGTTTAGTTGGTTGTTAGTGCAAGTTTATGGATCTTAACTTTTATTGTTGGCACATGATCCTTATGTCAGTAATTAAATGAGCTGTAAGAACCCACACAGCTGTTGTTTATTACAAATTGTAGCTAACGAATGGAAAGAAACAGTAAATTGGCAGATTACATATCAACACACCAATTTTCTGAATGTGCACTGAAGTGAAACAAAAGCTCAACTCAAAGTTTCACTTTATTATTTTGGGTGCATTTTATTGACTGCAAATCTTTGACGTGGGGCAAAATGCAACATTTGTGTGCGAAAATCGAGTCAGTTAGATATATCCATGTTATTGGAATTTATGCAGTGAAGAAAGAACGCAAAATGGTGAAAAATATTGGACCAAATCTTTATTCTGAACGCATTGCATACTATAAAACACATATGGAACAATCATGATCAATTCATATTTATTACATAAGAATCTCAGCAAATGTAAGAAATTAATCGGAAAAGTAACAAACTTGAAAACACGCACTTACTTACATTACCATTTAGTTTTCATGATCTACAAATAAAAATGCAAAATCTAGAAAACAGCACAGCATGGCAAAATAGACAGTCAAAACATTGATATTACAGAATGCAAGTCAGTGATAAGCTTCTTAATATGATTATGATCTGCTTCTGCGTTCAGAAGAATCCGATCTTTTTTTGCTATGCTTAGTTCTAGACCTAGACCTGGATTTCTTGTTTCTCTTACTCGATTTTTTAGATTTCGACACAGATCGAGATCGATGTGAACTTTTCTTATTATTCGAAGCACTCGATCTAGAACTTGACCTAGAAGACCTACCTTTTCTCCTAGACCTGAAACTATGCCTATCCCGTCGAGATCTGGAACTAGATCGAGATATACTTTTCTTTTTACGTTTTTGCTTCTTCTTGCTGGAAGAGGAGGAAATTGACAGTCTACGTGCATCAGATGGACTCCGACTTGAGGACTTTGTTCTACTTTCATTTCTAGATCTAGAAACGGCTCGTCTATGTTTTCTCGATTTCGAACCCGATCGCGATCGACCCCTACGATGTCTGGATCGGGAAGAGGATCTACTACTATAACGTTTAGTTCTTGAGCGTGAACTGCCTCTACTGTCTCGAGATCGTGACCTAGCTTTGTGTTTCTTTTTAGAACGTTTTGGTGATGGGGACTTGGGAGAACGTTTTCTTCGCCTGGAAGGGGATCTAGAATGTGATTTTGAAAGCGAACGGTCTCTTCGATTATTCTTTCTTCGAGAAGAAGTTGATTCTTTGTCTCTTGCTTCATTCGGCTTACTATCTTCTGACAGTTTTCGACGCACATTGGTTTTTTCATCATCCTCCGATGCCTTTTCCTTTTTGAATGCTGAAATTTATATATTTAGCATTAGTTTGTGAAATACAACTAAGTAGTTGGTTAGGAGTGCAGCAACGATGCCAATGTGAACGACATGAGAGTACGCTACGTGAATACAATTCAACTAAGCTGTATATAGTTGTTTATACAGTTTGCTTGGTTAGTTAGTTTGTTCTGAGATAATGAACTGACGACGGGGTGAAAAAATTCACAAAAAATTGGCACGATGGATTCACGAAAAATGAAGAAATTTTGTACCTGAATCTTTGCTGTGCACACTAGGTTTCTCTACCTTGTCAAAGGAACTGGCCCTTTGTTTAATCATTTCTGATGCATTGCCTGACTCTTTTTTAATTGGACTTTTAAGCGACCTATCATGACTTGGAGATGGATGTCTTTTGTTTTCTCCTTTTGAGAGTGATGTAGATCTTGATCGAGAAACCGACGGAGATTCGACCTTTCTAGTGGGAGATAATGGACGCTCTTCTTCCAAGTCTAAACGTAATGTCTTTAACTCGAAGTTTCGTTTTTTTCGTTCAATTTCAGCCTGAAAACACATTTGAAAATACTCGTTTTAGAAGTCAAGTAATTCCAAGTGTACTAACGCTATGATATTTACCACAAGTTCCGCATCAGAATCATGGCTACTTTTGCCATCGTCCTCATCGTCAGATTGGGAGCTAGATCCTGAGTCCGATAGATAATCAGTCAAACCTATTTACACGAATCATGTTAGCAAGTTCATTCACACTAAAAAATATAGTAAGGGAACGAAAAGCAAAAACAAAAGCTTCAACTACTGTATGCTCAAAATTGCTAACGAACGCTGCCATTAAACCTATATATTTAGCCACATCATAAATTATACAAAGCACTAGTTGGCTAGAATGGTTTAGAAAAATGAATGAAACGAGATTGAAGCTAATAGGAGCAGGAATTTAGGGTACAAAAATCTAATATACTAGAGGTAATATAAAAAGTGACGATGCAAACTAATGATACTAAAATAGGTCAGAGAAAATGCTTACCAAGTGGACGACCAGTCAAGGACGCTAGGGCCCCCAATTTTTTCACTTGAGTAGTTGATGACGCTTTACATGAACAAAATAAAGAGTGAAACATCGGCCACACATTTTCCACAATACTAAAAGGCGTATGATGCATTTAATCAGTCTTTAAGAACTTGTCACGTAGTATACTGTAACCATAACTTACAGAAATTCAAAATATCATTATAACACGGCAGCTCTATTATTTAACCTTAACTTACCAGTCGAAACTAAATTTACTCTGGACTAGCTAGCTGACACGATACAATTATTATAAACAAAATCAGTACGGAAAATCACAGACAAGACAAGTGTATTTAAAAAACTACCTTTACGCTTCATATATTGCATGGCATCATTGGCAGCATCCCGAATTTCATTTGTTGTCACTTCTAACAGCATCTGAGTCAATTGCTTTCGTACGCTCAGCATCTACAATTTCAAACTTTGAGCACCATGTTCTTTTTGTGGATCACATTTCTAGTCACCTGACTACAACACAATCAACTCCAAACACTTACCAATTGATTGATAACTTGCTCTTTAGGAACAACTTTTAAAACTTGTGATAACCTATCACTCTTAGACACATGTGAAGTAGTAGTGCGTCCTTTAAAAACGCTTGCAGGTTGCTGAGCGTTTTCCTCGTCACTTTCATCCTCACTGTCGTTACCTGCAGACCATTTCGTTTGCTTTGCCTTCTCAGCCAAGAGCTCTTGACGTTCTTGCTCATTCAACGAATTCATAGTCTTGGCTTCCTCCTCTTCTTGTCTTTTTCTCATCTCTTCTTTCATCGCTTCTAGTCGGTCTTTTTCCTCTTTTTTGCGCTTTTCTCGCTCTACCTTTTCCAATCCTTCACGTATCCAGGCTGGTAGGGCTTTCCGTTTCGCAATTTCTTAAACAACAATATCAAATTATTTAGTGAACTATCAAACAAACTATTTAAGAAAATATTAAGTCCCTTTGACAAGCTATTGGCGTTTTAATAAACTTATGTATCATACCCAGTTCAGACATAATAGGTTCATGCTGCGGATATCCAGATCCGGAGGCTCCTCTATTAGAATAGTATTGATTTCCATTGCTAGCATTTACATCAGGAATACTATCCCCACTGACCCAGTGGCCACCAGTAGCGTACATCTTTAAAAATATTATAGCATCAGTCAGTAAATAAATATCTAAACGTAAAACGTGAGATGAATAAGTTAACTAATTGAACTCTACTTGTTGATTGTAGCCACCAGCTACGTAAGGTTGTTGGTAATTGCCCATTGGTTTGCTTTGCATCGAGTTTGGAGCAGGTTCCGAGTTTCCTCCAATTGGTTTCCACTGATTACCTGGAGTAGGGCTGCCATAGGAAGATGGAGCCGGCCATCTTTGTTGGGGTGAATTGTGAGTACCCATTGGCCAATGATTTGGACCTAAAGAATAAAATTAAATCAAGATTGCTATACGTTCATTGCATTATGATTTTATTTGACTACCAGTAGGGCATTCCTCTGGATCCAATGGTTCTACTTCCATAGGAGCCTCTCCGATCACATCTTCTGTGTCCGGAGGGCGACTACGATCTTCGATATCATCCCCATCAAAGGCCCGAAGTGGAGGAGGTGGCTGAGAGAAATTCGGAGGTGGGTGCATCATACGACCAGGGGGCATCTGGAAATTTTGAGGGGGGAACGGGACTTGTGGAGCCGGTGGGCGAGACATTACTGCCCCAGGAGTGACTTCCCCTGTATCTTTCATTTGAATCCATTGTTGTGCTAAAGCAGCCCAGTCAACTACAAAAGAATACATTAATTTAAGTAATTTTATAGACTTTGATCTTTGATCATTTTCAAACATTGATTCAAAGGATTGGGATCACCAAAGTTACCTTGATCAGGGGGCAAGTGAGTATAATGACTTGGATTGAAGGACCATTGCTGTTGGTTCCATGGTTGCTGATTTCCATTCCCGTTTCCGGTCCACATTATTTCACTTCCCTGGTCAGCAAAATTTTGGCGTTGAGCTTTAAATTAAATCCTAAAACAAACTGAGCAGATTCCCCGTTAACATAGAACCTGAGAACTCGTAGTTAAACTCTCATTCACTATAATTGCGGTTTAACGAGCTTTTTTATTTTCGTACAAGAGAAAGATTTAGCTTCTGTTTTTCAGTTTATGATGTGCTGTGCAATGCAATGCATTCACTTCACATTTTCACATTCACACTGGCACTGGATAAATTCTGTATCCCGTCCCGTCCTACTGAAATTGCTGTAGTGGTAGAGAGAGGAACTACGGTCTCGAAACCACCCGACCACCCGACTTTCTCTTTGCTGCAGTGTTAGGTTAGGTTAGGTTAGGTTTTTAGTGTGTGCAGCAAAGAGAAAGTCGGGTGGTCGGGTGGTTTCAAGACCGTAGTGAGAGAGGAAACCAAATCAATGAAATTCAAATGTAAAACCGGGAATTCAAATTTTCTTACATAATGTTGTCGTAATCAAATCATGTTTACATTTTGTTAACCATTTGTTCTAACAAAATAGCACAGTCTTTTAATAGAGTTCCAAACTATAGCTTTACGAAGCCAAATGTCAATTACAAAGTGAAACACTTACAATGCCAGCGAGCTTAGCCTGGACTTCCATTCACCAAACAAATTAAGATTAAGAATACGAACAAATTCACAAAATTATTATTGCATAAATAATCACCTCTCTTCATACTTGCGTTGAAAACCATTAGCAATATGTCGTCAGTAATGGCTCAAAAAGTCACCATTGTATTCAGATGTGCTCTTTTTAACTCACGGTACATTCTTAACATATTTTTACTCCATTTAAAGTCATGAAGGAAAAACATATTTCACTCCCTCGTGCTCACTGTGACTGTGTTAATCACTACTATAGATCCCACATTAGTCTTCCAAAATCATTTTCAACAGAGGCTCCAACAGCTCCTACTACTTTAACTACGGTGGTTGAAAAGGAAAAACGTAACTTTCAATCACTTGCAGAATCTTGGTGGGATGAAAGAGGTCAGCTGAAGGAATTACATTCGATGAACCGTTTAAGGTTCGTTGAAAATCAGCCAAGTAAATGCTTGGTGATGTAAATTTTGTCCTATCCTGCTGCATACATGAAGACAGGAAAAATTTACGTCCTTTTTCTGGATATAGTCTATGCACGTGCACGAACATACTCCATTCCATAATTCTAATAATTCAATATTTAGAATTCCTCTAATCAGAGATGGGCTCCTGAACAACGGTCAAATAAATGATATAGACACACCGCATCCTTTAAAGGGAATGCAACTTTTAGATGTTGGATGTGGTGGAGGGATCTTGTCAGAAGTAAGTTCTAATTTGTGTTTTAAATTGAGAATATTTCAAGTTTTAAATTTGTTTATTATTTCTGGCAGCCATTAGCTCGACTAGGTGCACAAGTTACGGGTATTGACATGGTGCAAGAAAATATTACCTCAGCCTTAAAACATTTACCTCCGGAACTGGCCTCCACGGTGAATTACGAATGCAGCTCTATTGAAAGCTATGCAGCAAAATATAAAGACAAGGTTTTTGATGCTGTGATTATGTCCGAAGTAATTGAGCATGTGGAAAATCCTGATTTCTTTATTCAAGTTGCTTCAGACTTGGTGAAGGTAAGTATCTAGCAGAAGTACAACCAGATTACTGTTTGTAGTAGCATTATATCTATACAATTTTACTAATACTAATAGTCAATATGATATGAATGATACAATTTTGCTAATTATGAAGTTTTTTCTTCAGACTGATGGCTCTGTGTTTGTTACCACAATCAATCGAACAATGGTCTCTTGGTTGGGAGTCATTTTAGCTTGGGAGCACATTTTAAAACGGCTTCCAGTGGGTACTCATAGTTGGGACCAGTTCCGTACACCTGAAGAAATAATCAGCACTTTATTTGCAAGTAGGTTGTGTGTGGATTGCTGGATAACCGGCTTGATTAAAAAAAGTTGCACTATTATTATTTTTGTATTTCCTACAGACGGATGCATAACCAAACTCGTCCATGGAATGGGCTACAATCCTGTAACAAATTCATGGCATTGGATCAACTCCACTGACGTAAATTTTGCAATACATGCAGTCAAGAAAAACGAAAGGGATATTCATAAGTATTAGCAGGATGGTCTAGCATTTTGACTTCGGCATTATTTTGTCGTCTTGTTTTAACTACCTAATTTGTGTATTACTAACTATAACTACGCACCACCAAAGACTAAAAAGGTGTTTTTTAGAGTATTTATTCACGATATTATGCAATGTTATGTTTGCATAACTTATCGTAAGCTTACAATATAGTGAATCTCATGGGCCTCATTCACATTTTCAGTACAGCATGATAGGTGCGATGCCAAAATATTTCATAGATAATGAAATCTTTACTTTGTAAAATGCTATGACGATCCATAATGCTACGAACTATTATAGTCATGATGTAAATACCATTATCTCTTGTGTAAATAAACACGTAACTGACAGTCAAAGTATACTATCCGGTATATAAAAACATTCACGCTCTTTCTTCCATTCCATGTGGATACACAAACTAATTTTTTTTAATCATAAAAATGCAAAAAACTAAAATCAAAGACCGCAGCAAACGTAAAGCATCAAAACGATCTCCAGAGCCTGAAAATGGTAAAAATGTTAAGAGTCCACCCAAGCCAACTTTGGCAACTCCGAAAAAAAAATCGGCTTCCCGAGGGGCCGTAACAAAGCAAAACAAAGTTATTCCTGCCTCATATTTACCCCCATGGCCCGAATGGTCAGATGACATTGTCAATGAAGAGTTGTGCGCAATCACTGTAAAAACCATACAACCCATGCACAGCATTGTATCTTCACTATCAAAATCGAAACAATGATGAAGAATGCATTAATTAATTTCTCTTCATACCAGAAAGCCACCAAGCATTTTGAAGATCCAGTGGGCTCAACCTTTGAAACTCCCATATTGAACCCTGCACAATGGATTCGACCGACAGACTTATTCTCAAATAATTGCACATTATTAAGCCACCCTGACCCAATGAATCTGATCCCTACAAATGGATTCCTTTGTGAAGCTTCAGATAAGATTCGAATGATCCTGACAGAAATTTCCCTCCTCTTTGACTTGAGCTTGGATCAAAAGTTTAGAGTTGAAGGGGAAAATATACACTTTAAATCCAAGACTGGGGAAAGCGAGTCGTGGAGACCATGGCATCACATTTACAGCCATTGCAGCAAAAGTCCGGAAAACCCAGATTCACGGCCTCTCAATCGGATTGGCAAATATTATGTCCGCCTATATTTCATGGTAGGAACGAGAAGGCATTGGGCATCGTATCAAATGTACGTACAATATTTCAGAAAAAAAATGCAGCTATTTTTTTATTTCAGAATGCTTGGCGCTGTATCATTGTGGACGATTTGATTCCGTTACTACCAAACGGCTTAACAGGGCTCCCTCTAACGGCTAATAATGAACTATGGCCACTCATTCTTACCAAAGCTCTGCTCAAAGTTTCATTAGCCTGTTCTGATAGCCATTGTTTTAGTCCAACTGTGTGTCTCACAGGTTGGATTCAAGAATGGGAAAACTTGAAGTATGAAATCTTCAGTACTTAGTAAACTTAATGTTATACACTCTAATGAGCTAACCTGAATTAACTGGGGATTGTTACTCCACTTTCAAGGGCTCCAATTACAAGTGAGCAGTTATGGAAAGATTTGAGTCGTTTGTTACCAAAATTTGAGCCAGTCTCAGTTGCTCATACAAGTCAATCTATAACTATAGAAGAGCGGAGTCAAGCCACAAAATCGTCATCATTACCATACGATGGGGAATTGGCGGGGGAGTTTTCAGACATGGTGGAGACTGAAGAAGAAGACAAAATTGAATCTATAGGACCTATGGCCACGGCAACAACCTCCAATGAAACTTTATTCACTAGGACTTCTACTAAATCTGAAGGGTTTTCCCCAATTCTGGAGAAAATTTTGCGACAAAGTGTATTGTTTTATGAGAAAGATGGGTCTTCTTTGCAATCAAATACGGAAGACATGCCAATTTTTAAGAAAAAAAATCTTACTCTGAGGTTGAGTTTAGATGATTCACTGGTTCCTGACAGTATTACGAGTTTTCGAGCTGGCATTTTGTCTACCGATCGTTTACTTTCGGATGAAGGAAAACATGTTCAGGTATTACAGAGTAATGCTTCAGTTAATTTTATTTAACGTCCATTTTATATAATTAAATGGTGCATCCAAAACTGAAGAAATTGCAGGCAATTACGCCAGATTCTACACCTAGTGAGAATCCTATATTGAAGGTAGAAGAAAGCAAACTCCAAATTTCTGAAGGCTTGAGTGATGATGAAGACAAGTCCGTGATAGTCAAAAAATCTTCCCCAAAACAAGAAACCACGAAAAAGAGCAAAGGGCAGAAAAAACAAAAGGCTGCAAGTCTTAAACACTCCAATAAAAAAGAAAGTGAAGCCGCTAGCATACATTGGAAGCAACTTCGGCTTCGGCAGGGCCATAAAAAAGAACATAAAGGTAAAATAGTAAAACTTAAACTACAATGCGTTGGGAAAAAACGGCAAATAGAATTTAATTTCCATTTTATGCCGTTTTAGATCTGGAAGACAAAGACAATGGTATTCAAAGAAATTCCAAATCCTTAGATTTCGTTTCTCGTGAACTTGAAGAAGAGGAAATACTTCCCAAGCCATTCAAGTCTTTACAAAGCATGCACCGAGTGTCCTCAGCATTCCAACAGCAATCTGAAATATCCCTTTCATCCAAACAAGTGAAAGAAAAGCCACCAACACACCGAAGCAAGAAATTATCGAAAATTTCAAAATGTTTAAGCGAGCCCCAAGAGATTCCTCCTATTGCAGATCTAATTCATGGAGTGTATGAATATACTGGCACACTGGGCTCAAAGGATCCCATTTTGACACATTTCCAAATGGCCAGTGCGCTTGATATACCCATAGTTTGGTCAGCTGTGTTGCAAAACTTCCCTGATAGGGACCTACAAGTGCCACCCTATTTGGACCATCCAATCCAAATGCTGGAAGTTAAAGATATGACTGTAGAAGATAAAGAGAAAGAGGGACATAATAATAGGCCAAGAACTCCACTGTGGAAAACTTTTAGGTGGAAAGCTTGGGCTCAAAAGAGGGGCATTGTTCCAAGTAACTAAGTTTTTTGTCCCTACAAACTTAAAAATAAATTGTTATGTTAATACCTAACGTTTTCATTTCTGGGGGTTTTGTAGTTCGAACTGGCAAAACTGACGATGGTAAAATCCAATCGGTCAAATTGCGTACGCCATTCACTGCTATTCATAAATGGTCATTCACTCCCCCATCAAAACAGAATAGTCCAAACCATTCCTCTGATGACTACTATTATAGTAAATCCTCTTCATCCTCACAAAATCTAGCCATTGGTAGTACTTCCAAACTGAGTATTAACAAACCAGATTTAGGTGGTCATAGGGCTTCTGTGTAAGTCATAATGAATATGAAACGTAACATGCGATCAAATCAATTTTATTTTCAACTTGATACATTTTACTCCACGTAATTTTGGTAGTAGTGCCGGTCAGAAACAAATTATGTACACAACTTCACCTCCACCACCTCCTCCTAGTATCAGTGGAAGTACTAGTCGGGAAACGCACGAGCCAGAATTGAATCAAATAAGAAAGAAATCGAAAACAGTGTCTTCCTCTCCATCGGATGTTGAGTTAGTACGGTATGACCCAACTGTGGCTCATGAAACCTCAAGTAAATCAAAAGATGTAGATGAGAAACGGCAAAGAGGTGGCTGTGTTCCTGTGTATGAAACATATTCAATAGAGAAAATTGAAGACTCGGAGCCCAGAGCTTGTGGTACATTTTGGTGCCCAATTGGAACGCTTGCTCCAGAAATTGTGTAGGAAATCAAAGTCAATAAGGGTTAACATGGGTTAACATTATGTGAAATTCATATAATGAATATTGTTGTTTTGCAGGAAATTTTATAAATTTTACGATCCGTCCCCTATTTTCGGCACAACTGTACACTTTAAGAAAGCACTTGGACAGAATAAACCGTTGGCTAGTTTAACGTGTAGAAAGCAATATGGCGGTAAAGTGGAGAAAATTAGGAGAGTTTGGACTCAGATTACTGATTTTAGTAATGTTCAAGGGAGTCAGAATTTAACGTTGAATTTTGATGCTGCTCAAACTGTGGATATTACAGATAAAATTATGGACCCCAAGGGTGGATTAGAATCAGCTTATTACTTATGTATGCATATAGCAAATAATAACAATTAAACTAAAACAAGAAAAATATTAGATAAATAGTTGAATTTAAAAATGTTTGACATCGATTTTCATGTATTTAGTTAGTGACAGCTGGACAAATCAAGAACTATCTATCACATTGGAATGTTTGCCTAATACTTCATTGAAAAACTTCATTGATACTGTAGGTGAAGGCTTATCTGTGACAATTGGAGGTTAGAAAAAAAGATCAAAAAATTACTTTTAACTTCTGATTCATAAAAACGTAATGTACATGCATGTATTGATTTAAATTTTTGCAGGAGAGCCAAAACTCAACTTAGAAAGTTTGATGAAGGATGGGAACCAAAATTCTATTCAGATCGTCCTTGAGCCATGGGATTGGAGATTTGATAGCTTTTTAGAAACACCATTGGTTTGCAATGCTACAAACACCAAATTGCAAGCCACAGTGACACTTCCCCCAGGGTTAGGATTGAAAAATATGGGAACTTTGCGTAGTGTCCTCAACGTAATATCAATTATCAATTTTTTAAAGGCGCAACACGTTCAGACTATGGATATTGCCATTTTATCCACAAGAGCAGGAGAAAGTTTCTCAGGAAGACGGAGACAAAACAAAGACCGCAAAACCTGTGGAAGCAAATCCATTAGAGTTACCATTCGCTCTAAAAATCGTCTCAAAAACTCCTATTCATGTAGGAACTCGAACTGAAATTTGCAATTGTATGACTAATGAGCCTGTTTTATTTCTCAAACAATGTGGTACCATACTTTTTTTAATTTTTACATTTTTTGGTTAAAAAATGTCTCATACATACGTATTTCTAATCTTTCAAATGAAGAGCTCCTTGCAGAAGGCATTTGGGAAGTATTATTCCAATTTGGAGAAAATAGATCTAATTACGAAGAAACTTTAGCCAAACTAAGAAGATCATATTGTCCATCATTTACTGCAAATGAGACAATTCAAAAAGACCTCAAAGCTGTGCATTTTTCTTTTGAAGAATATTTTGTAGCTATGTTAATGGAGATGTGTGGCGGGCAAATGGACTATTGGATGATAATGACTTTACGATCATTGTTTCTCAATCCCTACGTAAAAAACTTTCTTATTTTATCAATTACGATGAAAAAAATAAAGTTTAAAGGAAGTATACTATGTGTCTTTTCAGCTGGCCCAATCTATAGACATATATAAGCCACCCACTACTACAGGAGAGGTGGAAAAAGTTGAAAGCACTATGGACAGAGCGTAAGAAAAGTTAACAAGTCTTTTTGCTAAATCAAAACTTGAAAGCAAACCTAATAAAACAAAAACTTCAAAACTGTGGCATAGAGAGACGAGAGAAACAACCCGTGGATCCGGGTCGACTACTAAAATAGAAAAATATTTCCGCAACTGGACCAAACAATTTTTTGAAGGGGAAGGGAAAAGTAAACGATTGGAAGGGGAAGTAATGGAAGCTTTGAAAAAAATTACGTTCATTTTAGCCCAATATTCAGATTCGACCACATTCATGCCAAACAATACGCAAGAGCATTTTCATCCACAATCACATAATTTACTTGTGCCTAAACCACCAAGATGGGCTGTTGATTTGCTCAAGTAATGCCCCAAAAAATATTCTCCCTCCCGTGTGTAGAACTACTGTGAGAACCTATCGTTAATGTTTACTCCAGACAACTGACGTCGGGACATCCGTGGTTAATACCATTGTATCCACACGCGCATTGTGTTTCTCACTATATCAAAATCCGTGAATTTGAGGGCCCCCTTCCATGTTTAAGTGAAGAAATTAACTGGCTCCCATTTTTTAGACAAACTTTTCACATTCCTGGAGAACCTAACCAACGAGTATGCATAACTACTATAAACTAGCTAATTTAAAACGCTAAGCGAGCTAACAAAAAAATACTACAAACTTCCCTTTCACGTTTACCTTTTAGCACATCTTCTGTCAATTCGATTTAAGATTAGATGAGGCAGGTGAAGCTGTTCTGGAAATTATCAACAATGATTCAACTAAATCATTACCAACGGCTTCGAAGCAAATGTTTTCCGGTCGTCTGTGTTCAAATAAGGTAACTAATTTAATGTGATTAACGACTAGTTTTTAATGCCAATTTTGTGTAATTAAAAATCTCCCATTTGAGCTGATGGGACATTATATTTGAGAAATCTAAAGCTCGCTCAAAAGTCCGTAGCCATATTACCTTTGACATTTACAAACAAATTCACTCTTAAGCTCTCAATACAAACCTTTATCTTTCAACTTTAAAACACTTTAACATAGCTGGACAAAGTGATCCAAGTCCAAGTCATTTCTTAAAATGCAATACAAAATCTAGAGAAAATTTGGTTTAAAACTGTTAAGTCATCATATTTTCTCTCTTTCATTTAACATTATCCACCTTGATTTAATTTGATTTAGCATCGTTTGTCGTTTAGCTCTACTTTATATTTATTTGAGTGCAGAAAACAAGAAGTGTAGTAAGGGGATCAATTATTTTTCGAATTGTTCCCGCATTATTTGCTTTTTTAAATGTTTTTCATCTGAGATTTCCAGATTTCCATGTGTTAAATTATAATCCAGAAGTTCTTTAGTCTAACACT
>Ga0210040_10004536_pt1 | contig 18100 bp, 4 predicted proteins | sample CryGeyCG12114_NA_FD_185462 | JGI IMG/M metagenome (GOLD analysis project Ga0210040, IMG submission 185462) | Groundwater microbial communities from aquifer - Crystal Geyser CG19_WC_8/21/14_NA (SPAdes) (version 2) | ecosystem: Environmental > Aquatic > Deep subsurface > Groundwater | place: USA...
ATGCATATCAGTCAACGATTTGATTTGTTCTTACTGAAAGCAATCACTTTGCTACCACTATTATGATATACTACTGTTAGATATTATTCACAGATGGAATGTTAATATTTGGCAGTTATAAAATGATTTGAGACATTTGAATTACAGCATTGACAGGGCGCTTATTGATAAGTATTACGGTATTTTTCCGATTTTGCAAAACATGGAACATTTGGTGTTTTCTTAGGCCGTGGGCTATAGTTACAACCCAAGGGAGAGTAAGCAACATGGATGAATAGAGAAGATTGCAAATATCATCATTGAAGGATTTTTACCACAGAAAAAAGTTTGATCTGGATTTGAGCCATAGGATAAACATGGCTCTATTTTTAGAGGATATGGGCTCCTAAACTATTCCTACAGGCATGTTTCAAAATGGTTTTTGTGTGAGTAGATTGTGCGGGGAAAAAAGAAATATGGTTGCAGTAAAAAGCTTTTTTATCGTTCCAATCGTTTGCTCTTCTGTCACAAATCGGAACATGATGGTCATGTTTGCTTTACATACAATTACGGGTGGACCATAATAGTTTTAGCTGAGAAATTATTTTCTTTGTCTATTCAGTTCCTATGTTTTAAACTCTTTCAATTGCATGCTTCGGTAGCAATAGTTTTCCATTTTTTAGCCCCAAAAATTTAACTACCTAACGGCTTTGTTCACTGTTTCACAGTTGGGGAGAGAAATTGTTTTTCCTACCTCCTTTGATGTATTGACTATGAAAACCGAAAAAGTGACAACTATGCTATTGCAACAGAATTGATGGAGGAATAGTTTCACAACCGTTTTATTTCGATGAAAAATAAAATGCCAGCACTCCAATTTTACGAATAAAACTAGCTGAACCCAAGGTTCATTATTAGGGTGTTGAAAATAATGTGACCACTTGCACTTGATGCTCTAGAACTATAAAAGTTTTAAAACACAGCACAGTTAGTAAATGAATGAAATAATTTTGTGAAATAAGTTCATTGTCAAATGTATTTAAATACAATATGTGTAAAAGATTCAGTGAAAGGGGGCATTGTGAGAGACTGAAAACTAAACCTCTTTGTTGGTAAATGAACATTTCCTTTCATACTTGTAGTAGAGCAATTCATTTTTTAGTTAGCGTACTTACCTGTGAGCATAGAATCCTACCTGCATAACCACAAAGACATAAATTAAGGTACCTGTAATATCCATCTATGCCCACCTGTTCCCACAAACGAGGGAATCTCAAATAGGTGTGGCTTTACAATTAGGATTGTCGTTAATCCTTGTTGACAGTTAAGAATATGACAACAATTAGAAAATAATCTACGAGTTGACAAAGTTTACACTTACAACATGTCCAAACTGGGAATCATAGTTTTAATTGTAGCTTTAAATTTTGTAGGTAAGGAGAAAAGATAATACACAAATTCTTTTAATCCGTAAATTTCAAAGCAATCTTTAATTTTCCCCTCACACAGTCAGTCAAAACCAAAAGTTTTGATTCATAAAATTAATTTTTCAATTTTTTTCGTCAAAACTTATTGAGTTCTTTTGAGACTTTTACAACTAAAATTTCTCCCACTGGTGGTTCACTTCGGTTGGTGAACAAGGCAAACCATAGGAAAAGCAAACATTTGAAACCAGAATTTTACATACATGACATTTTTTACAGATGTATGTAGATCCATGGAATGCTACGTTTGCACAGAGCAAGAAGGAAATGATCAAAAATGCCTGACTACTGTGAGAACATGCAACCAAGATGAAGACACATGCATGACAGATATACGCTGGGGCAGTAAGTCTTTCTCATTAACACCTAATTCCTCCCAAGAAAAAAATGGGATCACAAGTGTTAAGTTTTTACTCATTCATTCAACTTACTAACTAACTGACGTGACGGCAGGATATAGTTAGTTGGTTAGTTAGTCTGCATATGGTGTGGATATAATAGCAAGCTGTGTTTAAGTTGTTTACCAAATCATGTGTTTCATCATAATCCAATAAATCATAGGGATGTATATTCTAGAGATTATATTTAGATTTTGCTCACACTTTAGAGCACTAGCTAGTTTCTACTTAGGAATAGGATATGATGCCAGCCAATAGTTATTAGCTTGTGTAAAAAAATACGGACTTTTACTTAAAAATGTTAATAACTTTATTTCCACGCATTCGTTCATGCAGTTAATGTGATTCGGAGCGCATGAGATGCAAAGCATACTTTTAAATATGATCCAATCTTACATGTAATTAATGCATCAAGTGAAATAGAAATAAGATGGCAGCATTTGAAATATTAGACGAAAATTTCACCTTTTTTGTGTGTTCGTGTCATAGGTACACCATACTGGTCCCAAGGAGCTGAAAAGCAATACTACGTGACTAAAAATTGTGCCAATCGAACTTATTGTGAAAAAAGACGTCAAGAACTGGTCAAATACTGTCACCGTATTTGGTATGAAGATTGGAAATGTGCGGAATGTTGTAGAGGGGATCGATGTAACTACTATATTGTGGTAAGTAAAAATTTCCCCAAAAAATGGCTTACAAGTCGATCGCAAATGTGGGACGAAACGCCCTCTATAGTGAGTTAGCTAAACGAGTTTTTTCGGTTTGCTTTAGTTGGGAGCCGGTGACCTAAAATCCAACTTGGCTTGTATCCTTGGATCCGCCATTTTTGTATTTCTCGTAACATTTTGGAGAAATTGAATCGTCTGTCAATGTTTTAACTAGGTTTTTGTGTTCAGTTTCTATACTATTAGTTGGTAGCATTCTGAAATATTATTACTTCCACTACTTTTGAATTCCGGTGAGTAAGTGGGTGATAATGTTAGAAAATTCGAGAAAAATGACAATGTTTATCTATAGCGTTCACTATTATAGTTTTTATCATATTATGCACAATAAAGTGATTCCGTCCATTTTGTACCCATTTTCCACACAAGTAAGTTTCAAACTTGATTTATTATTCTTAACATTTTAATTTCTCGCTTAATCACTAAACCACGTTAATATGTAGATCACAAACTTTGCAGGGCTGCTTGATTATTATGAACAACTCACACGATCATCATCCAACATTGTAAATGCAGCACCATGAATTATTTTCCAAATTCTTTTCCCACGCTATTCTCCTATACCTAATGATAATAATGTGAGCATATTCCTTTACACACTGAACAAGTCTTAAAGCCATTTCATGATATCTCTCTTCACTGTCACAAAAAAAATGACAAGGACCAGATTCGAGAAAACTTCATCACAATTAACAAATTGACTACAAAAAAACACAAGTTTATAATAATAATGCATTAGGCCAAAAAGGCTTAAAATAAAAGTACAAACACAGCATGGGCTATATATATAAAAACATGAGTTTGCTAAAAATGCCGATTTCAAAACTTTCATTTAGGCTATTGGCTCTTTTTTTATGCATCCCTCAAACTTTTGGCGTATCACATCTCGCTCACTTACTTACTTAGCATTTGTAGAGTTTTTATTTTGGCCATTTTGTTCCAAAATGTTTGTTCGACATAATTTTCTAAATACATTTTCAACACAAACTCAACAAAATTTACCAGGTTCACTAACTTTCTAACGATAAATATAAAGGTTTTGAGACATGAATTACGACTTTAGTAGTTAGCTAGCAGTAGTAGTGAACTTTTGATTCGGCGAATGAAATCCCAAAAGTTTTCGAATCGCCAATTATTGCAATGGGTTACTTTAACTTCCATGATGGGAATGATGATCGCCAGTGGAGTCTACCGTAGCTCCGTCTCCCATGAAAGATTGTTCCGGTCGATTCATGAAAAGTAATGAGAGTGCTTCTAATGACTCCCTTACCTAAAAAACGTTAAAAGAATTATCGATGGACAAAAAAACAAGAGTTTTATAAATATTTTCAAAAATTGGACAAACTAACCTTAACGATTTGTCTCAGATTCGAATTGATAAATTGATGGATCTCTTGAGCTGAATCAGAATGCAATTTGTTTTGCCAGGAGACAAGCTCTTTGTAAAAGTTTTCACTGCAATATTCAATAGAAATGTTATTCATTCCCTTACCACTGTAATTCATGATCGAGAAAAATTTTTTGGTACACTTTTTTTTACCTGTCATGGATATGTGGCCGTTCGGCCATTTTGGCTTGAATAGTTGAGATCCTATTTAAAAGTATAAGTGCAGAGAGGAACAAGATGACTAGAAGTGCTGTGGCGATTACTAAAATCTTTGATCCTTGGCTCTTAGTGTTGAAACCCATAAGTGAATGATTAGACTCATCTAAAACACACAACAAATATTCATCATAAAACTGCAAACATTATAGAATAAAAAATCCCATGTAACTGTATTTTCTTGTACTTACTAAGTGAAGGGCCAGCAGTCATATGTGTATTGGATTTTAAAAGCGGTCCATTCACTGCACATGTATTGTTAATGTTGGCAGCATCCAAGCATGGCCTTTTGAGGGATCTCTCCCTCAAGAATGGAAGCGTGGAAGACCCTGAAGAAATAGGTCCACTGTTAACTCCTACCGCAATCATAGTGTCAGTGGACTGCAGGGAGTTCCCTGTTAGACTACTCAACATTCCAGGAATGATGGACTGCGGAGATGGAGTACATGAGGAGGGTTCCATGGCTGAATCGTTCCCACTTCCAGATTCTCCTGAAGACTCGTCAGGAATTGTTGTTGTCTCATCAGCTGCTTCCTAAAATTTCAAAAAACCAAACAATAAAATCTATATTTATCTTGGCGTTAAGCTTGGCTTAAATTCTAAAAAGTTTGTAAAAACTCGCGTACAATTTCTCTCTGCATGCGATCACTGCGCTCTTTCTCCAATTTGTTGAATTTCCACATCTTGTGCATCAGTTTGTAAGTGGTATCTCTGGAAATGAGTGAAGCGAACACATGCTTGTCTGTCGAGGTTGACACTCCGACAGCATTTGGAATGATTTTTGCCGTCCGCTCTTTGGTGATCTCTTCGATTGTTGCAATTGGAATCAACAACTAAACAACAAACGAAAAACCAAACAAATTATTCACTCATACATTAAAGTATGTATAGAGCTGGACTATGAATTTCGGTATGCATATTGACATGGACATCACGTATAAAATGAGCTCACCTTTGTCACGTATCCAAAGACATTGGAATAGAATGCGAAATGATTTTCTGTGATGTACAAATAGCCTTGGAGCAAAATGTCAGCGACCAGCGCACACGAGTAGTCTACATAGAGCAAAAAAATCGGTCTTGTTAGTTAGTTCAATACTCCCTTCTTTACAGAATTCTGAACATGCGGGACATTTTCCAAGGAATCGAAAAACAAGTATTTCGTGTGCTCCGTAAAAGTTACCGATATAATTGCTTTACTAAATATTAGTCCAGCCAGACACAAGCTAACTGATAGGAATTTCGGTATCAGAAAATTTTTATTCTACCAAGAGATTTTCCTTTTGATTAATAATTTAAGCATTGCTAGTCATAGTAGACTTTAAAATCGCATCACTCACAATCTATAACTTTTTCTTCTTGTTTCACTGTTTTGAAATGTCGATGAAATTTCTTCTGCCTGGATTTACTGGAACTGGGTGCTATATGCATCAATTCACTGCTGTCATCTGACCCACTGTGCATCATTGGAGCACTGACACTCAGGTGTTTCAATGCTTCCCTGAAAGAGAAAAACAAAGCAATTAACACTAGGCTTACAATCAATGTCCCAGAACAGCAAGTGCCATTTCCCTGTACCTACCGTTAAAAACTTTTACTCAATATAGCTCAAAATCCAAAATTCCTCATATTATAGTTTTATATACCAATAGTTATGCTTAAAGACTTCAGTTAAAATCCCACTTAGTTAACTTTCGTAAAGTATAAACATGATGGTCACAAACACACACTATTTTTACAGTATTATTAGTTAGTGACCACAAATAATATGGTCGACTCAACTGGAATGATATGCCATAACGAATAGTGTGTGCACCCTGTCTGTTAGTTAGTTGACAGATTGCATAAGATTATGCAAAAAATGGTTCAACAAGAGAGATAAAAACTATATGAGTGTGAGTATAGCATTAAGAAAAGTAATATAAATAGTGTATGAGTGTGCTTCAGTTTGTTCAGCAAATAGAGTATTGGCTTGCTTTGCAATATGGTGGTGGAGTATACTTTTTTCGCATACATTATTATTATCATTATCCTATGGCAATATAACGTTTTCTGTATGCCTGATTAATGAATTGATCAGTTGTATCAAAATAATAATAATTATTGATCTTTCACACAGCCTTTGACATGCGACATGCCAAAGTACGTTTGTAACATTACATCTGGAACCTGGATAAATGTCATAGATTCTCAATGTTGCAATGTGTAAAAAAGCATATATTACAAGTTTTACGGTCACTAATTATCTTGAAAATTATCATTAAGCCAAGGGAAATACGGTTTGTGTATCCACCACTTAAACGAGATGACAGGTGCTTTTCTTTTTAAAGAGCATGGATTAAACAGCAAGTAAAAGTGATTGGATCCCCATTAGTAATTAAGCATTAAAAATATAAACACTGCATCAGATAGCCACCACAATCATTTATCTTCAAAGTCAAAAAATTATAACTGGGACTATAAGCAATGCATTTCATGCTAACTAACTAACTATAATTAGCATGCAAGCGCGATATCACTATTTGACTAAAATAATGCATAGGCGGTGATAAGAAGTTCGCACCTGTTTCATTGCACACATTTAACGTGTCTGCTTTGAAAATCCAACGCAAACAAGAGATAACAGGTAGAATAATGAGGTGAGGTGGTTTTATTGGTTTGAACAAGATCTTTATTATGGATACCGCATTCAACAAACCGCACCAAAATAATCACATATTTCTGTGAAGGGTTTCTAAAGCTATTACTAAATCTTCGTTTTTCAGTCACTCACAGTCTGTCTATTCATTTCATTTAGTGAGGGCACAAAATGGGTGTGACTGTATGTGTGTGTGTGGTGTGACTTGCAAAAATAAATGAATCAAATAGCTATGCACTATATGCAGACTGAAAATCACGGATTAAAATCTAAATCTAACAAACTAACCAGGCGCATAAAACTAAACTGAGATGGCAATGAACGATTGACCCTGAAATCTGAATCTGTGCTAATCGTGCATATAAACTGCTGTTTTGCAAAAAAAAACGAAATAAATTTTCGTCTTGTACATCGTTTTTTAACAGTGAATTAATTGTCTATTCAGCAAAGCACTTATTAATTATAGCAAGTCAATTAGTCTCAAGAATTTAATGAAAAGTCAAACCCCCAGGGTCGTGTTTTAGGTTCTGCGCACACATACTACATATGGTATCATCTTTTAAACCATGTTTTCAACTCATTCATCGCTTTGATAGATACATGCTATAGATAGATATTGAATTGAAAATGTCGATTAGATTTTTGCAAGTTTCAAGCAGTAACGTACGCAATAATTTTACAGCGAAAGGAATGATATAGAGCTGCGGAAAATCTTAAATTGAAAGGAAACCATTTCCAATTGTTTGCTAACTGACTATAAAACTAAACGAGTCAGCCCGTCAGTACTCATGTAAGCTGTAAAATAATGCTGACGTCTTCACTTAAGCTCCTTTTTACCACACTAGTCACAAAATATGCATTGTGAAAAAGTTATTTCGCTCACGTTGTGCATAATTTCCATGCATTACTGACAGATATAACTTGTCTCCATAAAATAAATAAAAGCCCAACTTTTTTATAGTTTTGATTTTTACCGCAAACCGCAATCATTATTGTCATAAAAATCGCATCCGTTTGTACTAACTATTATATCATCCGTTATTTCCTAGATGAATAAAAAAATTAATGAAATGAAATTACAAATTATTGGCGCGATCCCGCATCCTCTGAACCCTTCCATTAGAAATCTTCGTACTTCTAAGTTTTTTCTTCAACTCCAGTAAAGTTAGCCACTGTAGTTTCATAAGGAAACCGCTCACGTTGGAAAAACATTAAATTTTAGCACCAAAGATCCAAAACTCTTTCAAACACAATTTCAATTATCACTATTCACTGTGTATGTTGAGTATGCGGTGTTTTCATGCATCCTCAAAATACACTGACATTTCGACTCCTTATGCACTGCTTTATGGAGACTGCACATTTATTATTATTATGTATTAGTTAGTTTGCAGTCACAGGGACTGTTTTTAATTTTTAATCTACAATGTTTTTATCAAGACTGACTAACTAATTGTGTGTTATGGCAGCAGCTGCAGATCGAAAATTATTACTGCATCCATTGGACTTGAACGAAATGTGAAGATGAAACTTTACACATTGAGGGAGTACGGAATATGTATAACGACCTTGTAAATGAATCCTGTATGTAGTTAGTTGGTGAATAAGTCCTTTTTTCACAGGTGTGTTATATAACTGACTGACTCAAGCACAATAGCATTTTAGCACTTTAAGTATCTTCCAAAACTTGAATTCGGCGAGTGGGTCTTTTGGATTTTTTTGTTCTAAAATCTACAATCCACTCTAGTATGATGGCTGAGTAGGTCGTTTGCTATAGATTATCTAACGAAAGTAAATGATGGCTATTGTAATAGATTGTAAAAAAAACATTTCAACGTCCCTCTGAATTTTTTAGTTCAGTCCCATCACCCATTAAGCAATTTTAGGTAATCGATTTAGTTCACCGTTTTTGTTACATTTGAGCTCCGCTTGGCCAAATAAGTGTTTGCAATGCATACGAATTGCGCGAGCCCTACTTCGGTTTTAACGTGTTGTAAATAAGAGGGTTATTGCATAATGGAATATGCATTTTTTTGTTATTTTTGATCACAAAACAGTCAATAGTTTTTTGGTCAATAATTAACACTAGAGGCGAAACTTAGATAAATGTAGAATTGAATGAATAATTGCAGGTGTGTAAGAAGCGCTAAATCTGTATTATAGGGTAGAATGAAAAAGCAACTCTGTATTATTGTATAAAGCAGACAAGTTAATCAATAGTTTAACCAGTAGCACATCATTATTGTCAAGCTTTTGGGAAACAGCGAGTCATTTTAGTTTTAATATAGTCTATAGAATCATGAATTTTTGACAACTACTCGAAAATGGCGTGGTCTTTAGTATTTTAGATTCGGGTAAATAGATATGAACTGTAAACTTCATATCGTCACTACATTTTTACTTGATTTGCTATAACAATAGTTTGCGTCACGACTTTACCAATACGTATTTGACAAAAAAAAGGAAATGTGATAAAAAAATATGCTAAAAATAAATGGGTATGCTTTTGAATTTTTATAAAAATGCCATATTTTTTCCATTTTAAACAGTAAGTATACACGTTTATGTTTAATAATCAAGCTTCACACTCATCAAAGGTATGTTGAGGCAATAAATAATTATTAAACCAGCATTACTGCTGCACTGACTACAATAAGAAAATGGGTCAGTAATGACTACCAAGTTTATAATTTTATTTCGCAATCCACATAAATACTTATAAGTTTGTCAGTTAGTACGCTGTGTTGTACCTTTCATTTTTCAATTCACTGAGCAAGTAGCAACACATTTTGAATTGTCTGTGTAGCTGTATTTATCATACATTGGGGTAACCTCAACACTTCCTTTTTGTCAAGTCTTCCCATTTTACCACCCATTGTTAGTTTAAAACGCTTTTAATGGACCTTGGCCTCATACTTGAATTAGCCATATCGCCATATGCATAGAGCATTATGCTAACTATAGCTAACCAACTACGCCTTTTTTGTTCCCTGATCCTGTTATGAATAAAAATACTTGAGATTCTCCAAAGAAATGCTTTGCTGAATTATCTATATGGAATTTAACTATACCCTTGTTTTTTTTCTCAAAATATAGATCTACTCATTAGACCTAAAGTATTTATTCCATAAACAGTTCAACGTTTTCTGCAAAACGATTTACTTTTTTCCATTGCGTTGACTTGAAGCAATGTAGTTTTAAATTATCTTAATTTACCTTTACTTGAACTGAAAAATTGATTTTTGCTATTTTCACTATTAACTTCATTAGTGAGTTAATATTTAAAGATGTATAAAACTAATCCAAAAAATATAAAATTGTCTTACTTTGTAAGTGAATCCGGGAGAATGAGCGGAAGCTCCACATTATTGACAGTGATCACAGGAGGACTGGAACTGCCACTTGTGTCCAACGCAGGGTTCGAACCGTGAGCCATTGTTGACGCCTCTGGACTGGCACAGCTCCCGTTCCCACTGTCACAGTTCATTCCTGGAGAAAAGGACGAGCTACCATTCTCAGAGCCATTCCCATTGTTACACTTCCCTTTCCCGTTATTCCCGTTTTGCGTCCCACTGTGAGTTACTAGCACTGGACTCCCGCTGCAAAATTTCAATAAAATAGTCATTTTGAAATACTGTGTGCGCAGAGATATTGAATAGAACTGGCCAGTAATATGTGAAAAAACGATAGGCGTATGGATCTACCGTTGAGAAATTTTGCGGTTTAAAATTTCGTAATTTGCTCTTGAACTACGAATGATTCCTCTGAACAAACCAAAAATTAAGTAATCCACTTTTTTCTGGATACAGTCAAAAAGTACTTAAAAATAATCAACTATGCAAAATGCTAATTTTAGACTGTATATTTTCAAGGAAAGAGAGGATATTTTTGGTCTTTATAGGATAGGTAGGCGATAAATTTCTTACACCGGTAAAAATTGCGCAATGGGATTTTATGAACTATAATTTGGTCACATACTATATGGAGCCTAGTTCTAGATAAAGTGAATAGAAAAATGTGAATATGTTATTTTCTGCAGGAAGAAAAAAAGTGTTGAGCCCAGCTCTTTTCATTCATTAGGTCATGCGATGCATGCTTATAAATAAGCTAGAATGAGTGACAATCATGAGAGCTAGAAATCCTATGTGTGCAACTATTAACTAACTAACTAAACTTGTAATTTAAGTCCATTGGCACATAATCATGAAAATGCTAATGGTGCTATTACGGGACATAATTAAACTTATAATTAAGTCACAACAATGGATTCAAACCATGGGTTATTTTCGAAATAACATTGATTTGCAAAATTTCGTAATTTGCAATCATCTTGTTTCACAGATATTTTGTAGCTACACAAGTGGGCAAAAAAGTTGGTTCTCGTTCTTCTGCTGTTTTGCATACCGCATCCATTGTTCAGTCAGAATATTTAATATCTCGGTTGCAGGAATCATTAGGCACTATATCTTAATAGCATTTGAAAAAGTACGAAATTTAGCATTATATAATTCAGCTCTGGCTGATCGATATCGAAGGCGTTCCTAGCAGTATTTCATGGTTACTTACTAATATTCCTACATTTACAAAATTCAAACAACTTCACTTGACTCAAGTCTTCAAAGTGATAGAAAATTTTCCCCTTTATAGCTGGCCTCATAGCAAAATGTCGCATCACGATAGCATGAATGCATTCAATTCACAAGAGAGCCATCAATAAGTCTTTTTTTTTCACTTCACTTTGAACCGCTGCTCATTTGTCAGCCTAAAAATTGTCAGCTTGTCAAATCTACATTCACTCCATCATATTTATACACTTCTCCTATATACTAATCAGTATGCTTTTAATATAATGAATAAGTGAATGAGACGAAAAAAAATACTTCCACTCATTCATTCATTCCATATTCAGAGCAAGAAACTCTTATCAAGTATTTCTAACCAAAAAACAGATATTCATTGACACTCGCTTGCATTTAAAAAATGTCCAGCTCAACTAGCTAACTAACTAACTATGTACACACCTTTGCAAATTCCTATTCTTGAAATTCACACTAGCACTGTGAATTTTCCTTGCCATTCCATGACTTATATAATGCTCCCGCGTGTCAAACTGAAGTGAATTGGGTCTCCTATTCTGAATATTATGTATTCGCACTTTTTGTTGCTCCCTTGTACTCAGGCCGTCCCCATTTTCTTCTTTATTGGAAACCATAATAACAACTTATTGTTAGCAACGGGGCTGAAAAGTTGTGAAAACTTTAGTCAACTCATAATATCAATAGGATTTACTGCACAACAATATTCATAATGGAACATGAACACACACGGAAGAAAACTGCACAGTGTGAGTTCACTTGAGTACACACATGAGTTAAGACCGTTAGAATTTCTTGATTGCGTGAATAGTTATAACCAACTTTCGGTCCGTTGAACTTACATAGTAATAGTTAGTTGCACAAACTAACTAACTATAACTAAGAGAGTAATTTTATGAAATTACATGACAAAATTGTGTTGGATATTTTGCAAAATTTCTCTGTGTCACGTTGTCTTTTGAAGATTACAAATGAGATGCATTAGATAATTAGTTAGTGCGGTGAGAAATGTATTTTCTACTGTTTATAATATATAGGGAGCGAAAAAAGTAGTTGTCAGTATTCCTAGTATGGAAAAGATAAGACTGCCATTTGGTAGTGTGCAGTTTGGCTTGTTTGTTGGTTACTTGAGTTATAGTTAGTTAGTAGTTAGTAAGTTCCTTTTTAGTGTTTACGTTGTAGTTAGTTAGTTAGTTAGTTACCAGTTACCACAATCAGGATCTATGCACATATCTTATATATGTAAAATCATATACAAGTGGCTTGGACTTTTTCTAGACTGTGTGCCCGTAAAAAATTACCATTGTCTTCAGAAATTAAAGGTAGAACTAATTTTGCATTCCATTTGAATATGAAAAGTTGATTTTAACTTTATGTTTTGCATACAGTGACTTGGATTTGGTAAAAATTTAATTCTACTGTGTTTCTTTTAGTATACAAAACATGTGAAGTGCAAAAGTTTGCGTGCAAAATTTATTTTGATTTTAAAATTGCGACACAGGACTATAGTATAAAGTATACGGAGAAGTTAAACTAGAATACATACAGGGACTGTGCAGAGTTTTTTATTATTATGAATCAAGGATGAGCAATGTTAAAATCTTCGTACAGCTCAAATATCACGGTACATAGGAAGGAACATAGCTTTGGGTACGACGATACAAAAATTTTTTGTGAGTTTTTTGCTCTGTATTATGTGGATCTGTGATAGCACTACATGGCCTATGGGCTGGAAAGTTTTTCATGTTTTTATGTACGCATTATTGAAGTCAAGGGTGATTCATTTCGTAAACTACAAGATGGAACAAAAAATTGACACTTTAAAAACTTCTGAGGTCAGAATCTAAGGTTTTTACGTTTAATTAGGGTTTCATCACTGCACGTTCATTGCTCATTTTGACAATTAAGTGGATTTTGAACATTTAGATGATGGCCATGTTTTTAAAAATCTTTGAAAATTTGGTCTTTCAACTAGAAGTAAAACTTGTTAATTTATGAGAATTATAACTAATTAACTAACTGAACAATTGAAAATGTAGCAAAACAAACTTATTTTGCAATTGCGTGCAAAAACATGCAAAAGGAGGATTATGCTGCATGAATGAAAAAATCCCTGAAATTCTCACATTCTCAAAAACGCAGAAAAACCGGTTGCTGGAATGCAAGCGCAATTTGTTATTGTGTAAACAATGAAAAATGTTTCTATTATTTATCCAGACCAGAATTGAAAACAAGTATTGCTTGTCAGTTAGTTAGAGCCAAATTATGGATTCGTTTGCTAAAGCATGTGACGCACGAACCCATAGCATAGCTGTATTTGAATAGCACACCTGAATGGAGTGAAAAAAGTTGTGAAATCGAACAGGAATAAGCACCCTAATATGAATGATTGAGATAAATCGGAATAAAAGTGCCGATTCTATTGAATGTAGCATACAAGCATAATCTTGAAAAGATTATGCTTTGGGTTGTTAGCAACTTTTTGATGAAAATGGATTCCTCACACAGTGAGTTACGCATAATAAAAGGCAAATCTATTTCTGGAGATAATAACTGACAAAATCAGGAGTTTGGGCATTAGTTGGAATGAATGAAAGCCAAGTTCGCAGTTAGCTATCTATCCACCTGCGAGTAATGGGTTTCCGTTTCGCTGTCTGTTTGTATAGTTACGGCATTGATCAAAGGCTATGAGAAAACTATTTTGATTTATTCCGTATATGTAACCAGCATTCGCATAGCCGTATTCGGATAGCCGTATTTAGAATATTCCGTATTCATGTATTTTTTACCCTTTTGTTAAACATGCAAGAATTTCTATGTGGAATATTGTTTTCCCAGTTCAGTTAGTTTGATAGAATGTCAAAAAATTGCGCATATTGTTTCCAAAACGTTGATAACTGTGCCAAAATTGTCACACAAAATAAAAATTGGCATCAAAAATTGCATAGCATGAGCTTGTGACGCACCCGAAAAACAATTTTGCGGTTCAACAAACCATTTACGATAGGAAAAACGTCATTTGTAATATATACAAAGCCAAGAAGAATTACGAACATATTAACCTAACCCTTAAAACGCGCAAACAAAGTAAAAGTTCTAACAAGAACACTTTCATAGAAATAATGACGCAGCACTCAAACTGAAATAGATGAGAATCGGAACTCGCCTAACTAACTAAATCAAATACGCATTCGTTTTTACAAAATACATGCATAGTTTGTACCTGCGCAAATAGAAATGAATAGTTCTCGGCTGGGCCTAATGCGTGGATCCGATTAGAAGCCCCTATCTATCTATCCTATCCAATTTGCGGAGCCAGCCAAACTAACTAACTTATACTAACTATGCAATGCATACACGTGCAAAAACAAATGGATCATCATTACTATCTCCCTCCACATGAAGTTTACTAGGGTGCTCTAAAATGATGACCCATTTGGAGTATTATGATTATAAAAAGCGAGCTGTGTGCGCCTTTTGACACCACACCCAGCAATCCTTTCAGCTTCTCTGATGGTGTGTTTATGGTCTGCCAAAATAGTCAAATAAACAAAAACTATATGTATTGCTTTTGTAACCTGGAATCAGGACCACCTGCAATTCTCCATGTGTAGTGCGTGTAAAATATGCATACTTAAAGTTTAACGTATTGGCAAGTGCTCTTGAAATGGAAAATAGGAATTATGTATGCTGCAATATATTTGTGGAACCGTATTGTAAAGAGTTTTTTAGGGAGTTTTGTCATGCTGGATGGTCAAATATGCGAGCAGCTTGCGAAAGATCAAAAGAATAATGTTTTCCATTTTCAATAGTATGCATTATTTGTCCAGATATGTGCGCATGAAGAAATAATACATTTCGGAAAACGTTGGTAGTAGACAGAGTGTTTACTATTTATTAGATTGGATAAAAACCTTTTTGGAAAATACATAAATATTTGCTTGGGAAAAAGTAGTGTAAAGGTTTGCCAATGCCAGCAAACTGTGGATTTTTAAAGCTAAGCTATATTAAAGAACTTGAGACAGTTTTTGCACATCCTCGTTCTACATAATTGAATAAATTCTAGCACATAGTCACGTAGCTGCTGGCTAAAAGTTATTTTTAAAGCGTACATATGGAATTTCATTGAAAATAAAAGTCATTCATTCACATCTACATTGTGCTAGACTGAAAATCTAAATATTCAAAAGTTTGGCCCGAATGTTGTAGAATCTTGAAAGCACAAAGTTTACCGTAAAAAACTGTATGCATAATGTCTCAAGTTTAAAAAACTTTATCTCACCCTTTTTTCATTGTATTGAACAATTTCAATGGAATCTCACGTAACTACATTTTCTAGGCTTCTAAAACTTTGGAGTGCTATTCAAACCGAAGACTTAATTTGAACGATGAATCCTACATGCAAACAATAAAGGAAGATTGCCAAAAGTTGTTGTGAAAAATGGCATCAGTAACTTACTTACTACAAACAAGGAGAAAAGTTGGCAAAAAAACTTTTATCCTGGGATCAATCCCTGAATACAGTTTTTACAAACTTAACTTACCATTTATGCGTGATTGGACTCGAATGTTATTGGAAAATTGAAATGAACAAATTGTTTATAATTAGTGAGTAAGTCTTTGACAGACAGAAACCAGTTGTATTCAATATTCTCAATATGTTCAGACAGTAAATAACTCCACTAATGAATTTTCATGCAAAATTCTGAGTAGCAGAGAATTGGAGCCAAATTTCTGCCCATATGCACTCAGTCTACGGGAAACCATATGGCACGTATGACATCGCGTCATTGACAATGTTTTTATGTCTTTTGCCAAATTCTTTGACGCTTTACATTTATGAACTAACTAACTAACTATAACTTATTACGAACAATGTTGAAAACTATATACGAAAAATGTTTTTTTTCATGACTGGATTAAATTTAAAGGTCGTGTAAAAACTAAATAACTACTATGTAGTCAATTATTATTTTTAGATGTAGTTGTGTAGTCATTAAAATTCAGGTCGTATGCTGTATACGGAGCATGGAGTGCATTAAATTAATTCAGGCTGTTGTTGTCATTTTGATTACGTAAAGTTTCACGTGTTACAAGCATTCGGCATAACATAATGAACACTTTTAGTCTTCTGTGAGAAAACAAAAAGCACACAAAATTTACATCCGTAATCTCACGCGAAAATACCAAAAAATTGCATATGCCTTGAATTTAATTAGCTAGTAAGTCGCAATATTTGTTTTACGACTCATTAAAAATCTGAAAAAATTCCGAGAAAAATTTCGTCGCTAAGCAACCGTTGCCATAGAGCTATAGCTATGATTGAGTCTGCTCTACATATCCCTACAATGCCATTTTACATGCTTAAAGTGTAAAAGTGCTCGGAAAAAGTACCTTCTCTCCCTGGTCACATTAATGATGGGAATGGAAAAGGAATTCTCACTGCAAGCACTATTGCTGCGACTGCTGCCACTACTCGGTGTCGTCGTAGTCATAGGGATGGAGCCCAGACTGGCCCTTTTAAATCTCTTTTTAGGGGAAACGAGGAAAAGCATTTTTTCCAACGTTCGCAACTCTCCCCCACCAGGGGTACTCTCTGAAAAACCCAGATTCCCTTCTTTCTCAATTGTTGTGTCTCACACGAAAATTTGTTATCAACTTTCACTTTTTTTCTGTTTTCACCTAATATCTTCCAAACTCAAAGATAAGATACAGACTAAACGATTTGGACAGACATGCCGACCTTTTAGTTTCACCGATCTAGTATTTAGGTACTTATAGTTACTAACTTGTGACTTTCCATGCCAAAGCCAAAGGAAATCACTGGATGGATAAAGCAAAGAAACGTGTGCACGCAATCGTTTCCTACTAACTAGCAAACTAACAAGATAGGGAATATTCATTCGGTCCGTAGGATTGAAATAGAAGCCAACATTTTGTACTTATTCTTTAGTACTTATTTATGAAACTTGTTAATGTGAATTTTACGGCAACACATGTCTTAAAGGCAACCACGTTAGCTTCGCGGATACATTAATGAGAATGTGCGATGATTAGATCACTGTACATGTGCCATAGCTATGGGCTCCCCGTTGAGTCATATATTCCGGGTAATGAACTATATGCATTTTCGGGTAATTAGGTTTGAAATGCCGCTAGTTTAGTAGGAGCTCTAAAATAGTAATGGTAATCTTGCTAACAAACAATTGATTTTGAAAAGGAGCAAGTATGGTTAATTATTTCAAATTAAACTATAATACCTTCGGTGATTTTATGTTTAAGAAAAAAACATGCTTGGCATTCACCTTTAACAATTTTTTTGATTCTTTGGCACTTATGCAATGTTTTTTATGTTTAGTCACAATTATATTTGTACTGGCCACAGGAAACGATAAATTCCCAGCAACTATTTAGATATAGAATCGCTGTAAACCTGTAAATTAGCATAAAACCAACCCTCCATTTTATGCCTGGCCAGAAGCCTGGAGTAGAAAAATGACCTCGAGCGGAAATGGCAGGATCAAAGGAAAATGCTTACTATAAGAATCTTTATTGACTTTTCATAAACTCAAAGGCCAAAATGTACCAACCAATCACATCTCCCTTGTGTATCCTTGAGCTGTTGTAAACAGATCCTAATATACGGGACAAAAATATTTTTTGACCATGGGCAAC
>Ga0210040_10004537_pt1 | contig 18098 bp, 14 predicted proteins | sample CryGeyCG12114_NA_FD_185462 | JGI IMG/M metagenome (GOLD analysis project Ga0210040, IMG submission 185462) | Groundwater microbial communities from aquifer - Crystal Geyser CG19_WC_8/21/14_NA (SPAdes) (version 2) | ecosystem: Environmental > Aquatic > Deep subsurface > Groundwater | place: USA...
TCCCGTAAACATGTGTAGGTGGACTGGCTGACATACTGTCCGTTCATCTCAGTAAGCCACATCACAGTAACAAATGATCAGCAGCATCTTCATTTCAGTATAAAAAACTGTTCGTCTCAGTCAGTAACAATCCAACAGATATAGTAATTTGGCTAATTTTTGTGTTCGGATCTATTTTCAACTTACTGTACCTGATGTTAGTCCGTTCAACATGGGCAGTGCAGGAAAACTGAATTTTTAATTACGAGCAGAAATAAGCAGCTTTTGTAAATCATTATTATGTGCACCACACTAGATCATATTGGATTGAAAGTGTCGATGGTTGGGTCGCTATTTAGTTTTAGACAAACAGGGATGCATTGTGAATTGTGATATAAATATAGTGAAACCGTTGGCACAGCTAGGGCAAAGTCTGTTCTTTGATCTGAAGAAGTTAAATGCTTTTAAATAATGGAAGATACTCTTACCTGGGGCTAGATTTTTTTTACCGAGTCTTCAATGTAAACGAAAAAAAATATTTAAATTCAGCGGTATCTGATATGGTGAGCCTTAAGCTTGGGTTTTTACGAAATTTTAAAAGAATTTTTTTTGTTTATCAATATTCTTGATGGTGTTAACTTCAAATACTGCAATAAAATATTATTAATAAAGATGTTATTGCATTGTTGATCAACAACTTACCATGAAAAGCCAATTACTGTCCGTTTCAATGAAATACGGAGTTCCTAATGTTAAATTGGCTATCTAGGCTTGTTGGATGATCACCGTGAAAAAGGCAAATTTCGTAAAAATTGCCTGGGCAACCAAAATATGTTCTAGATTTTAAGTCCCCATGATGAGATTAAGACGAATTTATTATTATTATGCATTATTTATTTTTTGCTCAATGATAAACAAACTCTGCCAGGTAACCATTGAAAAAAGTTACTCCGTATTTCATTGAAACGGACAGTAGTTCGATTTCACGTCGTTTTAACAAGGGCAGAATCTCTAAATTTTGCACATAAAACAGATAACAACCGTCTCTTGAGCTGCATTGATTTTCATAAACAACGGTTAGTTATTGTTATAGCAATTAAGTTCACCAAACTGACAGTTTCATGGTAAAATCCGTTTTTACATAACGAACTGAAAAATATGTGGTAACGTAATAAGTTGCTAAAGCTTACTACAACAAAGTAATAGAAGCTATTGGAAAATTGCGAGCAGATTTACATCAATTTTACTAAATCTGAAGGTAATTTTTTACCCGGGCATTTTAAGGATTCCATGAAGTATAGAGTCTTTGTCATGTGGGCTGTTCTGGACAATGGACAACGATTTTAAGCGACTAACTAAGGGCACTTTGTATTCAATAAGCTTTCCGTCTTTTGGTTGCTGCGTGCAACTTTTATAATGTAGAACAAGTAGAACTGTTTTTTAAATTTTGTTTGCTTTTTTACCGCTATATATACTATTACTATTTTATTTTACTGACGTAAAAGGATCGCTGAAGCATGCCAAACAGATTTTTTTAAAGAACTGATTGATTTTCATTGAATCTTCACGTGAAAGTACTAAAGTCAAATACTGTAGTACTGTACAAGTTATTCAGAAAGCTGGGACTTGGAGTTGGTTAGACTAGGATGAAAAAAGACGTGTTGATTTCGTCTTTTGTATTTGTATTTGTTACAAATGTCACAACAGGAGGTTGACAATTGACAACGCAGGAATCCTCGTGTGTTGTGCTGCAACCATAACACATTCTAGAATTCCCTCCTAATGACAGACATACATACACATGACAAAAGAAAATGAATTTAATGATCTTGTCTTGTTCTGTAGCAACGGAAAGAACGTGGCAACTGACATCTCTCTGTGGAGTTCAACTTGCCATCATGTTATGTTCTCTTTGACGGAACCTGTTGTTCTCCGAATAACACTGACAGTTAGCTGCAGGTTGACAGTTTGGTGATAAAAATCTAGTCAACATAGCAAATCAATAGCTAACTAAACAACTTTTCTTTCCATCACCAACAAAAAAGAACTTTTTTTCAAAATGCAAAAGTAAAATTCTGAGAATTATTGTGACTTACTAAATATTAGAAGCGAAAGCAGGCTTTCCATGAATTACATTTTTTACTCACTAACTAAATAATAAGGCCATGGAATGAAATCATTGAATGTTAGATACAGATTTATGATTAAATTTAAAACTCAATTTCTACGTATTTTTCAGCATGATTTTCGTATTTAAGTATGAAAAGGATTCTTTTAGTTAGACATACACATAGGATTTAATAGGAGAATATATTTATGAGCAAGATTTTGTTGACACGAGCTCCTGGAAAAAGGTTCCTTTTCATAAAGAATATTATTTATGGCGAGTTCGTGCATCACTTGTATTTACACAGTGATTCTTGATGCTGCAAAGTGCAAATTTCACAAACCGTAAACGAAGACTTAAAATCATAAAATATGCAGGCTTTGTTGAGAGAAACTGAAAATTACATGAAAATGAGTGAATTATTCAGGCAGACAAATTTGAAGGCACACTTTGAGATTCCGTGCAAAAAGTAAAGAGTTGAGAATGCTCATTACTTAAGTTACTTTTCATGCTACAATATGAACAGACTGGTAGTGATGTTGGAGGAAGATATTATATCCATGGTCGGTTGGGAGGATTACATTTTACATTCATAGGCAAAATAGACTGCTCTTGGTGTGTACCCAGGATTATAAATAAATGCATCGTGACATTACATCATTATCTTGCATAAGTAAGTTACCAACCAACTGAAAGCAAGCTGAGGCTGTACTAACTGAGAATCCCTAAAATAACTGAGCCATTTCAAATCCACGTATCATGAAATTTATTTATGTTTGGGCCCAGTTCACAAATACGCTCACCCTATTTCCCAATGCTAACATAATTTCCGTTGGATTCATACACAGTAATAGTAACTAAAACAATACAATAAAAAGTGATCAGTCATCACAGACCTTTTAATGATTTGCAGGGATTTTTTTATTTTATCGTTCGTTGATATTAATTTGTACAATATTGTTTTACGCATCTTATGTAGCTAATCAAAAAGTATATTTTTTGTCTAAACAATTAGAAATGGAATTCAATCACCTGATTGAGATTTCTCACTGTCTTTTTTAATATTCTGAAGAATGTGCTATTGAATAACAAGTCTACAAAAAGGCGTCTCTCATAGTCAGCCGAAAAATTGGAAAGAAAAAATATTTTTTCGTCTGATAATAATTCGGGAGGAGAAAATCCATCCTTAAGAAATGAGGGAAGAATAAAGTTGAAAAAGAAGGAGTAGACTTTTTTCTTTCCCAAATTTGCATGATAAAATGAAAAGAGACTGTGGTTTTAAGAATTCTTCATTCATGAATATAGTTCAAGTGTTAACTGACAGAACCAAGATTGGTAGCCATTTTTTACACGCAACACGTTAAGCAGCACCACTTTTTAAGGTGCACACAAGATACATATACTAGCATATGGGAAGGGTAAAAAGTGTTAAGTATAGGCATGTGTGAATCTTTTAAGTTAGTTAGTTCAAGTTAGAAGCACCACAGTGTGGCAGTTTTTATCTTAAAATTGGAAACCAACTGGGCCACTGTTGTTACAGAGATAAAATAAAGTTCAGAAACGTCAACAGTGACTCAGCTGCTGGTAATTTTCCAACCTCCACTGCTCTATACCCATATAATATAGAAATAGAAAAGTAAAAGGAATAGCACATACGAATTATTTCACTCAAAAATATTTGCAACTAGAGCTCCAAATAGAGCTACGTTTCTTAAGCAAGCAAAATTCCAAATTTTCAAATTTGTTCTTCATATTCCAAAATATGTATTTTTTGTTTGTTTGACTGACAACAAATCCAAGTTTTTGGAAAACCCAAAAAAATCAAAAAACATATAAGATAGAGGATGAATATTTAAAAAATTGGGTTTGAAATAAAATTCTTAGCTTTTTTATCCATTTTTATAAGAAACCTTATTAATCTAGGAACTATACGGAAATTATTCATTGGTGAATTGGGAACAAAATGTTGGAAAAACTTTTAGAGGAGACTGGATGGCTCCTTTCCCAGTCAATGTACAACTGTACACATTATACAAAAGTACATAGTTAAAATGTAGATAGAAAAGGAATCAACCATGTTATAGATATAGTAATACTTTTCTCTTGTCTATATGTGGTGCATGCATATTATGATGATGATGATACATCCAAGATTTACAACTAATAAATCCCTTCTTAGGAAGTCGAACAAACTTTCTCAAGTCATGTTATGTTTGCAATTCAAAATTGTCCGTCAACTATTTCAGTCTGTGGGATCAAAAGAAAAGACTCCAATTTTAGTTGGTTACAGTTTGAGTTCTATCCAACTTAACTTATTTTACTGTACGTGGGGCGTACACAAACTCAATACTGTATACAATTACAAATGATGATGCTACAGTGAAACTAGCATGCAGTAATCATATTGTACCAATAATTTTCCTTGATGCGATTCAATGTAAAATGTCAAAAATATTATTTTTTTGCTGTAAATGAGTCCAATAAAGTGAGACATGCTAAATAGATTGTGAGGAGCACTTTTATTACATCTCGTTAGAATTCATTTTGATCGTACATTGGAAATATAAGACGTAGTAACAAAGTTAAACTTTTACCTTTCAGCTATTATTGCACTCAATAATATTTGGATTTGAGGAAAGTGTGCCAGAGCTTTTAGACTTTATTTTCATTGTAGGTAGGGAGTGATAAAAATCTATATTCGGGAACCCGGAGTGAGTGTAAGCTATGATAGTAATAAGTGGAATTTCAAGTGGCTCATTCCACTAAAGGTATCCCTGTTTAGGATTCATGTCATATCCATTACATCATGCAGTGTGTGCCAGTCTTCTAACTCTTTTACTCCTATATGTCTCTACCTCTATATCCAATCTATCTCTATCTCCTGCCTGCCTGGCCTGCTCTTTGGGCGGTCAAAGAAAGTAAACTCATTTTTATTACTATAGTCTGCACACTAACTTTTCCGGTCCACTTAAAGCCCTTGGAATGATACTAAGCTAACTCCCCCAAAATATCTCAAATCTCATGTTCTGAAAAGTTCAAATATGAATAATAAAACGAGTCCGTGAAAAGAACCATTTAGATATATTGAAGGGAAAAAATTGGCAAATCCCTTTTCAAATTTGTTTTTCTTCTCAGCAGACAGAGTTTGACACATGGGTAAAACTCCCGATTTACGGCCCACATGCATGCACGCATGGAGTGCAACTAAGGAAAATCACAATCTTCTTGTTTCCCGGAGCCAACTCTATACCAAAATCTAATAAGTGGCGATAAATTTATCTTCATATCCGATTTTTACTCTATGTGTGCTCCCCAACTGATACTGTGTACAATTTAGACATCAGATGTCTTTCTCAAACCAAAGAGTCCAACACCATTACTTTTTCTTGGTAAACAGCACATCTTCCCTAACTATGACTAACTAAGAGTAAGAGAGCCATGTTAAAAACCTATAGCAGCATCTACATTTTTTTCTATAATATAAATAAAAGCGAGAGGACATGAAAAAAATGCTGAAAAAAGTCCTCAAAAAGTTTTCATTTCCTTTCACAGTCTAACTGAGATTGTAGTTACTAGATTGCACATGAAAATTGGGTCGCACACAGCGCTGAAATTACTTGCTGTATATACTTTTACTTATCATGCTGTTGATAAAACCTTTGAGTGAGACAGGCAAAGGAATGATATATGTTATATAGATTAAAAAACTAACCAAAGGGAACGCTTTTTTTGACGGTCATTTCTTCAGACCAATTGTCCACTCACGCACAGCAACTATGCTTTCCTTATAGTGGCAATCCAAATCAAAGGGAGAAAACTGTAAGAACTGATGAGTGAGTTCCACCTTTCTTTTCATTCTCATCCTTAGAAAGAGCTCTCCACTCCAATATCACTAAAAAAACACACTAACTTTTTAAGCAAACTCGCAATAAAAAATTTGTATTTTTTGAAATTATCTAACATTTACACTTTTTATAAAAATCATAAAAATGGACTTTAGTGGTATCGATTGTCCATTAAAATGTAAAAAATCACAATTAACTGCAGTCATTAATCCGGTAAATGCTCTTATAGATGTTAAATGAATAAAAAAATATGGAAAATTGATTCTATAGATTGACATATACACATTAAAATTTGTTTTTTTGTTTCGAGCATTGGGCAAAAAAAAAGTTTTATTTCCTACACTTACTTCTGAGAAACAATCGTAAGATAACAAACTTGCAATAATTCTACTATAGACAGGAACTCAGTTTTTTAAAACCCGTGTACGGAGAAAGGGTAGTGTAACGTCTAACGTGTATTGAGTATTGAGTGGACTCAAATTATGGTGCCAAAAGAGAAATCCATCATGTGAGTGAGGAGGAAGGGAGAACATAGACGACTTTAGCTGGTTAGACATAAGAGTTCCTAGAACTGGAAGAATGGAAATGGGGAAAAATCCATCAACCCAAGATTATTTTATTTTGACCAAGTTGGTTCGTATTATTATTGGTGGTTCTCAAGGGACTCAAAAGAGAGTCTCACTACTGCAAGTCTTTACAAAGCAATCATGAGGATGGGAACTAGCCATTCCGCTTGAATGTACTCTACTACAAAAAGTAAAACTTTTTTTACTCTTATGCATTTTTTACATGAGCTGTGACAGTTGGATTCCCTCTAAAATTCTCATCTAAAATCAGCTGTCGTCTTTGAAAGTTTATGATGGAGCCAAGTCATCTTTACTGTCACATAGACATGAAGTAATACTTCAGTAGAAGTTAAAAGTTATGTATTTAGGCAAATCAAATACCACGTTTTTGCAAGGGGATCTCTATACTTGCCTTCTGCATATTATCATATACATTTCGGTTAAGAATATAATAATCATATTATGTCAGTCAGTTTATACAACTTTTTATTGATCATGAAAAATTGGGTCGCTTTCATAGGATTTTTATTGCTCATGAAACGACCAATTATTAGTTACATTACGTTTTAATATTTCAATATGGCCTTGTCTTATGAAAAACTAATTGTCAATTTTGCATACATGCTGAGGAAGACAAGTTTTGTTCAGTTGACTTTATTTTCCTGCCAACCACATCATGTGATAAAGTATAATTTACAAATGGCTTAAAACCCGCTGCCATGATATTTATTGTTGGATACGCAGGCACATCCTGTAATTAGTCACCATCTTTGCAGGTAAGCCATATAGGGGTTAACGGTGAGGACATTTAAGGAGGTATGATCCTAATTTCTGGAATTCGAGATGATACGCCAGTCCTACCAGTATGGTTGCTAGAAAAATGGTCAAAATCCATGAATGCGAATCCATCCGGAGGAGGAAAGGATGGAGGAGGTGGATTCGGAGGAGACTCTGAACGAGGTGATCTCCCAGCTTCATGTACAGAGCCTCTAGCTGTGAGTCGAGATAAAACTTTCTCTTTGTGACGTGGAAAGAGTGTGAAAAGTTCTTCTAGATCCACATGGCTCACAGTTAAAATGTCTGCGTTTGTTTCCGCCCGGTATGTATATTCATGAGGTCCAGAGCCTGCGATCCCTTGCAGCTGCTCAATAGTAAGGTAAGTAAAAGTAAGAAAACACGGTTAGTTATAGTTGTATATACTTGTTGTAGTTAATAAAGTTTTACATTTTTCCATATTTTAGGTAAAGCAAGTGTACCATGCTACACTTAAATATAGGGTTCTATGGGGGAAACAAAGTAAAGCAAAGAATAATGCATGCAATCCCAACATACAATTTAAGGTATAGTTAGTAGTTTCCAATACCGTCACACGATATTATTTAAATTTTTTCCTTATTATTTCTAAATGAGTGAGTTAATTACATGCGACTGCAAGAAGTGTAGTGTGACTTTTACATCTTTTTGTAGCATAATTTCATAAAAATGTATAACAAGAAAAAAGTTGCTTTGTTGGTTCAGTTGGGAGTTGGATGAAGAAACTTTCCTTTTCACTCTACTTATAAAATGACTTGAAAAGTGGGACTTGCTCATATAATGAACATGAATGTGGATGATGATGAATTAGATGAATGTATTAAAAGTTTTGAACACAGACAGACTGAAAATGTGTGCGAGACTACTACCCAGCCAGACCAACTATAACTGAAGGGGTGATCAGTATTCCAAGACTTGTTGTAGTCTCGTTATTTCCAGCTGCCTGCCTGAACTACATGCATTGATTTTTGCATGGATGGTGCCTGTGCCTATCCTTCTTAACTAAAAGTAACTAGTAACTATTTAGCAAGCAAGGAAGGAAGTAACAAGTAAAAGTTTCCAAGTCTAACCTGTTGTAGTTGTAAATACATGCATGTATATGACGATGAGGGAAAGAAGCAAGTTGAAAATGCAATTTAGTAAAGCTCTGTTTATGAGATGCTGTGAAAAACCTTTCAATTCAGATTTCACTTTTATGACATAAAGTGGATACAAAGTGTCACTCATGATCAACAGATTTGACTACGGTCGGTGCGCTCTCAAGGCAAGAAAGTGGATATTGAAATTCTGAAAGCTTTTGAGCAACCAACTCAAATTCCAATATGAGAGATCCCACAGTAAATTTGAGTTGGGCTATTGGCTACAGTCTAGTCACCTCTCACATCACATCTCAACACAAACACTTTAAGGACATAACGAGTAGACTTTAACAACAGAACATTCATCTTCACTTTTGATTAAAATCCGTTTCATATATATATATGGCTCACTGAGGGAGTACATTATTACTCCATGTAAATATTTGTTTGAGATCTGTAGGCTTGAAAAAAGTGAAGAATTTAACTATATGTTGGGCAAAACATGACTACCAAGATTTTGCTGTTGAGCATACAAGTCAAGTAAGTAAAAAAAAGTAACGACAGTTCAAAGCATTAGAGGAAGGATCAAGGACTAAAAACAAAAATTCAATATAATCAAATTAACTGACACAAAATTGAATTAAATTATGCCACATTTTCACCATTTTCACTAACAAAAACTACATACTTACACATTTTAAGGTATGAGAAATGAATTCTTGCATTAGCACGGGAGCATTAGATTAACAAGAAGCATCTAGAAATTATATTAACTGTAGTCGCAAGTCTGTTGAAGACAAAATGAAAAGCAAGATTCACATCCTGTTTGAAAGGGCAATAAACTCAAGCATACGCAAATACAGCTTCATTATTATTTGGATCATACTTACAGGTGAAATGATTGCAACTCTCATTTGTGCATATATAATTGTAGAAGGATCCAAAATAATAATGATGAAAATGATGATGATACAAATATATTTATGACTGATGATGAGTGAGTAGGATGCAGTAAAAGCTAAACTAAACTAACTATAGTGAACATCGTTTGTACAAAGATGAAAACCTTTGGCCCTGTGAAGAATTAAAGTCACTCACAACTTGTGCGACAGAAAGTTCACCTGAACAATTATCTTCAAACCCTGCCAAGTTTTGAAAATCTGCAAATGCAAAGTTTGCAACAAATTTCGAGGCTTTTAAATCAAATTTAGCAACTTATACTGTGCGTAGCGAAAACGAGTTAGCAAATTAATTTTGAAAGTTTCCTCTGGTACACGTCAGTAAACAAATTAATGAGGACACTTGCTTTCATGTTCCATTATTACGCTTGCTCATACATGGCAATAAAGGCGATTAAAAGTTGAGAAAGTAAGTTTCCCACTTTTCAAAATTAGTTTCACTATTCAGCTCACTTTTCCTGTTCACAAGGCTACTTTTAATCATATAAATTATTATGATTTTACGAATTCAATTTTGATGCAAAAAGTTGTCAATCCCTCTCGTCCCTTAAAACGAGAGCACTTTGGAGCTCAAATATATGAAATCTTATTCAACGCACGTTTTCAATCCCAAATGAACAATGAGGTGATCATGTTTTCACCAAATGTAGCCAATTACTCGTTCAAGGTGTGAAATTACATGTTACGTGCTCTTTTTACATAAGTTTGTAATGCGGTTTTGTATAACTATTTCGGCAAACTCACGTTTTTTTGCATGCTCGTTTGATAAGCCATTTTAAATCTAGTTAGTTTTTCTATTCACTCAATTGACGATTTTTTAAGTGCAGTAACCAGAGTATAGTTTAATTGAATTGCCTGGAGAATCACTGTGAAATGGCTACCATAGGAAATATTCCAAATTAAATCTATAGTAGTCCGCCTCCTGAACGGCGTGTAAGTTCGTACGCGTGTATATTAGTATTTACTCGATGGGGCCAAAAACTTGATGCTAAATCTATACTATAATCTAAATCTTAATTGCTCCCTGCCATAATCGGATCAGTATTATACAATACAAAGGTAGGTAGTCTACTCTGATTGGCTGGGAAAAGTACGTGCGCAGAAATCTACAAAAGTACACGGCTTCAGGTGAACCCCTATTGAGAACTTCGATTCTACACAGCAACTGTGTGGTGTACTTATTAGTGGTCCACCTGAACGGCGTGTAAGTTCGTACTTGTGTAGATTAGTATAATTAACTCGATGGGGCCAAAAACGTTATGTTTAATCTACATGGAATACTTCGATTCTGCACGGCAACTGTGCGGCGTACTTACGTACTTGCAAATACTTTTGATACAAGCCTTCTGATTGGTCCATTCAAGTACGAAAAGTATACAAGTGCGAGCACAAGGACCCCCTATGCATTGCATTCTAAATTTCACGTAATTTAAACCTGATAGAACCAAAATAAAATGTGAAAAAGACCAGTGCCGGGCTAAAAACTAACTCTAATGCTCATTTTATCAATGCCAAAAGGCCACAGTACCTCTATCTATGCAAAAATTTCAGAGCAATCAGAATTTCAAGACTCTTATATTGAGCTAGCACCATTTTTAGCTGACTGAGCATTGTCATTGTCAGTTTGCCAGCCGACGCGTGGCTACGTCCACCGGTACTAAAAAGGGGAAAAGATTACCTCTCCAAAGCACTGATGAGATGCGAGTAGTTTTTTCTTCTCGTAACTGTGAGCCTCTGACTCTTTGTAGAACATGACGACGCCGCGGTGAACAAAGTACAAGTTGTCATCGATTTCATTCTCATGCAAAATCACATCTGCAGCCAACACGTACACATGTCTCACCAGAATGCTCACTTGTCGATAGAAACTTTCACTCAATCCTTGGAACAGGTAGCTCTGTATACATATATTTTTAACAACAACAATAAACACCATGCTCTTTTAAAATAACTTTAGTGCAAAGTACATGAATATGACAGTGACATAATATAACTATTCTTTCTTTGGCATACAGACAAATAATCATAGTTTTGTCACAAAAAGATTGAAAAAGTAATTTTACAGCTTGAGATTTTAACTGCAACCACTTGTTGCCTAATCTTATTCATTTCTGATTCCATGCACTCTCACCCAGGAACTTAGTTAGTAAATGGAGATTCTCTTATCTCTTGTGATGCTTATAGGGACAAAAGATGTGATAAGTTGACCAACTGACGTGGCGTAATAAAAATAGGGAAAACTTTTATTTCGGACAATAAGGTGTGTCAATCAATCAGATGGCAGTGATTGTAAGTAGTATGTAAAGAAGTTTTGCCAGTCTGCGTTCGTTGCCTAAGAGGAGAGTGAGAGAGGAGTAATTGCGGAGTAGTAGAGTAGATTGCCGTCACCACCTGTCATCCACAAACACGCAAAGGGATGACATGGGTAAAGCAATGAACAAGACGCGCGTCAAAGTCGATTTCAAATGCTGTTTCCACCATGTCAAAACTTGTGAGGCGTGATGATGAAATATAATATAATATGCTTGTACCATTCATGATGTGGTTGGAATTAGATTTACAAAACAATGTGTTCCCCGTTTTCAACAAGCAAACCCAATGATTGGCAAAAAATCAGCACAAACAAAGTGAGACTTTCAGTCACAGTCAGTCAGTCAGTGGGGGACAAATCCAATTCACGACTCAAGAGAAAGTTTCGGAAACCATATTATGGCAATTCACTTGTTGTAAAGTTTGAGTTACAATTTACCATTTGATATTTCAACTTTTGATGCAGAAATCGAAACATTTTTTGAGCTGGGCTTAATCCCTTTTTTTAGATTGTAAGTGTCTAGTTCGATCGTTTTGCTGTGCAGGCTTCTCCAGAAACTAAGAAGCATGCGTCGTCATTAATACTACATTTTTTGGGGGTCAAACTATTAAAATACTATAGTGTGTACACTGCAAACTCGTTGATTGCATTATACATTTGTTTATGCATCAAACAAAGTCGACTATTCATCTCCCTACAAGAGTTTTAGCCTTGCACCGTAGCATGTTATATAAAGTAACTATGAAAAGTTGGGCCAGAACAAATAGGACTGCTATACTTTACTTGAAATGCATCCATCAATTTAGTCAGTTGGATTAAAATAGCTGTACAGTGGGAAACTCACCTTCCGAAAATGGTCTCCATAAACAGCAGCATACAAATCCATTTTCATAGATGCCGGTGCTTTGTGCACAAACTCTGGAATAATCACTCCCTTGTTTTGTATCCAATTGTGAGTTAAATATTCGATCAATTTTTTCAAAGTTTCTCGCCTCACACCCAACTCCCCATACAGCTTCTGTGAAAGAGGGAACCACAGTTGATTAACACGTTCTGCGAAAACTTTCGTCAAAAGCCACTTAATTATGGATCTTACCATAACTCCATCGGCGGCCAAGTGATATGTAATATCTGTATGATTTTGAACGCCCGACAAAATATCGGAAAGGGCAAGTCCTAGCCAAATTTTCGATGAAATTGCTATCACAGAGATGAACAGCATTTCGAAAAGAGTCACTGGTAAAATGTCTCCGTAAGCTGTAAATATTTTCATAGAATCACTAACATGCTTTTTCTCCACATTTATAGCTGCATTATAGTAAAGTTTGCAACATTTATGTTGTACTTTATGACCAAACATGAGCCGCTTAAATTGGGAATTAAAGGTTGGCAAATATTTGTCAGACAAATGTAGAAGCATTTTAGACTGAACAAGACAAATTTATTGTGGGGATTTGAAGGAATCAGCAAAAGTGCTGCAATAAAGAGACTGTGGTGGAGCATATTTAAGAGAGCCCATGAAAAGCAATATGGTGCTTTGATATGAAATGGTTATAGTTAGTTAGTTAATCCTTGCTGATGCGGATTACATAGGGACCACAAAATTGAATTGGGAACGTAAGCTTTGAGCAATTAATGAAGTTGGTTCAAGTTTCCTCGTGTTTTGTGTTTGGCTCTTATAGGGAAGTGAGTGAATCAATAGGCAATAGGTAATACATTATTGGGAAGCCCAATTGTTTAATGGAGCACGTGGACGTGGATAGAAACTTGTATAATGTGTATCGAATGCTCTCACCTGTAGTGGTGAATGCACTCAAAATGAAGTACACCGTGTAGACGTATGGTGTTTGAAAACTTTTGGAATCCCCCAGGTTTTCTGCCAGGTTTACGAGAAATTTACAGTTAGTTACGGTATAACAAAAACTAGAGCAGTACTTCATAAGTCTTACGAGGTTAATTAGTTAATTTTATGTATGATAAGAAGGAAATATATACATACGTACGTTTGGTTAAACTCCAAGACTTTGGTTTAAAGCACCGAGTATTGTTCTCCGAAAAAGTTGGATCCAAACACCGCTCCGTCAAATCACTCGTTATAGTATAAGTATGAAGGAGGCAGGCAGCCAAATGGATATAAATGATAGTACCTGCCATCAATCGTATGATTTTCAGCCGCACAAGTTTTACCAACAGGTTGTCCATTTGTTGTTTAAAAAAGAGCCACACATGGAGCTACGAAAATTAAAAAACATCCATGTCAGTCATGTCCATGGATTATGGATGGGTTAAGTCTGGAGGGAAAACAGTATTTGGAGAAGAAAATAGGACTTGTATCACATGTATGTTTGAGTAGTGTGAGAGACTGACTAGTCGAATGATTCGATTGAGGCGTAGAAGCGCCCATATCAGGTAAATATTGTAATTACGGAACCCTCCAGTCACGATAGCCTCTAGGGGGAGTGTCGAGATGAAATCAAATGCAAATCCCTGTGAGTTACTCAGATACCTATGTAAAAAATTCATTTAGTCTATTATAGCCTCAAGTTTATAAATATTATTCGTTCAGCATGTGCCCTACATCAGACTAAAATTATGTGGCCTCTTTATCTTAGTGTAATAAATAATTCCTATTCTTTTTTTTGCTTTTATTTTCCCATACTTCAAGGAATTAAAATTTTATATGCATAGAAATTTAAAAGACCCAGTAAACGAGAAAAAAATGAAACAGTCAAAGTTTATACTTTATAGCCAAAGCCATAAAATGTAATATACCCTTATGAAGGGGACATACTAGACTAGGCTTGTACAACTTCAGCTAACAAACAAGAATGCAAACAAGCAGCGTTCAAAGCAAACATAGGAGATGATTTGAAGTGTACACAATACGAATTGGAAAGTACAATTGTGTAAGCGGTACAGTAAATTTCGTGTGAAATTCGTACTATCGTACGGTATGGGAAAATGCTTAGAGAGCTTCCATGGAATCCGTAGTTATAGTTGAAAATGTAAAAGGAGTGAGTATAGCTCTAGCTGACTGGGTATAGTTATTGTATTGAGCTAATGAAATGTCTAGAATTCGAGCTACAGCCATGTTTCGTACTTGTTCTCTATCTCTGTAAAATCCATTATGATTTCACCCGCGTCATCAAAGAAACTTAATCGGAAAGTCAATATCATTTTCAGTATGTACACCGCATCACATATGTAGCCCACGATAAAGAAACCAATCCTGTAATCCTGTAAGAAAATTATGCAATGTAATTAACCACGTCAGGTGTTGGCTAGTTTTAATGGAAAAAAATAGCATCTCTTGCATTGATTTTGTAAGCGGACCTGAAAAGAAGCTTGATAAGCAGCCACACAAGAGCTAACAGATGCAGCGAGAAAAACAGCAAGATTCAAAACTTGGATTATAGAAGATTCAGGCAAAATAAATTGACGATATAAGTTTTCTTCGGCCAATTCTATAGCGTCCACATCTTCATCACTATTGGAATTCAATTTTCTTAGTTACTGGCTACTAGCAAAATTTGTGAGCTTTTTTTTTGCCACCAAAGTGAAAAATAGGGTGGCATTCCGCGGGATAAATGTATATAAACATCAAGTAAGTTTGGAAGAAATAATTTATGACTCTCTGAACACATTATATGATCGTTATGATCTGTTTCTAAATAACTAAACTAACGAGCATACGACATAGTACGCAGAATTTAGTTTTCTTTGTACAATTCAATCAGACTACTCAATTTTTTAGATATGTAATTTTGTTATGCGTATCATGGACTAATGACCCAATGGTTTACAATAGTAATACGAATTAAAAATACTATACAGAATGTTGCAAGCCAAACTGGCTTGAAAAATATTTTAACTCAAAGTGAGTTTACTCGTCACTTGCCAATATTGGTTGGGCCTGTCATCTCCTCACACATAAAACCGAGCATAACAGTTTTCACACGCGCTAAAATAACACTTGAATTCTGTTCCTTCCATACATTCATACTACAAACTGTTCGCTCAAGTCAAAAGCCTATATATAGAACGTAACCTAGACTAGAAGGGAGGGAGCAGAAAAGTTTTTACATCTAACCATAATCTGTATCTTCCGCAACCAGATTCCATACTTGTGTCTACAAAAAGGGGTAAAAAAAAGTTCAGCCACTTTTTCCCTCATACCTACTTAAACTACGTATGGTACCACTTGAGTGTGAAAGTCGTAAAAAAGAAACTTTTTAAAGCAAAAAAACACACATTTCACGAAAAACCAGAGTCATTACACACTGTTCCCATTTTTAATTACCTGAGTTGAGTTTGCTATGACGCTATGAGCAAGCATGAATACAACGTCCTTAGAGAAACATTATAGAATAAAAATAGAATCTAACCATAACTCACAAGCAATTCGCCGTGATTGTAAATCATTATGGGGAACTAAACCACCAACTTTTGGCTAGATTTCTCAACAATAATGAATTTCATTGTTTTTTGGTATCCGCACCTATCGTTAAGCCCAATAAAAAAACTTACTCTGCTTGAATTGCCATTGCCACAAAGCCGTTTAAAGCTTTTTCAGCTTCATTATCATTGTCAGAGCTTTCTTCTTCATCAGATCCATTTAGGGTGACGAAAATGTCGTTGACACTGGGTTTTACAGAAGGGACGGAAGAAGCCGCAGAAGAAGGAGCAGGACTTAACAGGGATCGGGGATAATATGATCCGGCATTGAGAGGAGAGCGAGGTATTCTGTCTCTTGCTCGGTCAGTTTGTGACATTCGAAGTCGACTCTGCAATTGTGGTGACATTGATTGTTAGCTAGCTAGTTAATTAGTTTTATTACTACACACTATGTATTGCATGCAGCAGATTGAGTGGGACTAAATTTGAATGGCAGCATGAGGAATATGTCCAAGTATTAGTAAAATGCTATAGATATTTAGTCAAGTTGGTTAATTTATAGTTAGCCAGCAGATAAGACAAGTTTTCACTCACAGCATTAGCACTCCTATTAAATTTATTTGCAATGGCTGGATATAACAGTAGCACTTTATTGAAATCCTGCTTCCTGATGGCAAATGTGTCGACATTTGTCATAGCCACAGCAGTGTAATCATAATTTGCAGTGGTTTCTCCTGGGTCCATGTTTCCTATGTACCTGCGCATGCATGTGAAACATGGTGCATGGTAAAAATTGGTCAACTACGGATAAAATCTTCTAATATTTACACAGCATGAAATATTAATGAGCTTCAATTACCCGCCTTCTTGAATTAATTTGCTGGATCTCACTTGATTCACTGAGACGGCCACTTTGCCACGAAATATGAAGTAAATTGTATCACAAACGTCTATTTCCCGAGCAATCACATCATGTCTTAGAAAGTACAGGGGACTTAGGTATACGCAAATTGCCCGCAAAAAACCGATACTCACCCCCTCGAGTAAAGGAATCTGAACGAAAAGGATGAATGCGAATTTTTAGGAGACAGAACGAAATTCTTGGTTTTTTCCTAACTAACTAAGGAGCTTATTAACTGGATTATGAATGGTTATAAATAGTTTTCGCATTTTTGTTAGGTGTCATTATTATTTATGTAATGAAATGAGTGACAAACTTGATAACTCTGTAGAACGATTCAAGGTATTTTTAACCCCGTAAAATCCTATTAATTACGGTAAAGTTGGGAAAAGATTTCATTTGGAGAGGTTTTATTTCCCATTTAACGTTGGATATGTAAATGGTAGCCAAGTGCACGTAAATCAGAAGCATTAAATCATTTTTATGACTAGTAGTCTGGCTCACATGGTATATATGGAACACACCATAAAGTGAGCAAACTGGGTAAACTGTTACTTTTGATCACCATGCCTGCCGGTTAATTCTCAACTCCACTGAAGTTTGGCAGGCAGGAGGAACTATTAATGAAAAAGGTGGCTTCGTCTCCGTAATTGAAAGTTAATTGGAAAAGTTGAGACTAATTTTATTAAATTAGCTTTGAAACTAACTTAATGACCCATCAAATTGCAAAATATCTCGTACCTGTCTCAAAACATCTTCGAATACATTCAGAGCTACTTCTTTTCGCAGCGAAGGGAATAAATTGGCAAACAATTTATGTGGTTCAATTCCTCTCGTGCGCAGCCATTGGTAGTCGTAGTATTTTATCAATCGACTGAAAAGTAATGCAACACACTTATTTTTTCCCTTCTTTATGCTTAAATTCAGCCTTTATATCAAATTTAACTAAGTGCGTCATTAGCAAACCTAGTAAGACTGGGATCTAACTTTTCACGTCTCAGGTAACCCACCAAGTAGTTCATTTGTTGCTGATAACGTAGTAACTTGTAATCTTGGTGACATTTGCTCCCTGAAACGCTCGCTAGGATGAATGCTAAAGCAAATATATCTGCCAACAAAAACATCAAATTACATAGTAATAAA
>Ga0210040_10004538_pt1 | contig 18098 bp, 12 predicted proteins | sample CryGeyCG12114_NA_FD_185462 | JGI IMG/M metagenome (GOLD analysis project Ga0210040, IMG submission 185462) | Groundwater microbial communities from aquifer - Crystal Geyser CG19_WC_8/21/14_NA (SPAdes) (version 2) | ecosystem: Environmental > Aquatic > Deep subsurface > Groundwater | place: USA...
CTTTCTGTCACATTCAAATTTCTTAGTGTGTTTTGTATTTGTATCTGTTTTTTAACTTTAAAAATATAACTAACACATTGTTAAATATTTCCATGAGGTGGTATTATAGTTAGTTAGTTAGTTGCCATGTACAGATTTTGTTTGCTACATTTTCCCTCTCCGTGGCTCGGTATGAATGAATAAAAACCTTTGGAATGTTAATCCATCTGCAAAGCTAACTAAAAAGACGTCTGAAAAGGCAACTACTATTACTGCTACTGCATAATGTCCCCTCTGCATTCTCCTTATGGATAGGAGTTAGCTTACTATACGTAGTACATAGGGTTAGTGTCATTCATATGCAGGCAGTGAACCAACAACAAAAATGAGCATCCAACTTGACAAATACATGATATCACACTACACATACAAATGAAACCACTGATAAGCATGAGAAGGGACACAAGTTGTGATAAGCCTTAACAAGAGACTTGAACACCAATTCCACTTAAAAAAAAACTTGTTCCACTTGGGAACAGGTAAAAAAAACTTTCACAAATAGTGCAGTATATTAATTAAAAAAAATGTACGTAACACTAACACATCACCAGGGTGGTGTACTATGTTATGTAGTGATTCTGTTAACTCAAATTGGTTCATAAACTTTACTATCATCAGTGGGCTCATGTCCTACATGGCATAATACATTGAACCAGTGTGGAAAAAATGAAACTTTGGATTCGTTCTGTAATCAGTTAGAAACTAGTTGTTATTGAAATTCACCGTCATGAATAGTGTCCGAATTAGCATACGAATTGAACGGTGAATTCTATCGTCAAGTTTCCATTTGTAGTAGTTAGTTAGTTTGAGAACGTCATCCCTCCGGTAATGAGATAGTTGACAGCGCAGTTTGTTCGCTTTTCAATAGGAGAGCGAGAGAGAAAAGGAGTCCATTCATTCTCTAGAGGATTGTAGATACCACCTGCTCCATTCTTTTGGTAATAAGTTGAATACGCTAATCGCTCGAGAATAGAAATTGATTCGTTAAAAACAAACAATGCCCCTTAACCCTTTAGCTAAAAGTTTGGTTCACTCAGTCAGAGCCTATCTACTAGTCTGCCAAATGCGGATGAGCTGGACAAAGGGCCTTTATCGCTTTTGAGACCTTATCTGCTTGTTTATGAATCCACGTTGGGCTCACTATTGGAGTAGTTCAAAATACTACATGGGCGTCCTAAATTGTCGAGTCAAAATTGAAGATTTACTTTACTCTTGCTAAATATATTGCGAATAACGGATGGCTCCAAGATGTACAATATTAAAAAACTTTGTTTACATTCAACGGGCTAGATTATTGAACTGTTTGGAGTGGTTATTCAGGCAATATATTTACCCTTTACTTGAATGCATGCATTGTCCTGCCAAATACATCATCCCTTTGCATGCGATTGAGCTGGCATTAGATCCATAGACTCTGCTTAACTACTGTGAACGAAGCTTTCAATGCATTCACAGAGGGTCAGTATTAGTAGCAGTGCATATTACAAGCACACAATCAGTACATCTGTAAATAGTTAGTGCAGTACTGCTATACTAAATGAATGATCGATCTTTTTGAATATCTCAAAAAGCAATTAATAGTATTATACACGTACTGGGTTCACAATACTAGTGTCTGTGAAATATAATGATGCTTAGAGCCAATATTTACAATAAATTTTCCTTTTGCAGACTGGTGATCCTTTGGGTCGAATTGCAAGTCATTGCTGCGGCTTAAAATCTCAGACATCGAATGCAATATGCCATGAATGACTTGGTAAGCAAATTTTAGCCAATATATAGATATTTTATTTTTCACAAGCAATACAAGGTTCTTCCTGAACTTGAAAAAAATATTGTCATCTCTCACTGACTGTTGAGAAGGGGAGTTTTTTATATGGCCCTTATTAGAGCACCTTTTAAGCACCATTGAGTCTCATCTGTGGCACGGAGACGGCTACTGCAAGTGAAATAGCATGTGGAGGGAATATTAACGAACTCTGTGAATCCAATTAGAAGGAATTCTGCTAGACAATGACTGTAAAACTCAGCTCATACGCTCATGCAGGGAAAAATGAGTAAATAAGTCGAGTGTAACATTTCCTTCTCCGGCACACATTACATATGATGATGCAGAGGAGAAAGATTTGTGACTGACTGCTGACGGAGAGGCCTAGTTAGAATAGTGAAGAAAAAGATGAGAAAATGGGAAAAGATTTTTGAGAGCAACAGTGTCTCGAATTCTCTGTGCTCTCAGTCTCTAGACGTTTTAGACAATGAGTACAGGTCGTACACGAACACGTAACGTTATGCAAGCAAGCACAGAATACCTGTTATGTAATGTGTACTCACTTGGTTAGTTAGTTGTTAAAGTTAGTTACTGCCTTTTATTGAGGGTTGGAGTGGAACACTCCAGGTAGTCCACCAAAAACTTTTGAGTGGTAATAATAATCAGGAGAGGAGCATCGAGTATATCTCATCATATGAATTCACTTATGCACTGTAGTTAGTTAGTTAGTCAGTCAGTACTATACTAACGAACTAACCAACTAAACTGACTAGCAACCAACTGATCCTAGCTTTATCCTCGTTCCTATGTTATGTATGTATGTATGTAAGTAAGTACATATACCTGATGCATAATATTATTATTAAAATTATCATTATTATTATTACGTAGGTGATGCTAGTTTAGGTGTGCTAGAAAGAGAGAAAGAATGATCCTTTCCCTCATATGTGCTGTGTACATGTACCGTAGCGCATAATGTAAGCTTCAGAACTCACATGAGAGAATCCAAGTAGCCCCCCTTTGACCAACAAGTTTCCCCCACAAGAAAAACACATTGGTTCTTCCAGTCTAACTAACTAACTAACTAAAACTAACCAACTGGTCCTATTGCCCAGTCAGCCAGTCCGTTGCGTATACATATTCAATATGTAGGCATCCTGTGTACATGCATACATGAGCTTGGTTGTTAATATTACGTGTATACTGTGATTGAGTCTACCTGTGAGCTGTATATACGGAGGGATGAGTGAGAACTGTGAGGAAAATCTAAAGCAGCAGCAGTTAGTTAGTTTTAGATGCACATGATGATCATTGTTGTAGTAATGCCTGCTTGTACTTTTTATTCTATGGTGGTTTCATTTGGTTCCTAGTTGGGTTAACTAACTAACCAACTATGAGTATGTACGTACATACAAGCGTTTACTTTTAACTGTCTAACTAAAAGACGCGAGGCTGTATTGGTTCCTTGCTATGCTAGCTATGTGGCATGAAGAAACCATGTTTCAGTAATAAAGAAGCGAGCGTACACATTGCTAAAGGGAGGTTATGATGATGGGACTGGTTCCTTTTTGAACCACACGTTCTTTTCTGTTCCTTCCAAAGGTATAAGCTTGTTGGGCTTGAACATGAATACCTGTCCTCTGTATCTATGTAATGAAATGGACCTATGTTGTGCTCTGTGTGGGTACTAGTAAGTAGTTAGTTGGCCAGTTAGTTAGTGGCAGTAGTTTAGTTAGTTAGTTACTGTGAGCGCTTGGTAGTAGTGAGTAGTGTTCCTATTTATTCATAACTCTGTGAACTACCTATCACTCGAGTGAGTGAAAACAGGCACACAATATTTTTACACTAAGATCGTTGTTGGGAACTGCCTATGGACCAGTTGCCATCCGTGTGTCAACCTGAACACTGCTAGTAAATAGTCTCTCTGGAGTTAGTTAGTGACATCAAGTCTAAGGTTCCAGTTAGTTGTCGTTGTCAACTTTTATTTGAGCAAAAGTATATTGAGTGTAGAATGCTCTCAGCCATAGTGCTCATTGCTCATTCTCAACCAACTATACAGTTGATAGTATTGTTGCATGGAAATTTAGTGTACTTTTTGTTCATTTGTCACATGGTCATGTTGTTGACATGTTAGTGGAATCGTTGAAAAGAAATGGTAAGAAGATTGCTCCTTTGATTTAATCAGTTGTTTAGTTTATTGATCTGCATTTGTGAGAACGTGTTTCCTTTTCATCACCAGTGCTAGTGGTTTCAGTTTTTGGTAAATTCATGTATGAGTAAAGTTTGCAAAGTCTAGGGTTTTCGTAGCTAGTTTTTGGGTTAGTAACTAACTTGATTAGATTTATTAGTAGGAATTGAATTAAAATAGCTGCATGTTCTCACAAGCAGTAGTTTGTATCATTGTGCAAAATATACAATTAGTTGTTGAGCATTGTTATGTTATGCAGTAATTTATCACGGTGATCATTGACATGTTTTTTTACGGGGGTTATGGAGCTCGCTGTGTTTCACTCGGTATTCTATGCAAATAGGATGCAATAAGTTGAGGAGTGTGTGTGTAGCTAGTTAGTTAGTTTTAGTTATTGAACTGTGAGCAATGTCATGTTCACATAATAGCGTAATAACTAACTAACTTCATAGGGCATGTGAGAAAGTTCAACTATCTTGGATCATCATCGTATTACTCGTAACTACTTGACTTTGACCAAATGTTATTAAAAAATCTTGTACAGGATTGCTGACTGACTGAGGCAGGCAGTGAGTGACTATAGTAGGGAATTTAAGTTGGCTGGTTAGTTAGTTTGTTAATAAGCTAAGTTGGCTGGTAAAAGGTCTTTTGTATGTATACATGTGCTCATAAAAATATCAAAGAATTCTAGTCAGGTTTAACCTCTGTGTACCTTACAAGCCATAGGACTCGTCCTTTTTTCCAATTTCAAAGCTTATAAAGTCCCATGAGCAGGAAAAGGTTTTCTATTAGGAACGAACATACCAGGGTGAAGGAAAAGTTATTCCCAAGAGTTTATCTTTGTCTTGCGAGTAGTATTATTGCTTCCAATTAAGTCCATATACTATTTATATTTTCAAAGACAGAGGGAGAACACTACGTGCACAGTGCAACTAGTTTTGAAAATAACAATAAATGTGTATAATGTAATATGTGTGTAGACTAACTATTCTAATCCTATAATTCATTTTGTCGTATTTCTCTATTTCCAGATTCGGTTCATTTTAAACTTTTGGACTTCACAGCAAAACAATTTGTGCTCTCCGAGTTCACACTACGTCCATTTGTGCTGATAAAAAGGACAGAAAAATCTCAAAATTTGTGCTCTATAGATTCCTAACGAACTAAACACAAGTAAAAAAAAGTGCTAATAATCCCAAACAAATATTTGTGAGTGTTCTCTGTGTTCACCCTTTGGAATAATAGACAAAACGAGCATACAGTTTGTGCCATTTAGTCTCATCTCTATTTGCTCCATGTGTTCAAGTGTGAAAGACGTTGTACACCCTATTTGCATTGATGAATGTGCATGAATATGATAAAAACTCGAGCTCATGATTGTTGACACACTCCTACCGTTTGTTTGGTGAAATCAGTAGCGCACATGCTTTCAATCCCAGTATTATGAATGACTGGGGGAAAAACTCTTAGTGCATTTAGTTAGTTAACATACTAGAGCTGTGTGCTGTGCTAAAAACTATTATTATCGTCTGCTGTGGTTCAGACGATCACCATCATGGTTGAACTTTGCTCCTGCTTTCAATGTGGATCTGAAGTGGAGAGCATTGTGCTGGAAAGTGAACGACCTCATCATCACCATAATTCCTCCACAAATAATACTACTACTCGAATCCTCACAATGGGCCCTTCCCGTTGTTTCTCCACACAGTTCCCTGTGCGAACGGGTCGTACTTTCAAATGGCTCTGTTTGACGGCCGCCTCCCTTGCTTTTTGCATTGGCATCGGGATCGGTGTGCTCATTCCTCTGTATTTTCTCCCAGTCAGTCCAGCTGATCTAGTGCTGAGCCAGTTCTCAACTGTGTCTGGAACCACACCATCCAGTGTGTCCTCCCAGCAGCAAATACCCCAGTCTGTGATCAGTACTTTGAATAGTGGGGAACTGGATCCCGTTCGAATTACTAATAGTGTTAGCTACAGAACTAAAGATAAAGCCTCTACAAGTTCTATTAGTAGCAGTAGTAGTGATAGTAATAGTAATAATGTGCGTGGACACAGTAGTCGTGATGAGTACAATAGTAATATCCGGCCTTTAGAGCCCCAGCAATTGTATCGTCGTCCAAATCCTTCAGTTCAATTCATTGCCCCTGAATCTCGAATTTTGTCGCTCCATCCAGTGCAGCAAGAAATCCCTCCTGTGCAGTACAACAAAGGTGATGGCTGGGATTTGTTGAGACAGAGTTCTGGCAGTGCTAGCAAACCTCTCGTGGCTAGTGCAAAGAAGAGTGCTTATGTAAATGCGGGTAGTCAAAGGATTGTGGATGGGATCTACTGGGGTGAATCTGTGGAGCAAGCACTGCCCAAAGGGTTCACTTCTGATCAGCTGACTCAATGGAGAGATTTTGTTCACAAGTCTTCTGTCTCCAGTATTAAAGAAGGTTGTGGTCGCATGCAGAACCGAATGTTGACATTTGCCAATGGAACTGACGCCTGTTGCCGATATCGCCAGAATTTCGATCAGATCCAAGGGGAGATTTTTAGTTTCTACTTGAGTCAACTTCTTGGACTCCCGAATTTGGCTCCTTCCACATTGACCATGATCATGCCTTCGGATGAGAAATGGGCCACTGTTCAAAGAGAACTCACATTAGCTCAATGGGTGGAAAAGAAACCTGTTGTAGTGACCAAGTTTTTGGACCATTTGTCCCCTTCATACATCCCATCACAATTTCGGGGAACGAATCGTCGACTACATCCCATGGATGTGGTTTCATCCATGAATTCGGTGGAGACACCCGATTTCTCAGAGCTTGCCCAATGGTCTGACCTGATTTTGTTCGACTATTTGACTGCCAATTTAGATAGGATGGTGAACAATTTGTACAATCTCCAGTGGAATCCTTCCATGATGGAAGCTCCTGCACATAATTTAGCCAAGGATGTGAATACAGGGCTGTTAGTGTTTTTGGACAATGAGAGTGGTCTTTTGCATGGTTATCGGTTATTGGACAAGTATGAACAATATCATAGGATCATGTTAGAGTCTTTGTGTGTGTTCCGTCGATCCACTGTGGCTGCCGTGAAGAAGTTGAGAGCGGACAAGAATGTTGGTACAAGACTACGACAAATGTTCAAAACTCTAGAGCCATCCATAGTAGACTATTTGCCAATGTTGCCCGAGAAGTCTGTAAAAATTTTAAATCGTCGTATTGACCGTGTATATGACCAAATTACAAAGTGTGAGAGCTTATACTTGTAGGTAACTTGGTAACACTTTGTCTGGTGTTGAACTAAGGGATTTATTTATGCTGTTGTTTTTATACAGTAGTCTTGTCAACTTATTGTGATTTTCGTTGGTTAGGTTAGTTAGTTAATGAATGGTTAGTAAAAATGATAGTGCAGGCAGTTTTAGATTGATACAATTAGTTAGTTAGAGTTTGCGTTCAAAAATGAGTATGCAGTTTATGTTAAGCTAAATATCTTGATATCCACTGTTTTTTGTACATTTGTTTTTATGTTGTACAGCTGTAAACAATGATCCTATGTTTTATAGTTTTCGCACCATGACTAAATATTTAAATGTTTCGCTTGTGTCGATATCTCTCTGTATTTGATAACATGTGGAAAATGTGTTTGTGAAAATGAATACACGAATGTGCTTATGAAATCAATGATTTTTGTACTGTTTACCACTTTTTTTTATTTACAATTTAGTTCATATGTTTGTACAGACGATGCACACTATAGTTTCGTCTATCGTATTATAATGTGGACAATTGATTCCGCGAGTAGTATATGCCTACTATGCATCCGAAAAATCTAATTTTGTGGATATTCAACACACAGACATCACTTGAGCTACAATTTGCCTCCATGTATTTGCATCAGTATGTAATTATATGGTCTACATACATAGCATTTTCAGTATCGACTCGCAAACACGCTCTTTGTATTGGATTCTTGACACACAGTTTAACCCAAGTGCACGATGTAAATTGCAAATCCATAACCAGCAAGTTCGTGCTGAAAGCTCAGTTGGCGTCACAATACTTTAATCTCATATAACCTGAAACAACAAACACACTAGGTGACTTAAACTTAGACAGTCACGATCAAAAATTTGAAAACTTTATCCACTGCGTTATGAATACATAACTTCCAGCCGGCAGTCCAATTACCCTTTGGCAAAATCGCTAGAGACTCAAACGAAGCCAAACCCATGATTTATAAGAATCTTATATTATCACAAGCCAAAACTTTGAATTTCAAAAATTCCACATACACAATCAACATACCTTGAATGGATTCCTAGAAACATTCCTCATTAAAATTGCCACTAACTAACTATAATATTGTGCATCCCAGCCCTTACTTTTTAACAACACAACAAACTATATACACCTATAGGATACTAACTAAATGGATTACATATTTAACTTTTTCTTACCTGGGGATTGAATATATACATATAATACATATAGTACTTGAGTGGCCCAAAAAACCATTGTCCCCTTTGGTAGTGAAATACAATGAAAGCTGTTAACTGCATCATCCCATTCATTCCCATGGATGGAAGGAAAGTAAACCACCTTTTTGAACGAGAGGGTTCCTCCAAAACGAAAAGTGGCTCAAAACTTTGAAGCTATAGCTAAAAGGTGGCAAAGTATTTTTCCCAAAATTTTCTCAAGAAATCCGCTTACAGCTCAAAAATGATCCACATAGTTACTACCGGCATTATTACTTACTAACTAACTTGACTATATGGATGAACCAATTGTTTGTGCATTGAGAAACCAGCCGATACTATGGAATTAGTTTTCAGTAAACACGAAAGTAAGAAAGTAAGTAAGTAAGAGGACGTACTCCTTTAAACACTGGCATTAGTTGTATTGTAATCTCCTTCTGTTCTGTGAGAGTTCGTGATCTTGAATTTGTAGGCTGTTAGTTAGTTAGCTGAGAATCTAATATAGAGGATAGAGTAAGTAATAGTTTTTAACTGCCATTGGTAGTACTACCGGCAACTAACTAACTACTACTGTGAAGATGTACACAGATAATATATATTTACGTTAGTAAATGCGTTCTTCACACTAACCAACCATGCAGTAATGGAAGGAAGCGATATATGATGGAACCTTTTCATATTTCTGCCTGCAAGTTAGTAGAGTTAGATAGACAAAGCAGGGTGTACAGCTACTACTAAGGATTGGAATATTTGAGCTTATTATTATATTAAATTACACCTATCCCTGGTGCATTTGGTTTTGCTATGGTGCAGGTTGAGTGGGAACTCTGACATGTACTTTGATTTACAGCACCGGTCCCATTTATAAGGATACTTACCATACAAATAAATCCATAAGTTTTCTTAAGCTCCAGGTAAGACTTTGGTGAGAGAGAGAGGAGGAGAACTAGTGAGCTACAGAAATGAAAACAATTTCTCATTTTTTCATCCATGGGGTCACCTATGTAAAGTTCTCGGATGAGCCACCGCTTTATTCCCATGTGATAACAATGATAGAAATAATTATTATTGTCCCCTTAGTTAGTTAGTACGGCTTGTTTTGTTACCAGCTTAGGTTAGTAGGATTTGTACCTGGGTATCCACTTTCAGCGATTAGAATGAACATTTTTTAAATGAGTAGCTGTGGGTGCTCAAAATTATGTCTTACTATCCATATTCCATACAATGGATTTTCTCAGTATATACTTGGGAGAAGAAGAAGAAATTATGAAATTTGAGCTGTTTCTATACTCTATAGTTAGTTAATTTGATCAATTAGTTAATATATTTGGAGTTTCAGTTTATAATTTTGAAGAATAAAGACTCATGAATAGCATAGAATTTTTAAGATTTTTTTTTCACTAGGCTAGTGCCAATATCCAAACTTTTTCATCTCGCCTCGTACCCCTTGACTGTTTACTTAAATGATGATCCCTAAAAGGTTTTTCATTCCTTTGGATATTGATGTTGAAAACAAATATTTGCATTGGCTTTTTGGTAATTTTTTTGAAACATTGCGTGCTTCACACATGACCAAGATGACACACACGGAGACTGGAGTTTGGTTAGTTTGTACGCACGGAAGTCTCAAGAATGTTGGACCAACAGGAAAAACAAATAAGACTCTGGTTGTGAGAAAATCTCTCGAGCAAACTGTCAAATACTTGAGACTTGTCACTTACATTGTAACTATACCTTAAATAACTAACTATCAAAATCTTTACAACTAGAACTAACTATGGGACTCAAATAAACATTGCTTCTAACTATTTAGACACAACTCAATCCTTAGTACATTTATCGTGTATTATTTATACTTAGTTAGATGCACATTCACTATAGTCAATATTATTTCCATTTTGTCTTTATGCGTGTGACCAAAGTTTTCAAGTAATGCATGGATTCAAGTCTTCTTTTGATGCTAACTGAAAGTAAGGTGAATGTTTGAAAAGCTCTTTTATGACTGTGCTTTCCAATATTTTCAGTGTTCTCTTGTCCATATATTAGCTTCTATTAGGGATTTATTGAAGTCCCATGATGTGGTGGGGTTGGAGAGCAGTTATGGTTACTAAATTCCTTAATTTTTTATTCTCCATGCCATTCGTAGAAAAATATACATGGTAGGTTACCATGCCGCTTGTTAAAATATACAAACATTCATATATGTTAGAATAATTTGTAGGTTAACAAGACATCTGAATCAATTAGGATGTAGAAAGACTGTGGAAGATATGAAGAGGAAATGCAATACATTTCACTTTTAATTTAGGCTATAACCTGTATATTTAATTTCTGTATTTGTGTACTTCAGGTAGGATTTTTAGGTTGTTTGCAGGACCTTACCGGCTGATATCAAACAGTGCAAGACAAGGTGTCTTCAAATCCCCCAAGTTAGTATAGCCTCGCCAGCTACGACATTCGGAACAAACTGGACTTTTGTGCCTGCTCTTTTAATGACTTTATGACTTTGCAAAGAACAGTAAAAACGTTTATATTTCTTTATTGAGCTGACTAACAAAACTAACTAAGGGTTCCAAAACATCAGGATTGAAACTCTGTTTGGTCCCCATGTCGTATACATGTCAAGTTGGTATGATCATTCTGGTATGTGCACTGCGTGTACCTTAATTGTCTTATCTGCTGAAAGATCCACTTTGCTTGTCCATTCAGTGAATGATACTCCTTTGGTTCTTCAGACTAACTAACTAACTAACTAAACTTCCCATGGACTGTGTTTCCCTTTTGCCAGCCTACAGTTGTTGTACCCTGTAACATAAAATTCGTTTCTTTTCCCACACTCCCAAATCCATACAGTTTCTGACTGAACTATTTATTTGACTCTTAGAATCCTCTCATTTATGCTAGCCCAACTGGCTACTGCATTGTTGACTGTAGAACATTAGTCATATAGATTATGGTAAGAAAGAGAAAGTCTTCATTCATTGTTTATTTATTATAACAAGAAGGACACAATTCAACCATATTTGGTGAGTTCATATCTAAAAATTCATCCATTGACCTCAAATGTCCACTAGTTTTTCTCGATCACTTTACTCAATAGAAATTGTCCCAACAACATATAGTAGCCACACTTAACTAATAGAGAGTAAATTGGATTGGAAACATGAGTCTTTCTCCTTATACGGAATCCATAGGTTCATGTTGACTTGACGTGTTGCCAACTGCAACTAACTGAACTGCTTATGCCTACCAATCTTTAGTAAATGGAATTACTATATGGAGTTGCTGTTAATTCGTTTGTGTATTACAGTTGTTCTTTTTGCAGTCAGTTAGTACAAACAGTACTAAAATACTCCCTTAAAGGAGCGTGAGTGTTTTTTGTATTCAGTAGTGAAGTGTATGCATGTACAAGCAGCAAGCATGTGATTTTCGGATTCTTCATTTAAATGTTTATACTATAATGTATGTAGCGAGGAGTAAGTTTTTAAGTAACGCTTTTGAAGAAGAAAAAAGAAGTGAGACAGAAGATGGTCTTATCTTGTATAGGAATGATGTCAACTAGTCAGACATTAGATTTGACAAAAAAGGAGTTGTAAGCTAATAAAGAGCTCCTAATACTCGTAAAAATCCCCTTTTGCTGAATTCAATGGAATTCATGGGGAGATTATGTAAATTTGGAGACCCCAGTCTGTTGGAAGACACGGGAATTTGTTTTGCCAGTTTGTGGATATGATTTACATTGGTTTGTCATTTCCCAGGATTTTATAAACGCGTAATGAAGCTGATTAGTTTGGATGCAGATGAATGGCTAGTGAGAATGAAATTGAATGGGATGTAATTAAGTCTCAAGTCTATAACAACTTGTGTTCGGGGGCCAAGACACCAATAAATTTAAAGATTAGGCAATAATAAATCTGCTTTGGATTCTAAAATGTCACCCACCAGCATGATTCCTTAAGTACTACTTGCTACGCAGGCTACTACTTGAGTCGCATTCAAAAGAGCCCATTGAAAAAGCATTCTAAGTAACTATAAAAGGCTACCATTTTGTGAGGAGCTTTGCCAGCTGCACTATTGTCCAACCACTACATACTGTCATATTGGTAGTTCCTTTGGTAGCCAGTAATAATAACTTTTCGAGTTGTCCTACGCACTAAATCTTTAAGATTCACTGTTCGGCTAGTATGACAACTGGAACTATTACGAATTTCATAAAACTGAATCACACATGGTCAATTTATAGTCAGAGCCACCATTGTGAAGGATACGTATGAAAGTTCATTTTAGTCTTCTCACTCACTAACTAACTAACGAACTTTACGTTCAACAAATCCCCATTCATATACAAAAGATTTTTTTACCCTCAAAAAATTTACACCTTTTTTGGACACGCATTGTGCTTCCCAATTTTAGTCACATTTTCAACGACTCTCATCTTACACCATGTTAAGGCTATTATTACGCAATCCAATTCCAAGGAGCGTTTCATGGGACATTAAAGTGTGCATTATCATGGGTGCTTTGAATTCCTTGTACACATCCTCCCCAGTTCTAACTATAAATGTGGTACACTCACTCACTCAAGTCAATGGCTCATAATAAATGACAATTTTATGCGTCCCCTTGCTGTTACATAAATTAGGAAAATCATGACCATGTTATTGGACGGGAACCATTTTGACACGGCAACACCTCAGGACCGCATACCGTATCAAAACAACGGACCATAGGTATCTTATGCATGCATGCTTATGCATTGTTTACCATCATCATCATAATAATGCATGACCGACGAACCTCTCGTCGTATCATGAGTTGCTATCTGCAAAACGACTTAACGAAAACAAAAAATGCTTGAGACACGAAACCCATTTCCCATTTATTGTTTATTAGAAAACAAGACTGTGAACCACGCTTGGGTTTCAGTTTGGAGCATTAAATATGTACATGGCGATTTTTGCTCATATCCCTGGCACTGGCTTGAGTGCGTATAAAAAATGTGCATGTAACTGCACCATTCGGAAACTGATAGTCCAGGTTGAGCAACAGTCAACAAGCAATAATAACTAACACCAGTGTTTTATGTGTTTATATCAGTTATTCCACACTATGAGGCCTAAAGCGAACCACAATGGTTTACATGGTGTGTTATAGTTGCATATATTCAGCCTAGGATGGATGAACGAACTGGCTAACAGATGAATGGGAAATAATGTGCTCTAGCGTGCAGGCATAAACTATAGTATAAGACTGAAAATTAATGAGCAAAAGACCACTGGTAGTCCATTTCTAACTAACTAAGGGTGAGATGAGAATATGACTTTTAGTTAGTTATAGTTAGTTAGTATAAGTATATAAGGAAAGTGAGCTTTGATAAGTGTCCTGCACCCTGCAGTACGTTTTTTAGGGAAGCGGAGAGTTTGGGAAGATCACACCTATTAAGACGATTCGTTACATGCCAAGTTTTTCATCTCCCATGCTTTTGCAGTGCCGCCAAGTGGGATTTAGAGTTTATAATCATCATTGGATTGCCGTTCTTATGCATTTCAGTTAGAAAGGCTAAATCCCTCGTCCTTTACAAATGATGCCGTATACTATTTGCATAGATGTATTTTTGGAGGAACAGTCATATTTTGCAGGATAAAACATTATTGCAGATTTATTCCATCTGCTTGAAATAAAGTTGTTTGGGATAAAGCAGAGTTAGTGATTGCCATGGATACAATAACGGAGTAGGAGCACGGGCCGATAATCGCCATACTATTAGTAATTGACATGGCACGTATGGACCATTTAGATAACAGTGGTTTTATTAAATGTTTTCCGTATAGTCATATTGTATTTGTACGGTGCTACAGGTACAGGTTGGGCGGATCGGTAATTTTTTTCCCGGTCTGTCGGTGAACGCATATTGTGTTGAGCTGGTGCTGAAAGGAGAAGGTGTTTCATGTTTTTATTGTTGACTGGCAGTATTATTGAGACATGCCGCAGCTGATGATGATGTGGTTGTAAATTGAAGGATTAATTAGCAGAGAGTCATTAGAGTTAAAAGAGACTAAAGATAATGAGTTTGTCTGTCGAGTCAAAGGTCGTTTTTTCCAACGGACGGACCAAACACGCATTCATTTCCCCACGCAAGAGAACCATAAGTGCCGCTTTCAAACTCAGTTCATCACTCGAGGGAGATTCTGTACTTTGGGCTTCTTGAATTAACACAGTTAGTGGAATTCAAATTCGGGTGACCTTTTCATACAAGTTGGTCAATAATTTCTGGTCGATTGATAAATTATCTTTAAATGTGCGACTAACTAACTATATAAGTAATTGAGACTATAGAGGTTGAAAAATTTTGAGCTTTATAGTTTGTGTAATGTGTTTATGTAATGCTAACCCCAGCAATTAATATTCGAATGATCATTTATGTGAACCATGGGCTGTGACCCGCAGGGTTTTTGACATTTAAGATTGAATAAAAAAAAATATAAGTAATCGAATTTTATTGATTGATCGCTATTTTTTTTAAAGAATGAGCTACAAAGAGTACTACAGGTGAATGCTAGACAATTTTTTTTGGATACTGACTATGAGAGTATTCGTGACAAGGAAAAAAATGTAAACAAGTCATTTGGCACTGGAAAAAAGTGGGGAACGAATGAAAAAGACTGCACGTGAGTGAGTAAGCATGTACATGTAAGTGAGTCAGTTGAGTACTACAATGAGTGGGCACCATGATTATTACATAGTAAAAGTGCTTCTGGCCATATAAGCACCTACCTGCCAATTTTCTCATCAATTGAGAGGCGTAATGGTAGGTTTGTGGTGCACAAATGCACCCATTATCTCACCAAGTTCCTCCTCGCATGAAATTGAGCTCACACATCAGCTCATTATACACAAAGCAATTTATTAAACGTAATCATTCTTTAATTTCATTACGTTTCTTTCTTTCACTAACTTACGTAATGTTTTATGCATTGGCTTGGTTTCAACGCTTTTTAGTTTATTTTACAGGAGCTTAAGTAATGAAACTTACTCGATTTAGGTGGTGAGGTCCATCCAGTATTGAAGTCGTTACATTTTAAAAAGAAGGTATGATTACAGATTAATTATGGAAGCCAAAACAAATTGCAGTAACCATCATACCTGAACTGTAAATGTCTATTTTCCAGTGCGTGATGTGATGTACCTACCCAACTAAACGCCATGTTTCATTATTCTCAATTAGTAGTTTTAAGTTTCCACCATATGCACGGTGCAAAACCTTGAGAAATATGTAATTCAAGCAGGGATAAAATATGAGAGCAAAAAAACATTCTTTTAGAACAAAGGGTACAAAACAGACTACTACTAACTACACTTACTATACGCTGCTGTTGCTCCTCATCATAATAACCAGCGTAATATTGTAAACAGGGTCTTCAATCTATAGCACAGGTCATGTCATATGTGTGAATTGGGATTAGCAGTATGCAAGTATACCTATGTAAATCGGTAGTATTCACGCATAGTATATTATACTGGTGCATAGTCATAGTTAGTTGGTTTTGTTAGTTAGTACGGGAAAAGTTATATCCCGATATGTAAATGAGCAAGGTGGATGGCTGAGCTCCATTTTGTGACGTCTCCTCTCATCTCATCAACAGTATATACGCTCAACAAGATGTCTGACGGAAGTGTGGTTTGCTCCGAAAACTGGATACGAGGCTCACCGGATGCAAGGTTTCTTGGGCTGGCTGGGTCTCCCATTGTAAAAGCAAATGCTCTAGTTTACTGCCACTCACTAAAAAGAGCAAAGAAAAGGAACAAGACAAAGATGGACGATTAGAATTATATTTGCGAAAAATAATATTGCTAGTTAGTTAAACTTATATGTATGTAATTTTCGGACCAATAATTCACTTGCTATAGTGTTGATGGCTGCTGATGTACTTTTTGTTTAAATAGGGAAAACTGTGGAAGTTATTAAATAGGAAATTTACTATATTAATTCGATAGTTAGCGTGGATTTTTAGGCATATTTTCTGAAAAAAGAGAGTATTACATATTGTAACTTAACTTGCACGTATTATAATATGGGATGGGAATAATTTGTAAATATTTTACGGCATTTGCCGTCCGTTCGGTTGTCGTTTCCCCCTTCATGTGAAGAATAGGATGGACACATTGAACTGACTGAGCGAGCAGCACATGATATTATTATTCTGCGTGATGCATAAAAAGTAGCTGCTTAGCAAGCAAGAACAACTTATTCAGATTAAATTACTAGTTTTTGTGAAGAAAATAGGAGGTAGATAAGTTGAAATAAAATATTTAATGAGCTTGTTCCTATCGCTTGGTATTATCAGTGAGTTGTACATGTAGTACGTACAGGTACAAACGAGGTTTGATCATGTTTTCTACTGTGAAAATTTGTATGTCTTATCAAATGACTAATGTGCAATCTTTCCTTGTATAGTGTTGTACACATTGGTTTTCGTGTTTGTCCTTTGAGGGCAGTAGTTAGTTAGTTACCAACAAATTGCTTCATACAGCCGGTATTGGAATGAATTGTATATTGCTTTAGCCCTTTCAGGGAATTCAGGCAGTTTTTAAAACCATGTAGGGGAGGCGAAAGTAGATTTGAGTTACGTCTGAATAAAACAGTATGCTGCAATATCCCCACTTAATATCAATAGGGTACAAATCGGAATAGATGACATTTTTGAACAAGTATTCCGCAGTAATTCAAAGTTTGCAAGATCATTCTGCACTGCACTGACTGAGTCTGAGTATCATTAACTTTTCCTTGGGCTTTCGATTGCATACACGTGACATGGTGAAGTTTTATTATATTCCCAAAATTAGATTGGCCTTTTGGGAAGTGGAAAATGTAGCTATATTTGCATACAAGCGGTCACTGGACGGATAACATGACGCAAGGTATTATGATGATGCATTATCATGATCAGCAACTGCCATGATTACCGTTTGTTCTATTATTCTATTCTCTTGTGTTGACTTGAGAGTCCAATGGTATCTTTGCAATCGCCAAGCGTTTAAGAATTAAAGCAGTCTGATGAAATGTGTATCAGTAGCTGTGTATGCTTATCGTACACTTGAAAAAGGGTTGGAGCATTTCAACGTCTATCCAAATATGGTTTTCATGGTGGTCTCATACAATTTTTGCACAATGCTAGAGCACCATTGTTTTGGCTGCACCAAAAATAAACATAATGCCAAAGTTGACGGTTTTCTCTTGTGGAGCAAACAATAAGAGTCTGTTCTGTGTGTAAAAGTTGCTTTGGAAATTTCCTCAAGTGTATGTACGCAATGGTTCCAAGGATGCGGTTATCAATCATGGCAAATTGTGTAACCCATTGTTACTTTTAACGTCCCGTTGTTGCCGTTTGGCTGAAACAATAAACGATGCAAACAAGGGTGGATGTTTCTTGTTTCCTTTAAATCATATTAGTGGTAATTGATAATCATGATATGGAATCCGTATGACAGGTCGCATTTAACTTTTTTAGGCCTGAAGCTGAACAATCGTGCATGCATCAACTAGTATAAATTATTCTGTAGCTTTTTCTGCGTTACGAAATATTTAGGGGGAAGTAAAAGTTTATAGAAAGGGATTGGCTTTAGTACCTTAAATTGTGTGA
>Ga0210040_10004539_pt1 | contig 18097 bp, 16 predicted proteins | sample CryGeyCG12114_NA_FD_185462 | JGI IMG/M metagenome (GOLD analysis project Ga0210040, IMG submission 185462) | Groundwater microbial communities from aquifer - Crystal Geyser CG19_WC_8/21/14_NA (SPAdes) (version 2) | ecosystem: Environmental > Aquatic > Deep subsurface > Groundwater | place: USA...
TCGACGACGGTGCGCTGGACGGCCGGGGCCTGTTCATCGTCGACCTCCTGGCCACGCGCTGGGGCGTGCGCGACGACGAGTACGGCAAGGTCGTCTGGTTCGAGCTCGCCGACGCCGCCGACGCCGCGGCGTCCTGACCGCTGCTCGCCCCGACGACCCCCTGGCGGTCACGGCGCGTGACCGCTGCTGACGCGGACCAGTAGTCTTCCCCGCGTGGACGCCGCGACGGCCCTGCTCGAGGACCTGCCCGACGGCGTGGTGGTGGTCGACGCCGACGCGCGGGTGGAGTTCGTCAACGCCAGCGCCGAGCGCTCCCTCGGCCTCTCCCGCGCGGACGTGCTGGGCGCTGACGTGCGCACCGCCGTCCCGCTGGCGGACACCACCGGCCGCGACTGGTGGGCGTGCACCGACCCGTGGTCGGGCCTGGCGATCCGCACCGGCCACCGCGAGCGCCTGCTCGTGGCCGGCGGCGGCCGCGAGATGCTCGTCACCGCCAAGTACGTGCGCCCGGGGCGCGGCGCACCGGTGAGCCGGGTGGTGCTGCAGCTGCGCGGCACCGAGGCGCGCCGGCGCCTGGAGAACGACCACGCCGGCCTGATCTCCACCGTGGCGCACGAGCTGCGCTCCCCGCTGACGTCGGTCAAGGGCTTCACCTCCACGCTGCTGCGCCGCTGGGACCGCTTCAGCGACGCCCAGAAGCGCCTCATGCTCGAGACCGTCGAGGCGGACGCCGACCGGGTCACCCGGCTCATCACCGAGCTGCTGGACATCTCCCGGATGGACGCCGGGCGGCTGGAGGTGCGTCGCCAGGTGGTCGACCTGGAGGGGCTGCTGCGCGGGCAGGTGGCCCGGATGGAGGCGACGGGGGAGCCCGCGGACCGCTTCGTCGTCCGCGTCGGCGGGCCGCTGCCGGAGGTGTGGGCCGACCCCGACCGCCTGGAGCAGGTGCTGTCCAACCTCGTGGGCAACGCGGTGCGCCACGGCGCCGGGGCGGTGCACCTGGGCCTGCACGCCGGCCCCGACGGCGACGGCGTGGTGGTCGCGGTGGAGGACGAGGGCGAGGGCATCCCCGAGGAGCACCTGGGCGTGGTGTTCACCAAGTTCTGGCGCGGTTCGCGGCGCGGCGGCACCGGGCTGGGGCTCTACGTCGTGCGCGGGCTGGTCGAGGCGCACGGCGGGCGGATCTCGGTCAGCCGCTCCCCGCTCGGCGGCGCGCGGTTCCGCTTCACCCTGCCGTCGGCCGTCCCCGAGGCGATGCGGGACTGACGGCGTCGGCCGCCCGCGCGCGGTCTGGGAGGATGCCGCCGTGTCCGACCCGAGCATCCCGCAGCAGCCCTCGCCGGCCCCGGGCGACGTCGACCGCGCGGTCGAGGCCGCCCTGGCCGCCTTCGTCGCGGCCGGCTCCCTGGAGGAGCTGAAGGCCGCGCGCCTGGCCCACGCCGGCGACCGCAGCCCGCTGGCCCTGGCCAACCGCGCCATCGCGGACCTGCCCCCGGCCGAGCGCGCCCAGGTCGGCAAGGAGGTCGGGCAGGCCCGCGGCCGGGTCCGCGCGGCGCTGGAGCGGCGCACCGCCGAGCTGGAGGCCGAGCGCGACGCCCGGGCGCTGGTCGAGGAGGCCGTCGACGTCACTCTGCCGGTGCAGCGGCGCCCCGCCGGTGCCCGGCACCCGCTGTCGGTGCTGCAGGAGCAGGTCGCGGACGTCTTCACGGCGATGGGCTGGGAGATCGCCGAGGGCCCCGAGGTCGAGGCGGAGTGGTTCAACTTCGACGCCCTCAACTTCGGCGCCGACCACCCGGCCCGCCAGATGCAGGACACCTTCTTCGTCGACCCGCCGGAGGCGGGCCTCGTGCTGCGCACCCACACCTCCCCGGTGCAGGCGCGCTCGCTGCTGGAGCGCGGCGTCCCGCTCTACGTGGCCTGCCCGGGCCGGGTCTTCCGCACCGACGAGCTGGACGCGACCCACACCCCCGTCTTCCACCAGGTCGAGGGCCTGGCGATCGACGAGGGCCTGACGATGGCGCACCTGCGCGGCGTGTTGGACCACCTGATGACCGCGCTGCTCGGCCCCGGGGCGCGCACCCGCCTGCGCCCGTCCTTCTTCCCCTTCACCGAGCCCAGCGCCGAGATGGACGTGTGGTTCGAGCGCCCCGACGGCTCCGGGAGCGGCTGGCTGGAGGTGGGCGGCTGCGGCATGGTCAACCCGAACGTGCTGCGGGCGGTCGGCGTCGACCCCGAGCGCTACCAGGGCTTCGCCTTCGGCTGGGGGATCGAGCGGATCCTGCAGCTGCGCAACGGCGTCGCCGACATGCACGACATGGTCGAGGGCGACGTGCGCTTCAGCCGCGCCCTGGGAGGAGAGCTCTGATGCGGGTCCCGCTGAGCTGGCTGCGCGAGCACGTCGACGTCCCCGCCGGCACCACCGGCGAGCAGGTGGCGGCCGCCCTCGTGCGCGTCGGCCTGGAGGAGGAGGGGCTGCACGGCGGCGACGTCACCGGTCCCGTGGTGGTCGCCCGCGTCCTGTCCGCCGAGCCGGAGCCGCAGAAGAACGGCAAGACCATCAACTGGTGCTCGGTGGACACCGGCGAGGACGAGCCGCGGGGCATCGTGTGCGGGGCCAGCAACTTCGCCGCCGGCGACCTCGTGGTGGCCGCCCTGCCCGGCTCGGTGCTGCCCGGGCCGTTCCCCATCGCGGCGCGCAAGACCTACGGGCACGTCTCCGACGGCATGCTCGCCTCCGCCCGCGAGCTGGGCCTGGGCGACGACCACGACGGGATCATCGTGCTCGACCGCCTGCTCGGCGCCTCCGCCGCCGGCGCCGCTCCCGGTGACGACGCGCTGGCCCTGCTCGGCCTGGCCGAGGAGGTCGTGGAGGTCAACATCACCCCCGACCGCGGCTACTGCTTCAGCGTCCGCGGCCTGGCCCGCGAGTACGCCCACGGCGCCCGCCTCGACGTCGCGACCGCCTTCCGCGACCCCGCCGCGCTCGACGTGCCGGGGGAGTCCGTGGCCGACGGCCACGGCCACCCCGTCGTGCTGGCCGACGGCGCCCCGATCGGCGGGCGGCCCGGCTGCACCCGCATGGTCACCCGCGTCGTGCGCGGCATCGACCCGACCGCTCCCTCGCCGTGGTGGCTGCGCCGCCGCCTGCAGCAGGCCGGCATGCGCCCGATCTCCCTGGCCGTCGACGTCACCAACTACGTGATGCTCGCCGTCGGCCAGCCCCTGCACGCCTACGACCTCGCCGCGGTCGACGGCCCGCTGACCGTGCGCCGGGCCCGCGCGGGGGAGCGGCTGCGCACCCTGGACGGCACCGAGCGCACCCTGCACCCCGAGGACCTCCTCATCGCAGACGGGCCCGACGGCGCCCGCGCCATCGGCCTGGCCGGCGTGATGGGCGGCGCGGCGACCGAGGTCGGCGCCACCACGCGCGACGTGGTGGTCGAGTCCGCCCGCTTCGACCCGGTCTCCGTCGCCCGCACCGCCCGGCGCCACAAGCTGCCCAGCGAGGCCAGCCGCCGCTTCGAGCGCGCGGTCGACCCCCAGCTGCAGGCCGCGGCGGCCGAGCTGGCCGTCGGCCTGCTCGTCGCGCACGGCGGGGGCGCCGCCGACGACGGCGCCACCGACGTCACCGCCGGCGACGACCAGCGGCCGGCCCCCCTGCACCTGGACGCCGACCTGCCCGCCCGGGTGGTCGGCCTGGACCTCCCGGTCGAGACGACGACCGCCCTGCTGCAGCAGGTCGGCTGCTCGGTGCGCGCCGACGTCGACCCCGAGGGCGGGGAGGGCGGCGCGCTCGTCGTCACCCCGCCGTCCTGGCGCCCCGACCTCGTGCAGCCGGTCGACCTGGTCGAGGAGGTCGCGCGCCTGCACGGCTACGAGCACATCCCCTCGGTGCTGCCGCGGGCCGGCTCCGGTCGCGGCCTCACCCGCGGCCAGCGCGGACGCCGCCTGGTCGCGCGGGCCCTGGCCGCCGAGGGCCTGGTGGAGGTGCTCAGCTACCCCTTCGTCGGGCCCGAGCGCGCCGACCAGTTCGGCGTGCCCGCCGACGACGCCCGCCGCCGCGCCCTGCGCGTGGCCAACCCGCTCTCCGACGAGCAGCCGCTCCTGCGCACCAGCCTGCTGGCCTCCCTGGTCGACGTCGCGCGGCGCAACGCCAGCCGCGGCGCCGGCGACCTGGCGCTGTTCGAGGTCGGCCGGGTGACCCGACCGGTCGAGGGCGCGCCGCCCGCGCCGCTGCTGGGCGTCGAGCGCCGTCCGACCGAGGCCGAGCTGGCCGCGATCGAGGCCGCCGTGCCGCCGCAGCCGGTGCGGCTGGCGGGCCTGCTGTGCGGGCGGCGCGAGCTCGCCGGCTGGTGGGGGCCGGGCCGGGCCGCCGACCACACCGACGCGGTCGCCGCAGCCCTGCGCGCCGCGGAGGTGCTCGGCGTCGAGCTGGTGGTGCGCTCCGACGTCCACACCCCCTGGCACCCCGGGCGCTGCGCCGCGCTGACCCTGGCCGACGGGACGCTCGTCGGGCACGCGGGGGAGCTGCACCCGGCCGTGGTGGCGGCCCTGGAGCTGCCCGCCCGCGCGGTCGCCTTCGAGGTCGACCTCGACGTGCTCGTCGCGGCGGCCCCGGAGGTCGTGCCGGCCCCGCGGCTGTCGTCCTTCCCGCTCGCCAAGGAGGACCTCGCGCTCGTGGTCGACGCCTCGGTGACCGCCGAGGACGTCCGGCAGGCCCTGCTGGCGGGGGTGGCCGGTGCCGGCCTCGGCGACCTGGTGGAGGACGTCCGGCTCTTCGACGTCTACACCGGCGCGCAGGTGCCGGAGGGCTCGCGCTCCCTGGCCTTCGCCCTGCGCCTGCGGGCGCCGGACCGGACCCTGACGGCCGCCGACGCGACCGCCGTCCGCGACGCCGCGCTGGCCGGGGCCACCCGGCGCACGGGTGCGGTGCTGCGCAGCTGAGCGAGCGGGGCCGGGCCGCGCCCCGGCCCCCGGGGAGGCGGCTCGCTGGCGGTCGCCCGGGCGCGGTGGTAGGCAGCCGGGGTGGAACCCCTCGCGCACCCGGTCCTGCTGCAGCTGCTCGACGAGCGGTCCGCCGCGTTCCGGGCGGCGGTCACCTCTGCGGCGAGCCTCGACGTGCAGGTGCCGACCTGCCCCGAGTGGACGCTGTTCGAGCTGGTCCAGCACGTGGGCCAGGGGCAGCGCCGCTGGGCCGCCACCGTCGCCGCGGGTCCCGGCGACGGCCCGCCGGCCCGGGCCGCCGCGGAGGCCGCCGCCGAGGCGCCGCGGGAGCGCGAGGCCCTGCTGGCCTGGTCGGCCGAGGCCACGGAGCGCCTGCTGGCCGCGCTGCGCGAGGCCGGCCCGGAGCGCGGCTGCTGGACCTGGTGGGGCACGTCGCAGTCGCCGCAGACCTGCGGCGCCGTCGCCCGCCACCAGCTCCAGCAGATCGCCGTCCACGCCTACGACGCCCAGATCACCGTGGGCGCCCCCCAGGCGCTGCCGGAGGAGGTGGCCCTCGACGGGGTCGACGAGTTCCTGCTCACCTGCTGCGCCACGACGGACGCGTGGCCGCACGAGCCCGCTGCCGTCGACTACGACGCCGCGGAGGGCCGCTCCTGGCGCCTCTCCCTCTCCGCCGGCGGCGCACGGGCCACCCGCCTCCCCGCGCCGGCCACGACGTCCGCCGCCGCGGCCGGCGAGGACCCGGACGCGGCCGACGCCTCCCTGCGGGGCACGGCCGGTGACCTGGTCCTCGCCCTGTACGGCCGCATCCCGGTGGACTCCCTGGAGCTCGCCGGCGACCGCCGCGCGTTCGACCGGCTCCTGGCCTGGGACCCCGACGCGCCGGCCTGAGGGCGCCGCCCCGCCCGCCGGCGGCTGCCCGGCGGCGGCTGCTCCGCCGGCGCTAGGGTCGCCGCCGTGACCACGCCGCCGCCCGCCCGCACCGCCCTGGTGACCGGCGCCTCCAGCGGCATCGGCCGCGAGCTGGCGCTCGGCCTGGCCCGCGAGGGCCTCGCGGTGGGCCTGCTCGGCCGGGACGCCGGCCGCCTCGCCGCCGTGGCCGCCGAGGCGGAGGCGACCGGGGCGCGCACCGCCACCGCGACCGCCGACGTCACCGACCTCGCGCAGGTCGCCGCCGCGGTGGCGGCCGTGGAGGCCGCGCTCGGCCCGGTCGACCTCCTGGTCTCCAGCGCCGGGACGATCGAGAGCAGCGAGGTGCCGATCTGGGAGGCCGACGCGCACGAGTGGCGCTCGGTCGTGGAGGCCACCCTGCTGGGCTCCTTCCACGCCGTGCGCGCGGTCGTGCCGGGCATGGTCGAGCGCGGCGGTGGCCGGGTGGTGGACCTGAACTCCGGCTCGGGCACGCGCGACGCCGACGTCTACTCCGCCTACTTCGCCGCCAAGACCGGCCTGTTCCGGATCGGGGGCGCGCTGCACGAGGCCGGGCACGCCCGTGGCCTGCGCGCGCTGGAGCTCGCACCCGGCGTCGTGGACACCCCGATGACCCGGTCGATGCCCGTCCACGCCGACCGCACCGACTGGACGGACCCGGCCGACGTCGTGGCCCTGGTCGCCGCGTTCGCGCGGGGGGAGCTGGACGGCTGGTCCGGCCGCATGGTGCGCGCCGGGAAGGACGACGTCGCCACCCTGCGGCGCCTGGCCGAGCAGGGTCTGGACCCCGACGCCCGCAAGCTGCGGCTGCGCCCCTACGGCCCGCAGGACCCGCTCGCCTGAGGCCTGCACCCGGCTGTGCATGACCATGCATCACCCTGTATGGTCGGTGGCATGGTGGTGGTGGCGGTGGCGGGTGCGAGCGGCTACGCGGGGGGAGAGGCCCTGCGGCTGCTGCTGGGCCACCCCGACGTCGAGGTCGGCGCGCTGACCGCGGGCTCCAGCGCCGGCAGCCTCCTGGGCGAGCACCACCCGAACCTCCTCCCGCTGGCCGGCCGCGAGCTGGGCCCCACCACCGCGCAGGCCCTGGCGGGGGCGGACGCCGTCGTCCTGGCGCTGCCGCACGGGCAGTCCGCAGCGCTGGCCGCGCAGCTGCCCGACGACGTCGTCGTCCTCGACTGCGGCGCGGACCACCGCCTGCGCGACGCCGCCGCGTGGAGCGAGTTCTACGGCAGCGACCACGCCGGCACCTGGCCCTACGGCCTCCCCGAGCTGCCGCTCGCCGGCGGCGGGCGCGGGCGCGACGCCCTGGTCGGGGCCCGCCGCGTCGCCGTCCCCGGCTGCTACCCGACCGCCACCTCCCTGGCGCTCGCTCCCGGTCTCGCCGCCGGCCTCCTGGAGCCGGACGACGTCGTCGTGGTCGCCGCGTCGGGCACGTCCGGCGCGGGCCGCAAGACCTCGACCCACCTGCTGGGCGCGGAGGTGATGGGCTCGATGTCGCCCTACGGCGTCGGGGGCACCCACCGGCACACCCCGGAGGTGGAGCAGAACCTCTCCGCCGCCGCGGGCGAGCCCGTGCGCGTCAGCTTCACCCCGACCCTGGCGCCGATGCCCCGCGGCATCCTCGCCACCTGCACCGCGCGCCTGCGCCGCAGCGGCGGCACCGCGCCCTCCGTGCCCTCCGCGACCGCCGTGCGCGAGGCGTGGGCGAGCGCCTACGCCGACGAGCCGTTCGTGCACCTGCTGCCCGAGGGCCGCTGGCCGCGCACGGCCGACGTCCTGGGCGCCAACACCGTCCTCCTGCAGGTCGCCGTCGACGAGCGGGTCGGGCGCGTGGTCGTCGTGGCCGCGGTCGACAACCTCACCAAGGGCACCGCGGGCGCGGCCGTGCAGTGCCTCAACCTCGCCCTCGGGCTGCCGGAGACGACCGGGCTGCCGCTGGCCGGGGTGGCGCCGTGAGGCTCGTCGAGCACGACGGCGCCGTCTCCGTCGTCCGGCTGCCGGCCGACGCCCCTGACCCGGCCTGGGCCAGCGGCGCCCCGCTGGTGTCGGTGACCCGCACCGCTCACGAGCTGAGCGTCGTCTGCCCCACCGCCGCCGTCCCCGAGCAGCTGCCGGGGCCCGTGCAGGGGCCCTTCGCGGTGTTCGAGGTCGAGGGTCCGCTCGACCTCGCGCTCACCGGCGTCCTGGCCGGGCTGCTGCGCCCGCTCGCCGACGGCGGCGTCAGCGTCTTCGCGCTCTCCACCTTCGACACCGACTGGGTGCTGGTGCCCGCCAGCAGCACCTCCCAGGCCCGGGTGGCCTTCCGCTCCGCCGGCCACGACGTCCTGCCCGCCTCCACCGCCGCACTCCCCGAGGAGACCTGATGAGCGTCACCGGCCCGGCCGGCTTCCGCGCGGCGGGGGTGACCGCGGGGCTCAAGGCCAGCGGCCGCCCCGACGTCGCGCTCGTGGTCAACGACGGCCCCCGCCACGACGCCGCGGTGGTGCTGACCACCAACCGCGTCCAGGCGGCGCCGGTGCGCTGGACCCGACAGGCGCTGGCCGACGGGCGCTGCGACGCCGTCGTCCTGAACTCCGGCGGCGCCAACGCCTGCACCGGACCGGCCGGGTTCGTCGACGCCCACTCCACCGCCGAGCACGTCGCGCAGCTGCTGGGCGCCGGCGCGGCCGACGTCGCGGTGTGCTCCACGGGGCTGATCGGGGAGCGCCTGCCGATGGAGCAGCTGCTCACCGGCGTCTCCGTGGCCGCGGCCGCCCTGTCCGGGGAGGGCGGCGCCGAGGCGGCCGGGGCGATCATGACCACCGACACCGTGAGCAAGCAGGCCCTGGCGCACCGTGACGGCGGCGGCGCCGGGTGGAGCGTCGGCGGGATGGCCAAGGGCGCGGGCATGCTCGCCCCGGGCCTGGCGACGATGCTCGTCGTGCTGACCACCGACGCCGTGGCCGAGCCGGCCGACCTGGACGCCGCGCTGCGGGCCGCGACGCGCACGACCTTCGAGCGCGTGGACTCCGACGGCTGCATGTCGACCAACGACACCGTGCTGCTGATGGCGTCGGGGGCCAGCGGGGCGCGCCCGGACGCCGCGGCGCTGGCCGAGGCGGTGACCGCTGTCTGCGCCGACCTGGCCCGCCAGCTCGTCGCGGACGCCGAGGGCGCCAGCCACGACATCGCCGTGGAGGTCGTCGGTGCCGCCACCGAGGACGACGCCGTGGAGGTGGGCCGCTCGGTGGCCCGCAGCAACCTGCTGAAGGCGGCGATCTTCGGCCAGGACCCCAACTGGGGCCGGGTGCTCGCAGCGGTCGGGACGACGGCCGCCGCCTTCGACCCCGACGCCCTGGACGTGTCCTTCAACGGCGTGCAGGTCTGCCGGGCGGGCGCGATCGGCGACGACCGCGCCGGCGTCGACCTGTCCGAGCGCGAGGTGCGCATCCGCGTCGACCTGCACGCCGGCACCGCGTCGGCGACGGTGTGGACCAACGACCTCACCCACGACTACGTCCACGAGAACAGCGCGTACGCCACGTGAGCGCCTCGACCGCGGCCCGCGCCGCGTCCCTCAGCGCCGAGCTCAGCGCCGCCGACAAGGCCGGCGTCCTCGTCGAGGCCCTGCCCTGGCTGCAGCGCTTCCGCGGCGCCCTCGTCGTCGTGAAGTACGGCGGCAACGCCATGGTCGACGCCCAGCTCAAGCGGGCGTTCGCCGAGGACATCACCTTCCTGCGCCTGGCCGGGCTGCGCCCCGTCGTGGTGCACGGCGGGGGTCCGCAGATCTCCGCGATGCTCGACCGCCTGGGCATCGCGAGCGAGTTCCGCGGCGGCCTGCGCGTGACCACGCCGGAGGTGATGGAGGTCGTGCGGATGGTCCTCACCGGCCAGGTGGGGCGCGAGCTCGTGGGCCTGCTTAACACCTTCGGCCCGCACGCGGTCGGCCTCTCCGGCGAGGACGGCGGGCTGTTCACCGCCGAGCGCCGCTCCGCCGTGGTCGACGGCGAGCCCGTCGACGTCGGCCTGGTCGGCGACGTCACCTCCGTCGACCCGACGGCCGTGCTCGACCTGCTCGAGGCCGGCCGGATCCCCGTCGTCTCCACCATCGCGCCCGACCGCGACAGCGCGGGCGTGCTCAACGTCAACGCCGACACCGCGGCGGCCGCGCTGGCCACGGCGCTGGGGGCGCGCAAGCTCATCGTGCTGACCGACGTGGAGGGCCTGTACGCCGACTGGCCCGACCGCTCCTCCCTGGTCAGCCGGATCACCGCCGACGACCTGGAGCAGGTGCTGCCCGGCCTGCAGTCGGGGATGGTCCCCAAGATGGAGGCGTGCCTGCGCGCCGTGCGCGGCGGCGTCGAGCGCGCGCACGTGGTCGACGGCCGCTCCCCGCACTCCCTGCTGCTGGAGGTCTTCACGAACTCCGGCACCGGCACGATGGTGGTCCCGTGAGCGCCCCGGACCCGCAGTCGCTGGCCACGGAGATCGGCGCCGAGCTGGTCAGCGCCCCGGCCGGCAGCAGCGCCGACGTCCTGGCCCGCCACGCCGCCGCGGTCATGGGCACCTACGGCACCCCCCAGCGGGTGCTCGTGCGCGGGGAGGGCGCGCTGGTCTGGGACGCCGACGGGCGCCGCTACGTCGACCTGCTCGGCGGGATCGCCACGGCGGTCCTGGGCCACGCCCACCCGCTGCTGACCGCCGCGGTCACCACCCAGCTGGCCACCCTCGGCCACGTCTCCAACTTCTTCGCCACCCCGGTGCAGGTGGCCCTCGCCGAGCGGCTGCTGGGCGTGCTGCGCGCGCCGGCCGGGTCGGGGGTCTTCTTCGCCAACTCCGGCGCCGAGGCGAACGAGGCGGCGTTCAAGATCGCCCGGCGCACCGGCCGCCCGCGCGTGATCTCCGCGCTGGGCGCCTTCCACGGCCGCACGATGGGGGCCCTGTCGCTGACGGCGAACCCCGCCTACCGCGAGCCGTTCGAGCCCCTGGTGCCCGGCGTGGAGCGGGTGCCCTACGGCGACGTGGACGCCCTCGCCGCCCTCGTGGCCCAGGACCCCGCCCAGGTCGCCGCGGTCTTCCTCGAGCCGGTCCAGGGGGAGGGCGGCGTCCTGCCCGCCCCGGACGGCTACCTGGCCGCCGCGCGCGAGATCACCGGCGCCGCCGGCGCCCTGCTCGTGCTCGACGAGGTGCAGACCGGGATCGCCCGCACCGGCGCCTGGTACGCCCACCAGCTGCCCGGTCTCGGCCTGCCGGACGGCGTCCTGCCCGACGTCGTCACCACGGCCAAGGGCCTGGGCGGCGGCATCCCGATCGGCGCTGCGGTGGCGCTGGGGGAGCACGTCGCCTCCCTGCTCGGCCCCGGCCAGCACGGCACCACCTACGGCGGCAACCCCGTCTCGGCCGCCGCCGGCCTCGCCGTGCTCCACGCCGTCGAGCGCGACGGGCTCGTGGAGGCCGCCGCGACCATCGGCACGACGCTGAACGCCGCGGTCGAGGCCCTCGTGGCGGGCGGCGCACCGCTGCTGCGCGGGGTCCGCGGGGCCGGCGCGCTGCAGGCGCTGCTGCTCGACGCTCCGTTGTCGAAGGCCTTCGCGGCCGCGGCCCTGGACGCCGGCTTCATCGTCAACGCCGTGGCCCCGGACGCCGTCCGGCTGGCCCCGCCGCTCGTGCTCACCCCCGGCCAGCTGGCCGAGTTCACCACCGCGCTGCCGGACCTGCTGGAGCGCGCCGCCACCACCGGAGGCCCCTCGTGACGCGCCACTTCCTGCGGGACGACGACCTCGCCCCCGCCGAGCAGGCCGAGGTGCTCGAGCTCGCGCTGCGACTCAAGGCCGACCGCGCCGCCGGACGCCTCGACGTGCGCCCCCTGGAGGGGCCCCGCGCGGTCGCCGTCCTGTTCGACAAGCCCTCCACGCGCACCCGCGTCTCCTTCAGCGTGGGCGTCGCCGAGCTCGGCGGGTACCCGGTCGTCCTCGACGGCGCCACCAGCCAGCTCGGGCGCGGGGAGCCCGCCGCCGACACCGCCCGGGTGCTCGAGCGCCAGGTCGCCGCGATCGTGTGGCGCACCTTCGCGCAGTCGGCGCTGGAGGAGATGGCCGCGCACAGCAGGGTGCCGGTGGTCAACGCCCTCACCGACCTGCTGCACCCGTGCCAGGTCCTCGCCGACCTGCTCACCCTCGCCGAGCGCACCGGCGGCGTCGCGGCCCTGCCCGGCCAGCGCCTGGCCTACCTCGGCGACGGGGCGAACAACATGGCCAACAGCTACGCCCTCGGCGGCGCGGTGGCCGGCCTCCACGTGCGCATCGGCACCCCGGCCTCCCACCTGCCCGACCCGGGCGTGCTGGACGCCGCCCGCGCGCTCGCGGCCACCACCGGCGGCTCCGTCGAGGTCGTGCACGACGCCGCCGCCGCGGTCGAGGGCGCCGGCGTCGTCGCCACCGACACGTGGGTCTCGATGGGCCAGGAGGGCGAGGCCGCGGAGCGCTCCACGCCGTTCGAGCCCTTCGCGGTGACCACCGGCCTGATGGCCGGCGCTGCGCCCGGGGCCGGCGTCCTGCACTGCCTGCCCGCCTACCGCGGCAAGGAGGTGGACGCCGAGCTGGTCGACGGCCCCGGCTCCTGGGTGTGGGACGAGGCCGAGAACCGCCTGCACGCGCAGAAGGCGCTGCTGGTGTGGCTGCTGGAGCGGGCGTGAGCAGCGCCGACGGGGCGCCGCGCCCCTCGGCCGTCCCGGCCACCCGCACGGCGCGCCACGCCCGCATCGTCGACCTGCTCGGGCGCACGGCCGTGCGCAGCCAGACCGAGCTGGCCGACCTGCTCGCCGCCGACGGCGTCGTGGTCACCCAGGCGACGCTCTCGCGCGACCTCGTCGAGCTCGGCGCCGTGAAGGTGCGCGCGGCGCAGGGGCTGGTCTACGCCGTCCCGGCCGAGGGCGGCGACCGCACCCCCCGCCCGGCGGTGGGCGCCGGCGTCCTGGACGCCCGCCTGGCCCGCCTCGCCGAGGACCTCCTGGTCACCGCGGAGGCCTCCGGCGGCCTGGTCGTGCTGCGCACCCCGCCGGGGGCCGCGCAGTTCCTCGCCAGCGCCGTCGACCACGCCGCGCTGCCCGACGTCCTGGGCTGCATCGCCGGCGACGACACCGTGCTGCTCATCGCCCGCGACCCCGCGGGCGGCGCGGCCCTGGCGGAGCGGATGCTGGCCCTGGCCGCCGGCCGCGCCCCCGAGATCCCCCCGACCCCCACCCCGACCCAAGGAGCCCCCTCGTGACCGATCGCGTCGTCCTCGCCTACTCCGGCGGCCTCGACACCTCCGTCGGCATCGGCTGGATCGCCGAGCGCACCGGCGCCGAGGTCGTCGCCGTCGCCGTCGACGTGGGCCAGGGCGGGGAGGACCTGGAGGTCATCCGCCAGCGCGCCCTGGACTGCGGGGCCGTGGAGGCCTACGTCGCCGACGCCCGCGAGGAGTTCGCCGACGAGTACTGCCTCCCGGCGCTGCAGGCCAACGCCCTCTACATGGACCGCTACCCGCTGGTCTCGGCGATCTCCCGCCCCGTGATCGTCAAGCACCTCGCGATCGCCGCCCGCCAGCACGGCGCGACGGTCGTGGCCCACGGCTGCACCGGCAAGGGCAACGACCAGGTGCGCTTCGAGGCCGGCATCGCCGCGATCGCCCCCGACCTCACGTGCATCGCGCCGATCCGCGACCTCGCGCTCACCCGCGACAAGGCGATCGAGTTCGCGGAGAAGAACTCCCTGCCGATCGAGACGACGAAGAAGAACCCCTTCTCCATCGACCAGAACGTGTGGGGCCGCGCGGTCGAGACCGGCTTCCTCGAGGACATCTGGAACGCCCCGACGGAGAGCGTGTACTCCTACACCTCCGACCCGTCGGTGCCGCGCGAGGCCGACGAGGTCGTCATCACGTTCGAGGCCGGCCGCCCCGTGGCGATCGACGGGAAGCCCGTCACGGTCCTGCAGGCCATCGAGCAGCTCAACGCCCGCGCCGGCGCCCAGGGCGTCGGGCGCCTGGACATGGTCGAGGACCGCCTCGTCGGCATCAAGAGCCGCGAGGTCTACGAGGCTCCGGGCGCCATCGCGCTGATCACCGCGCACGCCGAGCTCGAGGACGTGACGATCGAGCGCGAGCAGGCGCGCTTCAAGCGCACGGTCGGCCAGCGCTGGGCCGAGCTGGTCTACGACGGCCTGTGGTTCTCCCCCCTCAAGCGCTCCCTCGACGCCTTCGTGGCCAGCACCCAGGAGCACGTGAGCGGCGACGTCCGCCTCACGCTGCACGCCGGGCGCGCGGTCCCCACCGGCCGGCGCAGCGCGCACAGCCTCTACGACCACTCGCTGGCCACCTACGACTCCGGCGACACCTTCGACCAGTCGATGGCCAAGGGCTTCGTGGAGCTGTGGGGCCTGCCCTCGCGGATCGCCGCCGCGCGCGACGAGCGGGTCGCCGGCGGCGCCGCGTGAGCGCTCCCGACAGCGGCGCACCGGTCTCCCTGTGGGGAGGCCGGTTCGCCGGCGGGCCCGCGCAGGCGCTGGCGGAGCTGTCGCGCAGCACGCACTTCGACTGGCGGCTGGCGCCCTACGACGTCACCGCCTCGATGGCGCACGCCCGCGTGCTGCACGGCGCGGGCCTGCTCACCGACGAGCAGCTGACCGGCATGCTCGGGGCGCTGCAGCAGCTGCTCGACGACGTCCGCAGCGGCGCCTTCGGCCCGGCGCCGGAGGACGAGGACGTGCACACCGCCCTGGAGCGCGGCCTGATCGAGCGCGCGGGCGCCGACCTGGGCGGGCGGCTGCGGGCCGGCCGCTCGCGCAACGACCAGATCGCCACCCTGCTGCGGATGTACCTGCGCGACGCCGGCCGCCGCCTGCGCGCGCTCCTGTCGGAGCTCGTCACCGTCATCGCCGACCAGGCCGAGGCCCACGCCGGCGCCCCGATGCCCGGTCGCACGCACCTGCAGCACGCCCAGCCGGTGCTGCTGGGCCACCACCTGCTCGCCCACGCGTGGGCGCTGCTGCGCGACGTCGACCGCCTCGCCGACTGGGACGACCGCGCCTCGCTGTCCCCGTACGGCAGCGGCGCGCTCGCGGGCTCCTCCCTGGGGCTGGACCCCGAGGCGGTGGCCGCCGAGCTCGGGTTCGCCGGGTCGGTCGCCAACAGCATCGACGGGACGGCGTCCCGCGACGCCGCGGCGGAGTTCGCCTTCGTCGCGGCGATGGTCGGCGTCGACCTCTCGCGCCTGGCCGAGGAGGTCGTCCTGTGGGCGACCAGGGAGTTCGGCTTCGTGCAGCTCGACGACGCCTACTCGACCGGGTCGAGCATCATGCCGCAGAAGAAGAACCCCGACGTGGCCGAGCTCGCGCGCGGCAAGGCGGGCCGGCTCATCGGCGACCTGGCCGGGCTGATGGCCACGCTCAAGGGCCTGCCGCTGGCGTACAACCGCGACCTGCAGGAGGACAAGGAGCCCGTCTTCGACGCCGTCGACACGCTCGAGGTGCTGCTGCCGGCCTTCATCGGCATGGTCGCGACGCTGCGCTTCGACACGCGGCGGATGGCCGAGCTGGCGCCGCAGGGCTTCTCCCTGGCCACCGACGTCGCCGAGCACCTCGTGCGCTCCGGCGTGGCCTTCCGGGTCGCCCACGAGGTGGCCGGGGCGTGCGTGCGGGTCTGCGAGGAGCGGGGGATCGAGCTGGGCGACCTCACCGACGCCGACCTGGCCGCGATCTCGCCCGACCTGGGCCCCGACGTGCGCGAGGTGCTCACCGTCGCCGGCTCGCTGGCCTCCCGCTCCGCGCGCGGCGGGACCGCCCCGGTGCGGGTGGCCGAGCAGCTCACCGAGCTGCGCGACGCGCTGGCCGCCCTGCGCCCGGTGTGAGCGCCCCGCTGGAGCGCTCGTTCTTCGACCGCCCGGTGCTCGACGTCGCCGCCGACCTCCTCGGCCGGGTCGTCGAGCACCGGACGCCGGCGGGCGCGGTCGCCGTCCGGCTGACGGAGGTCGAGGCGTACGCCGGGCCCGGCGACCCCGGCTCGCACGCCGCGCGCGGGGTCACCCCGCGCACGGCCGTGATGTTCGGGGAGCCGGGGCACGCCTACGTGTACTTCAGCTACGGCGTGCACTGGTGCGCCAACCTCGTCTGCGGTCCCTCCGGCACCGCGTCGGCCGTGCTGCTGCGCGGGGGAGAGGTCGTCGACGGCGTCGAGCTCGCGCGCTCGCGGCGCCCGGCCGCCCGCCGCGACGTCGACCTCGCCCGCGGCCCGGCGCGCCTGGCCGCGGCGCTCGGGCTGACCGGCGCCGACACCGGGGCCGACCTGTGCGCCCCGGGCGCTGCGCTGCGCGTGCTCGCCGGCGCCGCGCCCTCGGTGCCGGCAGCGCAGTCCCCGCCGGTGCGCTGGGGCCCGCGGGTCGGCGTCAGCGGCCCCGGCGGCGACGGCGGGCGCTACCCGTGGCGGGCGTGGGTGGAGGGGGAGCCCACGGTCTCGCCCTACCGGGCTGCGGCGCCGCGCCGGCGTCCGGCACGCTCTACCCCGCTCGACCCACCACCGAAGGAGCTCTCGTGACCCAGCAGTCCTCAGCAGTCCTGGACGACCTGCGCTGGCGCGGGGTGCTGGCGCAGACCACCGACGAGGCCGCCCTGCGCGCTGCCCTGGACGCCGGGACGGTCACCTTCTACGTGGGCTTCGACCCCACCGCCCCCAGCCTGCACATCGGGCACCTGGTCCAGGTGCTCACGGCGCGCCGCCTCCAGCTGGCGGGCCACCGCCCCCTGGCGCTGGTCGGCGGCGCGACGGGGCTGGTCGGCGACCCCCGCCCGACCTCCGAGCGGACGATCAACGACCCGGCGGTCGTCGCGGGCTGGGTGGAGCGCCTGGGCCGGCAGATCGCCCCCTTCCTCGACTTCGAGGGCCCCGCCGCCGCGGCCCTCGTGAACAACCTCGACTGGACGGCGGAGCTGTCCGCCATCGACTTCCTCCGGGACGTCGGAAAGCACTTCAGCGTCAACCGCATGCTCGACCGCGAGGCGGTCGCCAAGCGGCTGGCCACGAACGGCATCAGCTACACCGAGTTCAGCTACGTGCTGCTGCAGAGCAACGACTTCCTCCAGCTGAGCCGTCGCCACGGCTGCACGCTGCAGCTGGGGGGCAGCGACCAGTGGGGCAACATCACCGCCGGCTGCGAGCTCGTGCGCCGGGTGGACCAGCGCACGGTGCACGCGCTCGCGACGCCCCTGCTCACCAAGGCCGACGGCACGAAGTTCGGCAAGACGGAGACCGGCACGGTGTGGCTCGACCCCGAGCTCACCAGCCCCTACGCCTTCTACCAGTTCTGGCTGGCCGCGGAGGACGCCAAGGTCGACGACTACCTGAAGGTCTTCAGCTTCCGCTCGCGGGAGGAGCTGGAGGCGCTCGCGGCCGAGACGGCGGAGCGCCCGCAGGGACGGGCCTCCCAGCGGGCGCTGGCCCAGGACGTCACGACCCTGGTCCACGGCGCGGAGGCGACCGCCCGGGTCGAGGCGGCCAGCGCGGCGCTGTTCGGGCGCGGTGACCTGGCGCTGCTCGACGAGGCGACCCTGCGCGACGCCGTGGCCGAGCTGCCCACCGCGCGGGTGGCACCGGGGGAGCCGCTCGACGTCCCGCGCCTGCTCGCCGCCGCCGGCGTCGTCCCCAGCGTCTCCGCGGGGCGCCGCGCCGTCGCGGAGGGCGGGGCGTACGTCAACAACGAGCGGGTCGAGGACGCCGAGGCGCCGGTCGACCCCTCCGCCCTCCTGCACGGACGCTGGCTGGTGCTGCGCCGGGGGCGCCGGACCCTCGCCGCCGTCGACGTGGCCCCCGCCTGACAGGAGGCCCGAGGGGGCCCGTCGGCGTCGCGGGGCGCGGCCACGCAGGTTTCCGGCAGGTGACGGGCGCGTGACCAGCGCAGACGCGCCAGGGGGCTGGGAGGGGACCCCCCGGCTTGACCCCCGCCCGCCACCGACGTAGTGTTCTACTCGTTCGCCCGGCAGGGAGGAACGGACACCGAGAGGTGGACGGGCCCCAGCGGGCAGGACCATCCGGTGTGGAAGCCAGCGGCCCTCGTGGTCGGTGGAGGCCGCGCCACGAACTGAAGCCCCGAGAACGGCTCGAAAGGTCGGGACTGGGTTGCGTCCGTTCTTTGAGAACTCAACAGCGTGTCAGTAGTCGATGCCAAGTTCTGGTCATCGTCTGCGTCTTGGTCCTGCACTGTCTGGTGTGG
>Ga0210040_10004540_pt1 | contig 18093 bp, 12 predicted proteins | sample CryGeyCG12114_NA_FD_185462 | JGI IMG/M metagenome (GOLD analysis project Ga0210040, IMG submission 185462) | Groundwater microbial communities from aquifer - Crystal Geyser CG19_WC_8/21/14_NA (SPAdes) (version 2) | ecosystem: Environmental > Aquatic > Deep subsurface > Groundwater | place: USA...
GTTATTAAGATAATTAGGGTCCGTTAAGCACAATTTTGGTGAGGAAATCGAATAATCCGGATAATTACCCGGCATGACTGTATGAATGAGAGTATCATTCAGGTAGGCAGCGATCTTGAATCGACCTTTGCATGAAACGGCCAACATTTTAGTAGGATACATCTGCGTCCGAAACGCCATGCGGAACGAGAGCGCTGTTTTATGGTAGCAATGTCGTCCTCGGCGTCTGTGCTGAAAGGAGATGAAGATTATAATTCCACCACTTCTGTTCAGTGTTCATTGTTGAAGGCGTGGGTGGCGTTACCGTATGCTTAATCTTGGGCGCTGAAGCGAGATTAATTGCCGTTATCAGGAGCAAGCAGAGGCGGACTTCCTGACGTAGCAATTTGCAGGTGCAGTTCCAGGGTCGTGCGCCCTGAGAACATCTCAATCACAACCCCATTTCCTTGCATCCTCGCCGGTGTTTGGGTTTCACTGGCAGAACTTCTGGTTTCGCGGTTCACAAGTTAGCAGCAGCAGCAGCAGCTGCTGCACGCGAATTTCTCTGGCTTACTGGTGAGTTTGCTGGTAGGCCTCCCAAAGCATGAAAGGTCTACAGCCCAACGAGGACGAGGGTAAGTCTCATGGTGGCGCTATAGTGCTTTGGTAGGTTGAGTTCGATGGTGCGATTGGCAAGGACTCGAGTGCGTACAGTGCATTGGAAAGCATGTTCAATGCAGTTGCCGGGACTTGATCGATATCGCGTTTCGAAGTGAAAATGAGGCTGTCGTTCGCAAAGCGACCACTGTTCCAGCTTCATTCCCAGCTCTGTGCTTTCGTTGGAAGCATCAAATGGTGACGATGGTAACCCCAAGCTCGTTCGTCCCATCGGCCCGGCAAGTGGTTCTCTCGAAGAGTTGGGGTTGAACTTGTTCTTCAAACTGAACTTGGACAATCCTCCACGATTGTGTACCTGCGCTATGCAGAAGAGACGACTGCTCTCTGGTTCCGAAGTTTAGCGTTGGATCTGTCGGACGTGCAACAATGGGATTGTCAGACATGAGGCGGGTATCTTGAACATTGCCCCACAAAGTCAGATCGTGGCATTGAAGCAGTCACAAGAGTCCCTCAGCTCACTTCGACAGCGAGACGCCCTAAAAACTAGCGTCGACCATGTTGTTGGCTACATTGGCTGGTATCACATGCGGTCCTAAAGCAGCTTGCGCGCAGTGGGAGAAGCGCAAAGAGGTGCTTTGGCAGTGCTCAGCACCAGACCCAACAGTCTTGAGCACGATCCAACTGAGGACGTTTTACGAAGCCACGTCACAGCCAGTGTACTAGTCGACTGTCAGCAGCGCGACGTTGGCCTGTCGAAGCAATTTCAGGAGGGCAGGGTTGAGTCTCGTGTATCGGCATGGTTCCGAGAGGGGTCACGACTGGTGCTTCACATGGTACCAGACCTTGAGCGTAGAGATACAACTGAGTCGACCGCCGAGAAGATAATTCAGGATCTCGATACGGTGGCTTGCGCTCTCGGCCGCTTATTGCGTGTCCTTCCCTTTCAGCATCCTTACTATATATTGAGCGCAGCATGCCGTAGTGGTCCTGTTGTTCGAGTGTATGCCAGTCACAGGTCGGCGAAGGTCTGGAGCACCACTCATTTCAGCAAGCTCAAGTCACATAGGCTGAGATTCGAGAAGGTTAAGCAGGTGAAGCAGCAAGCGAATCACTCAGGCCTGAGGTCGACCTTCAACCTTGACTAGCGTTTGCGATATGCCTCAGCGTCCTCCGGATCTACTATCAAAGATATATGCGCCAGTGTACCGGAAGTCTTCGCTCGTTGGAAGCGGCCACGGGTACTGAGTTATTCAACTGGGCGTACCCACTTCTCTGGCCTCTACCAGTAGCTGGTGCATCTAGATATGTCCCGGTACATTTGCTCTCCCATCTTCACAGTCAAATTGTAACCATTTGGGACATTACTAATTTTCCTGTGCCGACCACACAAAGGGACTTGGGGCGGACATTGAACCGGAAGTCTGGTCGATCCTGACTAAGACATATGATTGATCTCTACTAACAGGTATTAGGACGTATGTGTTCTTCACGTGCTGAAGTCTTCACGACAAGCCGACCCAACAACAGGCCCTGCTGCAACACCCAGTACGAAAGAGTGTTCTCGAATGTGCCATGCTAGTAGTCGACCTGTGTGGTCTCTTACCGAGACTGCTTCACGGGACACTGTTCGCCTCGACTTCGTGCCACATATCTGCACGTGCTGAACATGGTAATCTTCATCTCTATCACACAAAGGCTCAGATCAGCACTTGTTGACCAACGGAGCATCCTGAGCATTGCACACCAGGCCCGGCAGGTACACCGTATCGAAGCTCGTGCAAGGTCCGTAGCCGATCGGCAATGTTCCCTTCCCACGAACGCAGCCGAGCACTACCATTCCGCACAGATCAGTATGACTGTACCTATCTCCAGGCATCGCACGGCTAGGGTGCTTACCGAAGCTAGTACAGAAGCAAACCTCGTTTTAAGGTCTGGTCCCGAGCTTATCACCACTCGAACTAGGATGCGCTTTATGCCGTATGCTCACTGTGGAGAGGAGTCGGCTCCTCCCTAAACTTCTAGGCTTAGGCTTGACGTTATGATAAATGGTATATCTTAGCTTTCGCTAATTTAATAGAAAATCTTAATAATCGGTTTATTTCTATATATTACACAGTATAAAATAGCTATAACTCGAAGCTAATTTAAGAATAAGCGTAAGTATAGGCGTTTTAATAGTTATATCTCGCTATAAAAGCTACTACTCTCGCCTTAGAAGCTTAAAAGGGCAGTACTATAAGTAAGGTACGGAAATTAGCCCTTTTACTTATAAAGTAAATCTATAATACTAAGGTTACTAACGAGAAGCTATTTAATAGTAAGAATTATATCGGCTAGCCCGCGGAAATTTCCCGGCTAGCCTGCTAACTAATCTCATATAACCTTATCTTTATAATTCTACGTATAAGTTAATTGTATTACTTTTATACTATGAATCGACCTTTACTACTTATATTCGAAATTTCGAGGACATTATTACGTTTTCTTATATTATTACTACTTTCTTACCCCGATAGTAATACCTTACCCTAATAGTAACTACCTTTTACTATTACTATTAATAGTAACTTATAATATCGCTACTTTCTTATATATTATAGTACTTCTTATACTTATTACTTTTAATAGATCGTAAGTCCGCTACTAATAGCTACTATTATTATCGATTACCTCTACGTCTTACTATCTCTCTTACTATTCCTCTTATCTTAGTTATAGCCCTTCTCTTTACTAGTAGTTATACTTCTAGTAATAGTACGAGCTTATCTTCGTCGCTATCGCTAACGTCTTATATAAGGAGGGTCTCGTCGTTAAAGGAGGAGAATAGGTTAACGTTAGTAAGAATAGCCTCGTTCTAGTTAAGCTAAGATAACTACGCTTAAGATAACTACGCTTAAGATAACTACGCTTAAGATAACTACGCTTAAGATAACTACGCTTAAGATAACTATAGTAGTACTCGGTAACTACGTACTCGCTAACCTATACGTATATCGCTACGTATTAACGATTAAGTAGCTTCTTTAAGTATACGTAGTATCTCTCTCTTCTACTACTACTTCTTCTTACGAGCGTTAGTATACTATAATAGCTCTTAGAGAAAGTCGAATCGAGTAGTCGCTACGTTAAGTAGTATAAGTATAAGTACTCGCTATTATACGTAGAAATCGTTAACTATAAGACCTTCTTAGCTATATATTCGCTATTAGATAGTATACAAATAGAGTAAACCTATTAAAGTAGTAAACGCCTATATATAAGGTACTAGTTAAATATTATCGTAGTTTACTCGAGTAATACCTACTCGAATTCGCTTATTACTTACTAAGTTAATTACATAATAGCTAATAGCTCGTTATAATACGATAGAAAAGAGGTTATTTTAATAGTTAATACCGTCGTAGAGGGTATTTCTCTTATTTATAAGCTCGCTCTTAATTTTAGTATTAATCTTAACGATATACTAATAAAATAGTATAACTAATACCTATAGATAAGTTAAGCTAGTTATAATATCTTTCTTAACTACTCTATATATCCTCTTAACTTTACTTATCGTCGTATTACTAAAATAAGATATCTTATTCGTATAAGTAAGTATAATCTTCTCTTTATACTTTAACTAAATCTACTAAACGTAGGTAGTAAGAGAGAGGAAGGCTTCGTCGCTATAGGTATCGTAGAGGGTTAACTAGGCTTATTTATAGCTCTTAATCGTTATCGCTCGAATAAGTAAGTACTAATATTAAAAAAAGATCGCTCTTTTACTTTCTATATATTATAGTATCTCTATAAGTAATTTACCTACGACGCCTACCTCTCTCTTAAAGTACTTTAGTACGTATACCTCGATATTAGTATTAACGTACTAGATATAAAGAAGATAGTATATATTTAAAAAGATAGCTATAATAGTATTATATAGACTATCGCTCTTATTAATAATAATTATCGTTAGAGAATTAAGATTTAGACTATTATATAGCTTTTAAACGTATTATAATACCTAATTATAGTTCTTCGTCTCTTTAATTATTAGTAGAGCTTAATTAATAATAAATAACCTATTCGTTATAGTAGTACTAATAATTTAAATAAGTAGTAAGCCGAATTTATTACTCTTATAAATCGCGTTAATAATAAGATAATATAGGTACTATTAAAATAGCGTAATACTATTATAGTAAAAGAATATAAGTTAATATAGTTTATCGCCGTTATTAATATAATATTCGTACTCGAAGTATTCGCTAATATCTCGTAATATTACTTATACTAAAAGATAGCTAGCGTTATAATATTATTATATTTAATTCTAGGTATTAGCTAAATCTCTAGTAAGTTATATATTATTTAGAAACTCGTTTTATAGGTAGTAGAAGGCTTTTATATATATAATACCTACTATACGTAGTTTTTATAACCGAATCTTTATATTCGCTCGCTTTATACGTTAATAAGTTAATAACTCTTATAGTTACTAAGAGCTATAGCTAATATAATCTTCCTTAACGACTCGAATAATCTAAATATCTAAATCCTTCTTAGGTTCGTATAGTTTAAGCTTAAAGTTATAGTCGTATTTCTTACTACTTATTAGTCGTAGTTTATCTTAATTCTTTAGCGTATATCTAGTATCCTTTTAGCTAAACCGCTTATATAGAAGGAATAGTATATAGACTAGTCTAACCTTAAGGCCGTTAATCTTACGTTTCTCGAGTCGCTTATAAGTTAAAGTATAGCTATAGTTATAGGCCTATTTTTAAGTAAAGTAAAAGGCTTCTTTAAGGTCTTTAAACTCCTAATCGGTTAATAAAGAAGGTATAGTGTCGTTTAAAGAAGGTAGTATAATAAAATTATCGATACTAGCGTCTTTATTATATACTATCTTATATATTATATTAACTCGTCTACTACGCGAATAGTTAATATCGCTTAAGGCTATAACTTCGTCGAAAGGGGTTTCTAGGCTCGCTAAGTAAACTAGCGATATTATATTAGTTAAGAGATTAATATTATAGTAGTATAAGCTACTTAATAACTTAGATAAAATACGTATAGTTAAAAGTTATAGTGTTTTTAGGTATTATTAATTAGTCTTAATATTAGCTACTAAATCCGTAAAGTCCGTCTACTAATACCTAAGACGTTTTATATAGTATATACGCCTAATCTATCTCCTTATTAGGTATTAATAATTTTCTAAGCTAGCCGAGAAATTTCCGCGGGCTAGTCGATATAATTCTTACCCTATTTAATAAGTATAACGTTAGCTATACGAAGAGCTATTATACTCTTAAGTCTAGCGATATTCGAGCTAAGAATAACCGCTAAAAAAGCAATATAAGACGACTACTTTAAGACTACTAACTTAAAGCTATTAAAATAGTAAAAAAGTCGACTTTTTATAAGGCTATAGTCCTCTACGACGATATTATAAGCCGACTCGGTATTTATTAAGCCTCTATCCGTATAATATAGCGTCGTATAAGGGAACGAGACGTACGCTAGTATATTACTACTTAGATAAAGATAATAACTAAATCTTAGATTAAGAAACGTATAAAGAAGGCTATAAGAGTAAAGAAGAAGCCTATTAAATATTATCGTCGATTTATTTACCTTAACGAGTTTAGAGTAGGAAGAGAGTTAGTAAAGAGAGAACGCGTTTATTATCGCTAAGGTAAGCTAGCTTAAAACGATAAGAATAAGATTTAATAAAAAGTTTATTAATATACGTAGTTCTACTATTATATTATTATAATTTATTATAACGGTATACTATAGATTTATCGATATAATAGAAAGAACGATAACGATAAGCTATAGTTAAAAGACTTTACTAATTATTTTAAAGACGTTTATTTAAAAGATTTAGCGTATAATCCCTCGCTATCGATCTTCCTTAATAATAACTAAGCGTACGGTATATTAACGATAAAGACGTTTAATAAGGCTTATAAGCGAGCGAGAAAGCTAAATCTACGTATTATAAGTAATAAACCTAACTCTCTAGATCTTAACTCGGCTAAACGTATTATTCGCGTAATAAAATAGCGTATTAAGTCGTAGTAACGTAGTTAAAAGGCCTTAAATATAGCTTAATTAGATAGGATATATAGAACTAAATAGGTAGAGCTAATTCTAAATAACTAGAAGCTTATTCGTTAGTATATTAACGACCTACTTATACGATATAAAGAGGTCTATAAGAGGTAGAGTTATATACTAGTAGATTAGCCTATTACGCCTTCTACTCCTAGAATAGGGCGTATAATAAGATTAGGTTAGGCTACTTAGTAATAAAATTTATAAAAAAAAAAAGAAATTAAAAGCGTCTCTTTAATCTCTTAGTAGTTACTCGCTCTTAGACTTAGATATTAGGCTTAAAATACCCTAAATTAAGTCTTTAAGTAAGGAACTTCTAAGAACTAACTAGGAGGCCGTTAAGTATAAATTTCTATAAAAAAAGGTTAATACTAGTCTTAGTATTAAAGGAAGAAGGAGGAGAGAGGAAAAGAGGAAAACTTACTTAATTTTTTTAGTTATATAATAAGTTATTTTAGTTAGTTAAACTAGTAACTTTTAGTAATTAGTAATATATCACTACTAAACTACGAATACTTACTATTTATAGCCTATTATAAGGTGAATTAGTAGCTCGATTTAATATATAGTGATAGGGGGTCCGAGGCGTAGCCTTAGCGAAATAATTTCTGAGATATACCATTTATCATAACGTCAAGCCTAAGGCGCAGAAACATCCCGAGACAGCACTGGCAAGACATGATAGGCGCTTCTGGTAACCATGCGGCAAGCTACGGTAAAGATCGCACTTGGCTTTGCGACACCCATTCAAGTTGACCTTCTTAAGATGTGATCAGCAGATCAAGAATCTAGTCTCCTTCACTGAGGCTGGCAAGATCACGAGACAGGTCTTCCATTACTCAAGGCTTTCCAGACTAGTATCCGACAACCACTCCCCAGTAATACGACTTGGGAACTCACTAGGCCAATATAGCCTCGTCCTCACCACCCACAGCAGCATCATGATCCACAGAGTAGACGACATGCCGGAGATACATCCCAACTTCCGCTCACTCGATGTTGCCATTATAGGTGGGGGCATAGGTGGCCTCTGCGCCTCCATTGCAATGCGCCGACAAGGTCACAAAGTCACGATCTACGAGCGCGCAGACTTCGCCGGCGAAGTAGGTGCCTCGATATCGTGCGCCGCGAATGGGACACAGTGGCTTCATGAATGGGACGTAGATATCGAAAAGGGCGACGGCGTGATACTACTGCAACTGATCAATCGAGACTGGGTGACCGGTGAGCCTGTGAGCGTAGTTGATCTTCATGATTATAAAGAAAGGTACGTCCGCCTCGATCATACAGATTGCAGTGTAGCTGACCACTCACAGATGGGGAAACTACTATTACATGTTCCACCGTCAGTACATGCACCGGATGCTCATGGACTGTGCCACGGAAGGAAAAGGAGAAGGTACACCAGTCGTGCTCAAAGTCAACCACAAATGCACATCGATAGACACATCCTCCGGCACAATCACTTTCGAGGACGGCGTCACAGCCCACCACGACCTCGTCATTGGATGCGACGGCATAGGCTCCGCAGTACGAAAAGTCATCGGCATCAACGTCGAGAAACGGCCGTCCGACTCAAGCTGTCTGCACGCAAACGTCACGACCGAGGAGGCCGTGAAGCTCGGTCTGCCTGACTACTCAAAGGACAATGCGATCGAATATTGGGGAGGTCACAACAGTGTCAACAAGATCGTGCTGAGTCCCTGCAATGGCGGGAGTCTTCTGTCGTATTACTGCTTCTTCCCACGCACGAAAGGCGACTACGCGAATCAGAACTGGGATGCGAATGCGCCGGTTGAGGATCTGCTGGCGCCATATCCTGATCTTGATAAGCAAGTGTTCAATCACCTGGCGATTGGGAAGGAGATCAGACCGTGGAGATTGTGGGTGCATGAACCGTATTCGCATTGGCAGAAGGGCGTCGTGGGTATCATGGGAGACGCTGCGCATCCAGTGAGTACTTACTGCCAGAGCAGATGTCTTGTGACGCGAGCACCGCTGACACGTTCCAGATGATGCCAGACCAGAGTCAGGGTGCCTGCATGGCGATCGAAGACGCTGCAGCCATTGGCCTATGCTTCAGCAGGGAGCACTTCGATGGCGACGTCAACAAGGCGCTGCGGGTATACGAGGAGGTACGGAAGCCACGAGCGTCGAAAGTCCAAGCTGCGGCGGCAAGGGCGAGGGAAAATATCCATGAGAGGATTGGCTTCTCGGACAATACGGACAATTCGAGGTATTCGGTCAAGAATGAGAAGGAGAAATTGACGATCGAATACATGAACTCTTATGATATGCATAAGCATGTTGCTGAGGTGTATCAGCAGCATAGACAGCAAGGCACAGGGATGAATGGAGCTGTTTGAGGAGCAAGGGACTGCAGGGTTGCCTGTTATTTACATTCACGATCTGATTGCTATTGGGTAGTGCTCAGTCGTATTAACCATTACTCAGTCCAGCTTGACCCTCGGTACGTTGCCCAGCCAGGTCTCACGCGAAACCAAAGTCATCCCAAACAAGGGGCAAATTGTCCGGATCATAAATCTCCATCATCGCGTTGAAGTTGAGATCAGCACGAAAATCAATATCATTCCCAGTCATGAATGCGTCACCCGTGCTGGTCCCCAGGATAGTCCCATCGCCTGAGACAGGACTGAGGTACTGTTGCTGACCTGTCTCACCTGAGATGTTTTGTGATTGTGTATTTGACTCTAAATCGAAGATGTGATCCAGGTATTGATTCGTGGCACGCCTCTTCTTGTTCAACTTCTGTCTGTGATACTTCCCTATAGCCTCTGAGAAGTCGTTAAGGATCTCGTGGTAGTGTTTCGCTTGTGGACTGAGAAGTGAGAGCTGCTGCAGTACTGTCTGAGCATTGCTGTAGGCGTTTTGTGTGTCAGGATCGGTACTGTCGGCAGAGAACAGTGAGAAGCCAATGAGGAGGCCAGCTGCGAAGACGAAGGCTTTGACCAAGCACATGTTGTTCAAGAAGCCATTTTGTGACTGTACGCGATGCGTGAGGTTGGCAAGGGTGATAGCAGCATCTAGGCAAACTTGGGCCAACTTTGAGACTCCTTCATAATCTACAAACGGTCGAGTGCCGTTCGAGGCGGGTGGCTTGGCTTTTCGAAGCTGCGCAATATTGTGTGAGATGAAAAATGGTCGCGTGGAAAGCATTACAGTAAAGTAGTAGATGCAGCCAATATGAGTGTTGCCGATCAGCAGCTTCCTGTCCCCGGTCGGAGAGGCGAGTTGACGAAGACTGTGATGCAGGCTTTGACTCCAGGTTTTCAAACCTCCCAACAGTCGCTCTGTGCTATCGGTGCTGGCAGTCTTTTTGCCAGGACTCTGCTGTATGAGGGAGCTGAGATATGTGGTCGCACCATAACTGGCTTCAAGGACGGCTTTGCAATACTCCGGGGTGGATGTCTTGGAACGTGCTATGGAAGCCGCACCCTCGAGCTCCTGGATTGGCAGGCTGCTTGGCCTACCCAATACCGAGCTCACAATTGTGTCAAGTATGAAGAGACTCTTCCATAAAGCCTGCCTTGCCTCGGTGGTATAGTGAGGCAAGTTCCGATAATAGTCCTTGGTGTGTAGTCCGAGAGCACAGGCAGCCTTGGCAGACACACCTAGATACATGAATGCTGCGTTCCTACGGCAGGCTCCAAGCATATAGAAAGACATGAGGAGAAAGACCTTGATCATGCTGATGCTCGGGTTGATGAGCATGTCGCCAAATGCAATTGAACGCCCATGTTTGAAACAGTTTGATGCCAGCTGTATGTCAGAAGGCCTGCCCCGACATTGTGCTCCGATTGCAAGAATGATCATGTTTTCTGCTGTGTGGTCATCGATAATGTTCTGGTAGAACTGTGTGCTTGGCTCGTTTTGATCGTTCAAGCCGAAAACGCCGGATGTAGCTTCGACATAGCACCGAATCAATTCCGCCTCGTCTGCGTCGCTCAGCTCCGGTATGGTGCCCAATGGATTGTCGGTCATTTCTACCTCGAGCATAACGTCCTTTGTATTGGCTTCGGTGAATGCTGAGGAGCCCATGTGATACCTCAAAGTACCTCTGAGGAACTGTAAGAAGGACAGCGATGCTATTTCGCCAATATACACGCGTTCGCCCTTGGAATTCAGGAGGAGTCGGCTTTGAGTGGCTTCAGGAGATTCAGTGGAAGAAGCTCGTGGTGAAGGAATGCTCGAATTCGCCTCATCCCGCTCGCCATTCTCCATTGATCCAATTGGAGGGGCGGGTGGTAAAGACTGCTCCGGTACGTAGGCAGGACGCCATGATTCTCTGCACAAAGCATCTGAAACGGAACCATGACTGCCGGCTGCTTGGCCTGTGATGGCTGTTTCTTGGTCGGACTGGCTACGTTGTCGTGCCAGTGGCGTTTGTTGAGCGGCTGTACTCGTTGACGAATGGCGCACGCCAGAAGGATCTAGGTATTGGCAGACTGCTACACGACCTTTTCTCCGGCACGTCCCACAAGGTAACTTTGCATCACACCTTATCTTGGAATGCTTGCATGGAACACAAGCATTCGAGGCTCGCTGTCGGTCTTGATCCTTGACTTTAGGTCGAGGCATAACAGTCGTTCTCTCGCTCAAGTCTGTTTCTAGCTGCTCACATTACACACCAGCGGCAGTTGTCCGTTGGACAGCGAGAGTGCTGATGACTGAGGACGAAATCTGTGAAGGACATTGGCGTAAAAGCATAATCTCTGAGAAGCCTCCGCAGTGTTAGTCATGTTGTGTCTGATCACCAAGGAAGGAAGTCAAGATGCATCGTGATAAGAGGCACGCCAGCAGTGTACTGTAGGTGGCTGATAAGCGTTGTTGCGTCCCAAGTTAAGGCTTGGTCTCGTGTGTGGAGTAAACAAGATAAGCTGGAAAAGCGCTTGCAAAGCCTGAGCATGTGGATGCCTCAAAGAGGTTGGCCACGATGGACCCCTAGGCATTGGACTTTTGAGTCAATCAAGCGCCTACTAGTAGCTTAGGTGATGCCATTTCCAATGGGCTCCATCTCGTCAACTAATGATTATGGTATTGCCAGATTCACGATCATTGCATACCGTTGCTTAATGATATATTGCGACGGCGCACGCGCAGCTGCTTCACAGCCGGGCTTACCTCGTTAGCGAGCAGTATTGCTGGCTCATCTTCATGCTTCTAAGTTTTGCACATGTGTGGTTCTCTTAACCATGCGCCGAATCTTCTAGTATACTCAGCAAGCACGACAGACACGCCCAACCACGCATGCGATTCAGTATCAAAATGCTTGATGCTCGATTCGCTTTTGTGCAGCTTCACAATGTCACGAAACAGGTCCTGGCACTTAGCTGTTTTCTTCCACGAGCACCGGCAACGTTACTCACTGCGAAAGATTAGCCTTACGTACCGACGTCACTGTGACTCGCAGTGCTTCTACTTGTATAGCAGCAACATCGATCGATGGGCGTGACTTCGTGCATCAGCCCTTGCAACGAGGAAATTACAGTAGCGTGGACCTTTACCGATATTGGCGGGGAGATTCTGAGTTCAGATAAGTTGTGGGGAAGCTGACGCTTAGTGACTACCACCTGAGCGCGCCCAGCAAGAGGCCATATCAGAAGCCTGAAAGCAGCTCCGACAATTCCTAAGGGTTCAAAATCTATTTGTGGCAAGAGATTGACAAGCAGCCCCTAGCAATACCAATTGTCAAATCCCTCTCGACTTTCCCATTCGGACCTTCCTCCCGCAAACATGGCCCATGAGGAGCAGAAACAGAACAGAAGCGTCCGCCAGAGGTTCGAGCTAAATGGTCGGAACTACATCGTCACAGGTGGTGGTCAGGGAATCGGGTTTGCTGTGGCAGAAGCAATTTGTGAGATGGGAGGCAACGTCGGTGTCCTCGACTTGAGGCAAACTCCTGTGGACGAGTTTCACACCCTTGCGAAACGTTTCGGTGTCAAGACAGCATATGCTCGGACAGATGTCAGCAGCGCCGAGAGCCTTCAAGCTGGATTTGATCAGGTCATGCAAACGCTGGGCACGCTTGATGGCATTTTCACGGCTGCGGGGATTGCTATAGACAAGCCCTTCGTCGACCAGACCCCCGATGAATTCATGAATATTCAGAAAGTGAATGTAAGTATCTCTGCAAAGACGACGCCTCCACGGACTAATAGATACATAGGTTTTCGGATCTTTCTATGCTGCTCAGTTGGCAGTCAAGCAAATGCAAAAGCAGAAGACGAATGGAAGCATAGTCCTCGTGGCTTCAATTACTGCTCACGTCGGCCTACCTTCTTACCGAATGGCGTCCTATAATGCTTCAAAGGGTGGTGTGTTCATGCTATCAAAGGCCCTTGCTACGGAGCTTGCACCGTTCGGCATTCGTTGCAATACAATATCTCCAGCTTTCACCGACACCGCGCAGACTCAGGTCGTTCGAAATGCAGATCCTACCAATGCAGGTGTTATGTGGTCGCAGCCGCCTCTCGGAAGGATAGGTGAAGCGGACGAGATGACAGCTGCTGTGATATACTTGCTTAGTGACGCTTCTTCCTACACGACAGGTGCTGATATCGCCATCACTGGAGGCATCCATGTTGGTAGGAAGACAGATTACGCCATGCATACCAACGGAGCTCCGAGTTCGTGACCAGCAGCAAAAGAGCCCTTCGGGTAGTATAGAAATTGTGTCGCCAGTTCTACTTTCCTCTTGCAAGGCGCTGGTCCACTTTTGAGACTTTTGTGATTTCGCACCTTCTGGCAGGGTTGTCGAGATTCATTTGTGGCTCAGTTCACCAAGCCAACAATCAATGCTAAAGTCACCTCCCCGCAGCGCCGAAAGTGGTCCCCAGAACGACGCCAAGATCGCCAATCTCGGAGGAGAGTCGCATTAGCTCGCCGATCGTGCTTAACTTTGCAGTACGATTATTACCCTCATCTCCTCTTCCAGCACTTTACTCTAGCAGAGGTCCAGAGTATGGTAGGTATCTGATGCGTGCGGAATCCCACTTGCCGACGCCGCAGCTCGGCAGCTCTGTTAGGCAACCTATATCATCCTTCCCGTAGCCTGTAGTCAAAATGGGGTGTCACGCCATGAAACTCAGAAAGCGACCCCGCAGCCCCGAACCAGGATGATGGACGCAGGTATCACTGCCGCACATCGCGTAGCACATTCATCAAAAAGAATGCCGGGCATTGCTGCCTTTGAGCTACAGTGGAGTCCCGGCGACATCTATCACTGAATACATTTGTCTGTACCCTACGAAGAAGCTGCCAGCTTTCAGAGACTTGATCTTCGTGGTGTAAACACCAAAAGGCCGAGCTGTCGTTGTCGCGCTCAAACACTGACAAGCGCAGAAATTACTGCAGCGTTCAGGGTCAGAGCAAAGCCTCATCACGTTACCGCCCAAGAAAAGAGGCGATAGCTATTGCGCAGCAAATCAAGTCTGCTGGTCTAGCAAGCTACGTGGAGGTGTGTGCTAAGATGTTGACGGACTATGACCTCGTTGTGGTTGGAGCTGGTGTGTCTGAGACCTTTCGCCTGTGCCGTCACCAGGCATATTCATGCACCTGACAGCTGACTCTTTTTCACCTAGGCTGGTTTGGCCTCGCAGCAGCAAAGGTCTATCTAGAGCTCCATCCAACAGCGAACATCCTTGTGCTCGAAAGCTCAGGATCATGTGGCGGTACGTGGGCAGAAACACGAATCTACCCTGGCCTGAAGTCAAACAACCTGCATGGCACGTATGAATACCCTGATTTCCCAATGGACCCGAAAGTCTACGCCGTCCAACCAGGCGAGCACATCCCAGGGGATGTCCTGCACAAGTACCTCACAGACTTTGCAAAGCGTTTTGGCGTTTTCAGCCGCACACGCTTCCACACAAAAGTGGTGTCTATCGAACCTGGTCTAGACGACACGTGGAAGCTTCAGACTAGCTTACCTGACTCGAAAGAACAAATCACAACTACAAGAGTCATTCTTGCCACAGGCCTGACATCAACACCGAACTTTCCACAATTCCCTGGCGTCGAGAAGTTCAAAGGCCCATACTTCCACGCTAAGGACTTCTATCGGAACGGTGAGACAGTGAAAACCGCCGAAAATGTGGTTGTGATAGGAGGTGCGAAGTCCGCCTACGATGTGGCATATGCGTACGCAGATGCAGGTGCGAAGGTTGACCTAGTTGTCCGACCGGACGGCCAGGGACCTGTCTGGATCTCTCATCCATACGTCGACTTTGGTCTACGACTAGAGAAACTCCTCCACGTACGGTTTTTGACCTGCTTCAGCCCATGTCCTTGGGGCGACACAGCTGGGTACGGCGGCATTAGAAACTGGCTTCATGGCACGAGGATCGGTCGATGGCTGGTGGACAAGTTCTGGGCAACACTAGGTGGCGGTGTCGTAGCGGCAAACGGATATGAATCTCATCCCGAACTAAAGAAACTACAACCATGGAACAGCGCCTTCTGGATCGGTAGTGGTCTGAGCATTCATAATTACCCGAACAACTTCTTTGATATGGTGAAACAGGGCAGAATCCGAGTACATGTGGCTACAGTTGACCATCTCACCGAGGAAGAAGTACATTTGTCAACAGGTGACATCCTGAAAGCAGATGTGGTTGTCTGTTCGACAGGCTGGCAAAAGCAGTCGTCGCTGCAGTACCTGAATTTCCCCGAAGCAAAGATTGGTCTGCCTCACCCAAAAGAGGAGCAGGCGCGACTAGTAGCAGAAGCAGATGAGAAGATCTTCGCCCGCTTCCCACGGCTCAAGAACCAGCCTCGACTCCTAGGGGCAGTTAAACCGGGCGACCCCTATCGTCTTTACCGCTTCATAGTGCCGCCTACATTGGTTGACAAACGCAATTTCGCATTTGCAGGCATGGTCAGCACAGTATCGACCTCGATCTGCGCGAACAGTCAGGCTCTATGGATAAGTGCTTTCTTTGACGGCAATCTAGATCGGCTAGCAAAGACAGACAAGGAGATCACGAATGAAGTATTACTGCATACTCAATGGGGCAAGTGGAGGTACCCTTGCGGGTACGGTGCCAATCTACCTGACTTTGTATTCGATGCATTGCCGTATGCAGACCTGCTCCACGCAGATCTGGGATTGCAGCTCAACAGAAAGTCGAATGGTTTCAAGGAGCTGTTTGCCCCTTATGGACCGGAAGACTTCGTGGGACTTGTGGATGAATGGGTGGAAAAGCATCCAACCAAGACAGGATGATGTTGTTGGAGCACCTTGCTTTGATGTGAGATGCACTGTTGAGTTGAAGCCGTACGCTTACAGTTGTTTCTATGTGTGGTGCCTCGCACGTGGCAGTATCTGAGCCGACAGAAACTAGATCGTTCCAATGAGACCATGAACCCGAGTACCACGTGAAGCTTAGTTGCTTGCCTGATCAAAACAAAACGGTGCTGATGATGACTTAGGTGGTGGGCACGGCGACGACGTAGACTTGCTGCTGGCTGTTCAAAGGGACTAGTAACCTAGCTTTCGGTACATCGCTACGCTCACATCATGCGACAACCTCGTTGGTCTTCACACGCAAGCTTCCCAAGACCAACGAGGGGCATTGACCGACGGCTAGATGTGGTCACCGACGCCCGGGAAGTGCACCCATAAACTCCGGTAAGGGGGCGCAATAGGCATCCGCACCTTCCACTAGGACAGTGAGGTCTCGCGGCACAGCCACTGCCGCCATACAACGCAAATAACGGCGCTGTTATCTCGGACAGCTTACATCTACTCCTACCGCTCGATGCATGTTTCTACGACCGAACCTAAAATATTGAAAGACATGTCTTCGGTAAGGCCAGGGCAAACTGTGGAGTCGCAGTGTTCGGCATGAGCCCTGAGCCCTGCGTATTGTAATTATTGCCTTCCACCATGCAAGTCCTCCTATGCCTCCTGTATCCCAATGTGACTCAACGTGGCTGAACCTACCTGAACTCACATAATTAACTGATATCGACCTTTAATAGACTGATCAAACTGTGACCTGCTCCGGGTCCTGCCAAGCTCTGGGTCCTCTTTCCAGCACAAGTGAACAAGGTCATTGCCACCATGGGTTCGTTACAGGAGACCGCACCGGCTCTACCACAGCCAAAATATTCGAACATCACGACCGGAATCTCGCTGCTGAATCCATTATCGAGACGAGGTCATGGTCCAGGCATGATCGTGTTGGTACACGAAGACGACATCAATAACTCTCATGATCCAACCATTCTTCATGATGGAATACCAATGCCAACCCTGAAATGGGCAGAGGAAGGCTACGTCGTAGCAGAGGTAAGGCAGCAAGCATTGCACGACGGCAAAGACCCCCTAGCAGCGGCCATTGACGCCATCTTCAAATGTGATGCCTGTGACCAGAAGCAGAGCATCGGACTAGTTGGTCAGTAGCCTCCGCCCACCGTCAAGCGACAAGAATCATCCCGCTGACCATCCCAGCCTACTCACCCCAACTCTGGAACCAGGTCACACCTTTCCTCCCTTCTCACCCCCAAATCGTCGGCACAGTCATCTACAGCGACACATCCTCCACAGACACCTTCTCCCCCTCCCCAGTGCCCTCCATCCGCCACCTCGCCGGCCCACCCGCCTCAAAATCCCCTCTTCCCCGCACAGACGCCCTAACAGCCTACTCCTACGCGTCCGCAACCTCCTTCTCCTTCGCCACCCCCCGCACCCACGGCTACCACTACGCAAACGAAGCAGTCAGCCACACCCGCAACCTCTCTTTCCTCAAGAAACTCATGAACGGGCCCTACTTCGACCTCGAGGCCATCTGGGACGAACACACGTACTACGAGTTCGAGGCCCGGGACGTCTCCAAGACAATGAGCACCATGGTCCAGGAGCCTTACGTTAACCACATACCCACCGTAAGTCCCTCTGCCTCCTCCTCTCGGAGCCTTTGGAGCTTTCTCCGCATCTCGCGCCCCTAAATGTGCTGTGCTATACTGACATGTCCACCCACAGATGACAGGCGGAATCGGCCGCACCCCCCTCTCAGACTTCTACCAGAACCACTTCGTCCACAACAACCCCGCAGACACAGAACTCGAGCTCATCTCCCGCACAGTCGGCATCGACCGTGTCGTCGACGAATTCATCTACAAGTTCACGCACGATATGGTCATCGACTGGTTACTGCCTGGTGTCCCGCCGACATACAAGTGGATCGAGATCCCCTTTACTGCGGTCGTGAATGTCCGTGGTGACAGGCTGTATCATGAGCATATTGCGTGGGATCAGTGCACGGTGTTGAGGCAGGCGGGGTTGATGCCGGAGTACTTGCCTTGGCCGGAGGGATACAAGGTTGAGGGCAGGGAGGGACAGAGGTTGGAGTACAAGGTGCCGAC
>Ga0210040_10004541_pt1 | contig 18091 bp, 13 predicted proteins | sample CryGeyCG12114_NA_FD_185462 | JGI IMG/M metagenome (GOLD analysis project Ga0210040, IMG submission 185462) | Groundwater microbial communities from aquifer - Crystal Geyser CG19_WC_8/21/14_NA (SPAdes) (version 2) | ecosystem: Environmental > Aquatic > Deep subsurface > Groundwater | place: USA...
TTGTAATAGTCCTCCAATGTAGGTATGTGCGGTCTTTTCTTCTTCAATGCTTCAATCGGTTCGCTGTTGGACAGAAACTCTAGTTGGCCGGCTCCAGCCGGTCTTGGCAGAGGTGCGTTGGCACTGCTGCTGATCTTCTGCAGCGAGGACTGACTCTCCTGTTCGATGGATGGCTCGACAGGTTCTCTTGAGATGGGCGGGCAGCCCTCTGCTTTCCAGAAGGCCCAATTCCGGTCCCTAGACAGGACCATGTTGACCATGCGAAGGTAGTACCGGCCCTCGGTGCCGTTGCCTTCTTCCAGGTACCTCTCAATATCCTTGCGGGTGTCGAGGGCCCATGTTCGGTCCTCTTCGGACAAAGTGTACTTGTCGTAGAGGGCTGACATGGTTCCCTTCTTCTCCTTGATATTGCTGAGCTTGGCCTTGCCCTGGGCACTCAGACTGAGCAGGAAGTCTAGCAGTATTAGAGCTTGCACGAGGATGTGCCTTCTGAAGTCAATATCGTGGAGCTCAAGGTCAAACAGGTCTCGGTTAGTGAGGTACTTGGGGTTGAATGCTGAGGCGTTCAGCTCGGTGTGGTTTTTGTTTATGTCGCCTCGCTTTCTCTTGAGCCCTTTCTTGTCAGGATCTTGTGCAGTGGCAGCAGCTGTAGCTGTGTTTTGAGCAACGTTTGTGAAACAAGCCATGGTCTTGTTCATGCCGTCCTTGAACTGTTGCATTGAGCCGACTTCGAACAGCTTTGTAGGCGAGGAGAAGAGTGACTGCAATGACCAAAAGACGGGGTAAAGGTGGTGCAGGTCTGCCTGCTCTCTCTTATCCTGGCCATCCAGGTCCATTGAGTCGTCGACATGGTCCAGCTTAGGCTGTATCTCATCGTAGGCTGTGACGTTCTCCAGGTGGAATTCTCCTCGTAGGTTGACGGAGCTCTTGTCGCCTAGTGGGAAGCTCTGAAAGAGGTAGATGAAGACTCTCCCACAGAAGACGGTGTCCTCGGCTCTCGACAGTCTGCGCAGGAGGTCGTTGCAACATCTCAGTACGGGCAAGTGCTTCTGGGCGAAGTTGACCTTGGTCATGCGCTCTCTTCTTGACTCGAGATAGTTGAAGACCTCACGACAGCCATGGATGGTCTGGCTGTCCAGTAGATCCTCGACCAGCCAAAAGCCAAGGGCCGACTCGCATAGTTCATTGTCGCATAGCAGGTTGCACGAGTCGAGCAGAGACCAGACGGGGGAGAAGTCGTCGTTTTCGATGTCGAGGGAAGCGATCAACTCGACGAAGAGTTCACGAAAGGAGGTATCGATGGCTAACGAGTGTGCTGGGCCAGGTTCCGCGTTGTTCGCTCGGACCGATCGTACTTGTTCCAGTATCTGTCCTGCCTCTGATCGCGTCGCTGCCTCTGCTACCTGGCGATACGTCGATACCAACGGGATCTTGGTGATTGACATTGCGGAGTCGAGGAGAGGTAGGTAGAGAGGATACAGCAGGAGATGTCTTTGTTGCCCTTGCCTTTACAAGTTGCTTCACCTGAGGGCCCCCCGAAGCCGCATAATAACTTTAAGGCATCAAGGCCGTCAACAATTTTCTAAATACCACTGTCCCAAATCTGTTCAACAGCACCAGCTACTTGGTAGTATTGTTGGACCAGCCAACATGAGCAGCAGCGGAGGGATATGGGACGAGTTGTCGACACAATGGTCATCAACACTGAAACGGGCCAATCCAGACGTGATCGACAAAGTCTGGACCAACCTCGAAGCCGAGTCCTTCGCTATTGCTTCGCTAGCACGACTCGATAGCCTACACATCACAGAGAAGCTATTGTGGCCCACCTGGGACGAGTCATGCTCGAACCAGCATGCCCTGCTGCTGGCCGCCTTTATCAACTACAAGAAAGAGATTCGCATGCTGGCATGGCCTGCCTTTACCCAGCCAGCAGATCGCTTCGACTCGTTCTTCCGCCGCATTCTGTCCCTCAGTCTTGACTCATCTACCACTGTATCCTCGCGGACCATCACTCTCAGCTTCCTCACAACATCCTTCCGATCACTCGAGCAAGATGTCGTCCGCAGAGAATGCGCTCCGCTTGTCTCAATTGGCATATGGCACTACTTACACACCGATCAGTCGAGGGACGCACACCTCGATGCTGTCCCGTCGCGGAAAAAGGCCTGGCGCTCGGCCAAAAAGCGCTTCGACGCCGCTGATCAGGATACCAAACTACGCATCCGTCTAGAAAGAGCTTGGTTGTTCAATATGCTGCTCGACTTCTTCAGGAGGATGAATTCCGAAGCTGCCTCGAGAGGGGACATGGTATATTGTGCTCGCTTCTTGGAATTCCTCGTCGATCTCATCAGCCAGCTGCCCACCAGACGTTATGCCATCATCCTGCTCAAAGACCTAAATGTGCTGCCACTACTCAAATTATCAGCTTTGTATAACAAGAAAGATGCCCACCTCCTCCGAGACCTGGTTGCCCTCTTCGAGCAGTTCTACGCCTTCCAAATCGATGACACTGGCGAAGTCTCGGCAAGTCGCGAAGCCGCTCACAAGCTGTCCCTTGCCAGGTTACAGAAGATCGCCTTGCAGAACTTCGAGTCGAAGCTCAAGCTTCTCGCCCTGTCCAATTTAGCCACAATCAGCAAGCCAGACGAGCTACGGCCGCTCCTAGATGTGCTATCCGACCTAGAGCTCAAGACCCTCTGCAGTCTTCTTGACTTACGTACTTCTTACCCCCCTTCAGCTGGCATCGTGACCGGCCGCAATTTCTTCTTGCAAATTCTGCTCTCGACTTTCGCCCCAATACCGGACCTCCATGAAACCATGCGGCAGATATCCATCATGCCAACGGAACGCTCGCTCTATGATGAGACACTGCTCAAGAACGAAGCCTACGATAATACGGAACCCTTGGCCCTGCCAAAGCTCAATCTACAGTACTTGACGCTGAGCGACTTCTTGTGGCGATCCTTTCAGCTGCAACAGGCTGAGGCCTTCTACGAGATCCGGAAAGACATGGAAAGCATCGTCCGCAACATGAAGCCACAGCCCTCAAGAGACTTAGGCGGCACAGATTTCACTGGCTTCTCCAAGATGGCAATGCCCATAGACAAGCCAGCAATCACCGACGTTGCCCCGCCAAAAGTGGGTGAGACCGTTCCAGGTCATGTCCGCGCCGAAGTTGTGCTAGATGTGGGCAGACTTGGTGACAAGGTACGATCCGAGTGGGAAGGCTTGAAGCCCAAGGATACCGTCTTCTTGCTCCATGTGAAGCCAGTGGAAAAAGACTCGGGGCTCTTACCCAATGGCTCAGCAGTTCCTGACCGACCGGAAAACCATGGCATCAACATCCTGCGCACCGCAGAAGTTGTTCAAGTGCAAGATGAGAAAGGCAAACCACTGCGCGACCTAGATACTATGAACGGCTATGCACACAAAGGACGAACGAGGCGGTTGTTGCTCGATATTGACCCGACAGCATTTCAGGCTGACAAGGTCCGTCTCACACTTGGCAAAGGGGACGTCTACAAGAATATTAACGTAATTGCTCGCAGAGCTGGTCGGGAAAATAACTTCAAGCCATTACTCGAATCTATACAGAAGTTGACCGTCTCAGACGCCAGTTTACCAGCATGGTTGCAGGAAGTCTACCTTGGCTACGGTCAGCCCTCCGCTGCAACTTATCCTCTCCTCGAGAGTAGGATCGACGAAATTGATTTTCTCGACACTTTCTTCGACTGGAATCATCTGCAAGAGAGCTTTCCTGCCAAAGCAGTCGAGCATGATGGAGATCATGCACCTATACCACCTTATGTCCTTCATCTAGGCTCCGGGGTCGATCAGCCAGCGTCTACTAACCTCAAGAAGCGAAGACGAGACCAGATGGAGCAAGAAAGCTCGGGTGCAGTTAACATGAAGGTGTCCTCGTACCACCCTCGCAATACTGGACCATATCCGGAAGATCAGCATAAGAAGAACCAAGTACGTTTCACTTCGAAGCAGGTTCAAGCTCTAGTCACTGGATCGCAGCTAGGGCTTAGCTTGGTAGTTGGTCCTCCGGGAACTGGCAAGACCGATGTTGCTACGCAGCTCATCAATCTGCTCTACCACAACTTTCCACAAGAGAGGATTCTGCTCGTGGCTCACAGCAACCAAGCTCTCAATCAGTTATTTCAGAAGATAGTGGCATTAGACATCGACTCAAGACACCTCTTACGGCTTGGACATGGTGAAGGGGAGCTTGACACTGAGGAATCCTTCGGGAAAGCTGGTCGCGTCGAGTCGTTTATGGACAATCGACGAGTGCTGCTCGGAGAAGTCAATCGGCTTGCCGCATCCATTGGTGCAGAAGGTGCACATGGCAATTCCTGCGAGACTGCAGACTACTTCCGCCAGGTATTCATCAAGCCTGCCTGGAGTCGTTTCTGGGCACAAGCCGAATCTGTGGGTGTCGACCGCGCGACTATTGCGCAAGCCTTTCCGTTCAAGAAGTTCTTCAGTAACGCCCCTGTACCCGACCTCTTCCCATCAACAGCGTCCCTTGAGCAATGTCGCGAGATAGCACAAGGTTGCCAATACCACATCGATAAGATCTTTACTCAGCTCGACGCCGTCCGACCTTTCGAGATCCTCCGCCACTCCCGCCACGAAGCAAACCATCTGCTCGTCAAAGAAGCCCGCATTATTGCAATGACATCTACGCACGCCGCCATCCGGCGCTCTGAGATTGCTTCCCTAGGTTTCCACTACGACACACTCATAATGGAAGAAGCAGCCCAAGTCACAGAGATCGAATCCTTCATCCCGTGCGCCATGCAGAACCCCGATCCCAAAACAGGGGAACTCCCACTAAAACGTATTGTCCTCGTAGGCGACCACCTCCAAAACTCCCCCATCATCCAGAACTTCGCTCTGCGTGATTACGCAAATCTCGAACAATCCCTCTTCCTCCGTCTCATTCGTCTCGGTGTTCCCCATGTCATGCTCGACGCGCAAGGCCGCTGTCGACCCAACATGACCGAGCTCTTCAGCTGGCGTTATCCTGGCCTCCAAAACCTCCCACATATCACAACGCACCCTGAATTCCGCCGCGCAAATGCCGGCTTCAAACATGAATACCAATTCATCAACATCGACGACTACCAAGGCATTGGCGAACGCGAACCGACGCCCCACTTCATACAGAATCTCGGCGAAGCAGAATACGCAGTAGCGCTCTACCAGTACATGCGTCTCCTAGGCTATCCATCCAAGTCCATCTCCATCCTCGCCGCGTACGCCGGTCAACGCGCGCTGATCAGGGATGTCCTCGAGCACAGATGCAGGGGCAACAAACTGTTCGGTCTACCCCGAGCAGTGACAACGGTAGATAAATACCAAGGTGAACAGAACGACTACGTCATTCTCAGTCTCACGCGAACGAAGGCACCAGGGTACCTCCGTGATGTCCGCCGGCTGACCGTTGCGCTGTCAAGAGCCAGACTAGGTCTCTACATCCTCGGTCGACGCTCCCTATTCGAAGATCTCCCTGGCCTCGACATCGCGATGAGAAATGGGAATAGCGAGGGATCTCTTGAGGTTGTCACGGGCGAGATGTTTCCCGCTGAGCGCGGGGTGGAGGATGAGGTGGACGCGACGGAAATCACGGGGCTCGAACATCTGGGGCAGTATGTGTATGAGATGACGCAGGCGAAGGTCAAGAGTCTGGGTGGAAGCGTGACTGTTTCCGATGATGGAGCTGTGCAAGAAGAGGACATATTGGGAGAAGATGGACTCGAGCAAGAGGCGGAGGTAGATGCTGAGGTTGATCCTCTGCACGAGAATATGGTTTGAGCAACATAACATGGCACTGAATTAAGGCCGCCTGGCTCTTGGTGGGAAGTGCATGCACGCACGCAGCCTTGGTGTGCTGCACAGGTCAATTTGAGTCGAAATGATACCCCTTCGCGCACACTGTTCCCACTCTAATTAGTCCTCTAACACCGCGAAATCTACGCCCTTTCCCAAGTCGTTCTCCACCTCTACTTCTCAACCGGTGCTCTCCCAATCCAATTCAGTAACGCCATGCTGAAAAGCACCTGAAGAAATCATCTGAACCTTATCACGCAATCAGCGCTCTTCTTTGGCCCCCATCCTCAGCTCTCTTGGCTTTCTTGTCACTACCGCTTTCGGTCTCAGTCTCAGTTGAACCCCATTTCAGATCAAGCAAAAGCAGCCCGAAGCGTGAGTGGAACAATCTACCCCAGATCCGATCCTTGACTGACGTCGCGAAGAAACATGCCCTCGGTGATCAGAGAGATTGTGATCCTCTATATGAAATCAAGCAAGACTCGCGAAGAGGAAGACCGACTCAGACAATTGTTGCAGGACGAAGCGCATCAGCGGTATGAGATTGTCGAAGCGTTGAAAACGGCGGGGTCACGTGACTTTGATAACGATGACAATGGCGATGGCGATGATGGCGGCGACGCCGAGGAAGACAGGAATAGCGACGCTTGATTGGAGTATAAGATACCTCAGGCATTCGCGCAGCAGCTATCTCCGCTGATGAACACGACCTGAACAGCTGCAAACCTGCATATCAACGATCAGCATGAATTCGAGCTCAGACCGTGCTTCGATTGAACTTGCGCACACGAAGCCGCCAGTAGCTCCGTTTTCTTTGCGCCCGTGAACAGACCACACTAGACGATAGGTACCAAAGAGGCAATGCAGATCGCTAGCAGCGATACGCATCGCATGACGGGCTTCCGATCATATACTCACGTCTTGGCAAGCGCAGTGTCCTTGGGACCTTTCTTACAAGGGTCAGATTGTTGATATCTGGATGTGCGGATGCAACATACCTTGCTAAAATGGTGACCAACCTTGTCGTGGTACCAGCCGAGGGCTGTTTCCGTGATCCAAGTAGGTATTGGGTCTGGGTACTCTCTAGCGTAGAGAGCAACCATATCGGTTATCGGTAATTCATGCCAGATACGGTAGTCCGCACTTAACAGTGAGACTGACCCGTCATCACCGTCATTGTCCATCCACGCACGTAAGTACCTGGTTCCAGATTGGCTAGGGCTTTGCAATCGGTCGATACGACTCCCAAGTGCGATGGCTTCGTCTAGAATCAACGTCAGTACTTGCTTCGGACTATGTTAGCTCGGCTCACTGTATTCTTTTAGTATCTTCCTGATACATAGGATCAACTTCTAGTGCGTTTTGTCACTTTCATCGGAATCAGTGAGCCCATGCTGAAGAAATTCCGAAGCCTTGGAAATATCGCTGCTTGAACTGGTCTGTACTGTCTCTATTCTTCCGCGAAATTTCGAGTAACTCTTTCTCCAGCCGCGCAAGTTCGGCCTGTAAGTACAGTATGTCCAAGGCGTTCAAGAAGCCGAAACGCTTGAAAACTGCGGTTGCAGGATAACGGGCCATTAGCTCGGCGATTTCATGGTACCCGCCTGTTTTGGGAGGAATCTTCGGCAACGTGATTTCGATGGCGCTGCTTCTGGATTGTAGGTTAGAGGTCTCGTTGCCTACTGTAGCCGTCGCTCCGGAAAGCGATTCTTCGTCGGGCATCTCTGACAATGTCTGAGTCAATTACACGAACAACCCTGAATATCATCACCTGGAAACCATATATCGAGCGAGTAAGAGAGAAAGCAAGAAGAGAGAAGAGTTTGGATCTGCTGTGTCCAGAGTCCAGGCATACTTTATGAGTTAGTATGCACAATGCAGAATGCTGTGTAACATTCGATTTCACATGTCCTAGGCTCAAGATTACAGTCCCCTCATGATGTACCACACAGTGTAGTATTTCATGCCGTTGATGTGTTGCAAGGTCGAAAAAGGCGCGTGCATACCCAGAACTCGAGCTTTACTATGTCGTCTCTGTGCAAACTTCATACTCTCAGGCTGACGTCAAGGCTGAAACGACATGTACTGCACTGCACTAGCTTAAGGAATATGATCGAAGACTGTGGGAGATATTTTGAACAATATACGAAAGGTACGTATGTGTTGCGGTGAGAAGAGGATGCAAAGATATAGAGCTCAGTAAGTTGAGCAAAGGGCAGCAGCTGCCATGGACCTTTCGTCAAAGTCACGTGACCCTTTCGGAGCCTTGGCAGGGGCGTCTCCGATCAAAGGGGCAATCAAGACGTATGACATTTCTATCTCTGGAGGTGTTATCGCAGTAACGCATACTGTATGCTTCACAATGCTCGTCCTCGAAAAAGGAAGCCGCGCTAGAATGTCGAACTGCTGCTCTTACCTCCTTTGTCGTCCACCGATGGTCTACATAGTGTGTTTCGAAACATGAACCTGGTATACTTGTGACTGGATAGTGGCCCGGGTGAAGAAGCTAGACACTTCGAAAGACTGGCCAGCGATTGGAGCAAGGTTGTGACCGGATCGCTGTTAGGCTCCTGGGGATGCCCACCGCTATTCGAGCCGTGAGGGTTTTGCGACCCAAGCATTGCCATAGCCCCTTTTTCCTGCTGAGCCAGCCCGGGAGCAACGCGGCTTTGATTGTATGAAGCTGCAAAATGCCTGATAGTCCACCTTCTTGGTGGCATGCTCTCCAGCATCGGGATGTTGCAGTTGGATCGATGATCCTATCTGTTATCGAGGCTAAAACAGTTGCGAAGCCTGTAGAAAACATGGGGATCGACATTGTGACATATGAAATTGTCGTGTTCGATGCAGTCTGCGACAGTGACAAACGGCGTAAACATGTTATGCTACCATCGCAAGCAGAGCTGTAACCCAGATGCAACCATTGTCGACCATCCCAAGGTGCCACCTGAAGCAGATCTAATGCCACATTCCATCAGACTCATCGTGTCAAGTGAGAAACCTTTAAGCGACGTTTGACCAAGCTCGAAGCGCATATCGTGTGAATACTCCATCAAACATGCAAGCAAGACAGAACATGTCGAGAGGCGACGATGGCTGGAAGGAGTTGGAGTTGGACACATCACCCATATACTCTTAAAATGAGGACATCTGCTCGTACTGTACCATTTGATTGATGCTGTGCTATGTTCTGCGTTTATTTCCAATATTCCCACGCGCGGAACATCGATGCAGAAGCCGTGCTTGTACTGCTTGCCAGGTCCTTTCGCGGAATTAGGCAGTACATGCTCAAAGGTGACTGTTATTGGTTGAAGACTTCACTAGATATCAGATAGCAATCCCTACCACATACTTTACTTTGTCCGGCAATGCCTCTGCTGTTATTGCAATCCAGATGTTCGATAGAATTCTTTATGCTAGCGTCTTCATGAAACATGCTGTTCCTTGTTAGAGCGCCATCGCTTCGTTGTCATTGCTAACAGTCTTGTCAGCGACGTTAAAAGTTTGCAAAAACCAATACCAAACACAAAGAGCAACCAATTCGGTTGTCCCTGCCCAGTATATGATGTTCCAACCGTGAGTCTGCCATCACCTGCTTCGTGTCTTTTCAAGCAGTACTGATCAAGATGTCAGGAAAGCAAGATTCAAAACCTGATCAGCAGAACGACCGAGTGACTGATCGTCAGGGCGAGCCTTCTGGTAGGGAGCTGAAGACCTCCCTCATGTGGACATAGCTTACTTTTTGACAGCACAGCATGATACCTTGGACGCTGCGAACAGTCAGCTTGGACAGAATGAAATTGGTGTAGCACCCAATCCACCACCTTTCATTGAGCCAGACACAGTACAGCGCAGTACTACGGCCAATGCCGACAGTCAGCTTCAGCGACACCTAGCAGCTCAACGCAACCAATCACTGTCTTCTGATGAACCCGACTCTGCCGGCCCGTTGACCCCTCCCATCATACCGGACCCATGCGGAATCATTCGACAACGGTCTCGTAGCGATGCCACTGAATCGATCTTAAGAACAGGTGCGCGTGGTTCAGCCTTTGTCCGTTACGAAGACGTATCTTTCGACAGCATTGCTCGAGAAAGAAGTAGAAGCCCTAAGGATAAGATCGAATATCGCAAAAGGAGTCCACCCCAGAATGTAATCGCAGACAGCGAACGTCCTTCAGATGAAGAGATTGCAGCTTCTGACCATCAGTCTGCTAATCAATCTGGTCTACCATATTGGGACACAGAAAATACCTACAGAGACGGTAATTCGTCAGTAGACGGTACAGCTGAGCTATCCATTGAGAGAGATGGAGGTCTTGCTGTCGAGAGCGTGGCTCGGACGTCTGGCGCGGCAGGTACTCTTGACCCAGCTAGTCGCAAGCTTGGCCTCGGTGTCGAGAGTAACGAGAGGGGTGGAGACAGCTTAGGTGGTCAGCATCATCCAGTATCTGCTGTCCTTGATCCCAGCGGTGCCATTATCCGAGAAGCTTGCAATCCGTTCACATCACGTAAACCAGGAGGAGCCCCCGCACGACGACCTGCTTCATCGGCAGCTGCGCCGACACAACCAGGAAGCAGTGGCCAAACCAATGCACCACCTCGTCAAACAACGCCATCAACTGGTCAGGGTTACCAAGCAGGACGAACTCAGCAACAAGCAGGACAAGGAGGACAACACCCGGCAGCACGTACGACCTCTAGCACTCACCAAAATCAATCGCAGATGCGTGATGATCCCCCACCATCAGAGAGGAGTCGAGATGCTAGAAGAAGAGGAGCTATACAACTCGGGCCGTCTCGAGCCGTACACCAGAACTACAGAACAACACCTGTAGAACTCATGCCACAGGCACGTCTGTCGAGATCGCGTTCACCACCACCGACGGCCGCGAACACCCTCAATGCAGGCAATGCGCCTCCTGCCCAACTTAGCAACACCCCTGGAATGCCTTCTCGAGGACAAGGTTACACCAATCCTCAAGAACTCGGCATTGATCGTGGTTCGGACGGTACTGGTACGAGTGGAAGCAGCGGAGCTCAGAGGAGTAAGAAGGACAAGGAGAGAGCTCGTAAAAATTGATGAACAGTGTTAGGCTCTCCCTGTCAAACTCAAAGCTATGGCTGAACCGGAGGCCCATTCGAGGAGGTCGTGGATCGTTGTTCTATGCCGTGCGGTAATAGAAGCTTTGTGCCTGCGCTGAAAAAGAAAAGAGAGCTTATGCGGCGTCTGAAGAGGCTGCTGAAAAGCCTACGAAGGTCGGATACATCAGTCCTTGATGAACACGACGAGGACTGCTGCGAATCTGATAGATGTTAGTGAGGACACTATTCACCAAGTCGTGAACGTACGCAGCCGAGGCAGCGAATACTTCGAGCTTCTTCGTAGGCGACAGTACTGCTAGTGCAACTGAAAACAAGATGGTGGAAACCGCGAGAATACCGAGCCGGATATGGATGTTCTCGTACTGGTTAAGGATGACGATCGATGCAACCGGAAATGCCGATGACAGGCTTGCTGTCAGAGCTGCCATCCATCTGGTACTGCTTCGCTCGGTGTAGACAACATTGTCAATTAGTTCTGACTCGTCTGAGGCCTGTACTTACGTTAAAATGGAGCAGGGTCTTCTCGAGTTGTGTTTACCTTGTGAATGTGTCTGCCAATATGTCAATGGTAGTGGACCACAAATTTCGTGGCAAACCAGTTCGTCCATGTGTCACTGTACTCCCGTGCTCGAATGGCGAGAAGGTCCTCGTGCGGTGTCTTCTGCCAAAGCTCCGCCTCAAGGCCTCGACATTGCAAATTACCATTTTTCGCCCTCAACATCCAGCGCTGAAGCCAATGCACGTCAGTGTTGAAAGGCTTCGGAAGCCGTGTGATCTGGCTCTGGAGCCAAAGCTGCTCATCTGTGCCATATTAGGTGTGCTAGCTCGAGGAGAGGACAACCTAACTATATTGATGCAGCATATCCCGTATCCTTAAGATGAGCTTGTATTGCTCAGTGTGGGCACCAGAGCCGTCAGTCCGGATTAGAAAATTCCAATCAAAGTCTGATTGACTCTTGAGAGGATCACAGCTATATGCGGCAGATTCGGACGACAGGTGTAGCTGGCGCTCAAGATCGGCGAGCTCGGTCTGCAAGTACAAGAGATTGAGCGCGTTCAGGGCTCCGAAGCGTTTGTACATCGCAAACTCGGGCAATTTTCCCATGAGGCAGCTCAGCTTCTGATAACCCCGCGAGTAGCGCATTGGATCCGGTGCAGGGTGAAGGTCGATTTGGGGGGCGGCGATGGTAGCGGAGCCACCACTGCCGGACAATGTCGAGGAGCTGTCGTTAATAGGCATTGTGATATAGACCTACTGGAGAGTAGGAAGTGCTTGAAGGAGCGAAGGTAAGAATGCTAGCAGCAACCTCGAATTTGAAGATCAACGAATCGAGGTGTAGCACAACCCGGCCTCGAGTCCCGTTACACAGCTTCATTTTGTACCAGGATGATGCATCGAACCATGGTTCAGCCCAGCTCGCCGCGCTAGATCGATTCTGGTGCAACAAGAAGAGTCGATTGGTTCAAAAGCCTCCCTGAGAATCGCAGATCATGCAGCTGCCCTCGTAAAGAGTGACTTTGCAGTACGTGGGTCGCTTCCATCAGGTCGCTTCAACGAGATATTTCTCCCTGTCTAGTCTCCAGCGTCGAATCGACTATGTACTGTACACTTTTCGCCTCCATCACCGCAGAAATCGAAAGCTGCGCCTGCAAAATGAGTGTGTTTATACATCTGTGATGAAGTGATGGAAAGTCGACGCGTCTTACTGTAAAAGTTGAAGCTGAGGTGTTATAATGACACGCTGAACGGGGAAAGTGAACCGAACACAGTCCGATTCTAAATTGCATGAGTTCATTTCCAGCTAACACAACGAACGAGAGCGCAGTGTAGATCGAAGCGCTTCTCATAAAGTCTAGAGGCGAGAATCAACACTCACAGTACAGTGCTAGAACAGACGAATACATATTTAGCACAGATAGGCACATCTCTCGCACAATATGGCTGAGATCGCACACGTGAGTAATTTATTCGATGCTCATTGCCTTACCCCTGGGTCAACCCCAATAAAAACATATTCATGTGATTGCCTCTGGCAGCCAGTGGCCACATCACGTGGCACACGCATATTACATATCGTAAAGTACATCTCAGCATTCGAAGCATATCCAGATGATCATACCAGAACTACAGCTCCGAATCATCGTCATCATCACTATCGTCGCTTCCAGTCTCGCTAGGCGTACGCTGTCTGATGATCACACCTCCCACACCATTACCATTGACCATCTTAGCAGTTGCATCAACGACCTCTTCTTTCTTGTCATCTGCATCATGCTCGGATCCAGAATCGCTATCACTGTCACTTTCATCGTCGTCATCACTCAAGCTGAACGGCTTCTTCACTTGCGTGGCACCTTTCAAAGCAGCCATCTTCGCCGCGGCCGCGGCAGGTTGCGGCGTTGAAGCGCTCGATCCAGCTCGCGATGACTTCAGAGCTTCTCTGACTTGTGCCAATGACCTTGAATTCGTGAGAGAAACCGTGGGTGATGCTGCCGTGGTGGATGTTGAAGAGAGAAGAGACCCCCTTTGTTGTGGCTGGCGGAAAGGTGGATTTTGATGCTTCTTGCTGTCTACGGAAGAAGCGGTTGTTGCGACGTTGTCATGCTGCTTCAACTTTTTCTTGCCCGCGGTTGCGGACGAATTCTCGTTATTGGGCGTGGCAGATCTTGGCTTCGGCGGCGCGGACTTTGGCTGCTTTGACGGCACACGCTTTGGAGTGCTGGATGTTACCGAAGCTGGAATTCTAGCGGGCTGTGTCGCACTCGGAGGGCGTGAGCTGGTCGAGCTGGAGCTTGATGCAGCCGAACCTTTCTTACTAGAATCTAGGCCCGGCACTTCCTTCCTTAACCTGTCAGTTGGCTTCTGTGAGCTTTGACTCCTGGGCACAAGTGGTGTAGACTCTTTGTCTTTCTGCTGATTCAGCTTCCTTGCAAATAGCTTTTGCTCTTTGCGTTGCGAATCGGTGAGATTTTTTCGATTAACCACGAGACGCTCATACTCCTCCTGTGTCATGCCGGGTGGAAGGATGATAGAGGGAGTATGGCTCTCCATCGAAGCCCCTCTATTCGAACTATCGACTACCGGAACTTCAAGGCGTTCGTCCGCGGTCTGTGCAGACGCGACAGCGTCGGCATTTGTCTGTGGATTCCCTAGATTTTCCTCGCCGTGTTGCCCATCATCACGCTTCTGCTCGATGGATGCTGAATCGCGTTCAGCGGGCTGCTTCGCTTTCGATTTTTTCTTCTTGGGCTTCTTCACCTGCGCAACGGGCTCCGGTCGAGCAGCTTCCTCATCCTCCTCAGGCGTGGCAGCTTTTCTTTTCTTGGACTTTCTCTCTACCGGAGCAGGCTTCCGAACAATGGATCCCTCTTCTCTAGTGCCTTCTCCGTCTTCCACGTCAGATGCTTCGTCTCTGTCACTAGCAGAGGCGAAAGCTTCGGAGAACTTAGGCCGGGCCTGTGTTTTCGTGGTCTTCGAAGTAGGCTTTTGGGCCGGCTCAAACTTCAGCTTGCGTGCTCGGTTTGGATCGGCCTTGCGCAAGGCCTTCTCCTTGTCAGCTTCTCCCTTCGTCAATGCATATATCTGGCAGTTCTTGTTTCTTCGTTCGCACGAAGAACATTTTGGCTCCTTATTGTCGCAACGACGACACCCCTTGACCCAGCACGTGTAGCATTTTAGGTCAGTCACCGGAATCTGCGAGCTGCCAGACTTCGTCGTATGCTTGCTAGCTGATTTTGGTCGCTTTGGAGTTCTGAGGGGTGGCATACCCTCCTGGGAGTCGGTTACTGATTCCGGGGGGCGCTCGACATCCGCTTCTCCCTCATTGTCCTCTGGTGTTTGTGCCCTCTTTTCGCGTTTCGAGGGTTGAGCAGACTTGAAAGCGCTCTGCGAGCTTTCTTGTTGGTCGGAAACTGGAGTCCTTTTGTCTGTGCTCCTCTCCTTCATAGGCGAGCTTTGACGCAAAGACTGCTCCAGTTGCGCACTGGGACTGTCTATAGCCTTCTCATTCACGTCGTCCATCTGAATGTCAACAATTCCCGAACCGGAAGAGGCCCGAGATTCGTCTCCCTGCTGCTTGCTTGCGGCTGTGGTCGCAGATTGCCTTGTCGACGAAGCCACACTAGAGCTTCGAGATGCCAAGAGGCTTCCACTAGATCTTCTCTGGCTTCTACTGCTGCGCGACTTCTTCTTCCTTTTCCTTGTACCGTCCCCTTGTACACTCCACGTCTCGTCTGTACCAAGTCTCGAGCTGCGATCGGTTGGGGTAGCGCCACTATCCTGTCGCGAACGCTTTGCTGGAATATTAGTCATTGGAGGTAACCTTGAGAAGCCATCGCGTTGCCAGGATGGAGAAACACCGTCCTGTGGTCTCGACGTAGCATCTTTTTGATGCTGATATCGTGACCGAGGTAGTCGTTCGTCCTGTCCCGCAACGCCATTCTCATTCTCCTTGTTGCCATCAACATTCATTGCATTACTGGTAGCTGACTCGCGCCCTGAGGATGTAGATCGGGCATTAGGCGCGATAGAAGTGCCAGTGTCTCTGGAACGGGGAGTGGGCACAAGCTTGGGCGTGATCTTTGTCCTTGACGCTCTGGATCGAGGAGACATTTGCGTGTCATCGATGTCCGACTCTTCAAAGTCGTAGATGTCCTTCTTGGACTTCCTAAATTTGTTCGCCGAGCTCGAAGCGGACTGCCTCAATGCAGGAGAAGCCGACTTCATGCCATTAAGCATCGACACAGCTTGGTCGCCTGGTGTGTGGACATTGTGGCCTGCCGCTGGGGGAGTGTTGTGGGCTTCATTATTTACCTGGGATTGTTGACGTGGGAAGCGATCTGCCAAAGACTCTCGTTCTCTGCTTGCGCTAGGTGTGCGATGGGGCTGTTGTGTCTCTGGCAGTGGTGCGGAAGTCTCTCTGATCTCAGGGGCATGACTTTCTCTGGCAGCAGGTACTGGATGGTCTGTCCTTTGGCCTCGCTGGTGGAAGTTCGCAGGCGCTTCGGGGAGCAACTCGAGCTCATCCCTTGTGGCAGGAGCAGCATTGACCCAGGTTCTCGCAAGCTCTGGCGACTCTTGCTTGGGTTCGACAGGAAGATGGTCAAGATTACCGTTTATGGCTGACAGAAAGTGAGCATCGGGGAGCTCGAAATGCGATGGACTGCGCCTACCGTTTCCCTCTATTGAGCTCACAATGTCCTCCTGACCCTCTTCGTCGATCTGACCTAGTCGCCGTCTCTTAAACGGTCTAGCATCGCTATTCTGGTCTTCTGTCGCTCGTTTCTCGACAGCAGGAAATTTGGGTACTGGGGGACGAGTGGGTGGCTGGTAATGTAGTGGTGTCAGATCAGGAATGACTGATCCTTGTCGCACCGCCCTGCCTTGCTCTTGAATGACCTTGACGGTCCTCTTCTGGTCTGCGCCATCTCTGGCGGCCTTTCCTTCATCTACCAGTAGGTCGGCAACAGAAAGCTCGGGGTCGAGGTCACTGTCGTCCTCGGCTTCTTTGAGATACTTGATCTGTCCAAACGGCCTGCAAGCGTGAGTTGATAGCACCAGAGCAGGTGATCACCCTCCCCTACCGTTTGTAGATGCTCTCATATCGACTCTTGATCTCGATCGCAAGTCTCCCAATGTACCACGACTCGGGGTCGCGCACGACTATCGAGAATTTCTTTTCGCCCACGAGGACTGGTGCTGCTTGCTCGAGACTGCGCAGGTACACGTCCTCTGGGATGCACCTCGCAATTATGATAAGTTTGATCATGGCAAAGGTCGATGAGAATGGTGCACAGACATTATCAGATGTGCTCGTGCCGTAATGCGCTTGCTCGACGCGTCCGCGTTCTACCAAAAGTTCCAAGGGTGGAGAAAGAACGCGGAGGTGGAAATGTCCAGGTCGATTCAAGTTGCAGATCATTTGTGCTTCGTTCATCTTCACTCCACATATCAACCTACACATTAATTCACTGATTCACTACCACGTCATTGCAATGAAGACTCGACGAAAGAACTCGATTAAAAGCCTTTTGCCAGACCTTTGCTGCCCTGAAGCAGTGCCTTCACTGTGCGCAAGGTCGTTCGAGAGCTTTTAGGAGAGCCACCAGTATCCCGAAAGCGCGAGTCGGAATGACAGTCCCTGTCAATCTCATTGAGCCAGATACAACCATCTCACGATGTGTGTAGGTCATTACCAGCGCCCAGAAGTCCACTAGTCTCACGACATGACTACCTTCAGTAGAGATATATTTCAATCTGCTCGTGTCCACAAACCAGCCCCAATTCTACAATCCTAAGAATGCTGTCACGTTTGCGAATATCACAACGATGGTGAAGCTATTCCATCATGATGCCATGTTTCCAGTTTCACTGCTTGACTTCACTAAGTAAGCTTACCACTGGGGGCGCCACCGCATGCGTCTACACATCGTTAAGAATCTAGATTCTCCTGCTTTACTGAGCTATGCCTATCCTTACAGTATACCGAACAGGTTCGCGATAACTTCAGCTCAGGAAACACATCCAAAGTATCGTGACAAGGTTCGGAATCACGTAGACACATGCCTCACAACCACCGAAGCATCTTCAAGATCACTCAAGCACACCTCGAAACTAACTAAGCGCACGCCCTACACTACCCATACGCTTCAGAGCACTCGCAGATTTCTTGAAAACTCTCAAGAACGTATCTGCTTCACACAATCAGCTAGCAGTTGCTCAATCATCACCTCATCATGGGTCTCAAGCAGTTCGGCTTACGTAAGGCCTCCAAGGAAGGAAGTCAGTCGCCGCATAACTGCCGAGCTAATCAACAAGAACATGGCCAATCTTCCACCAACACTCCAGTCTGAGTTGGCTGATGCACCAAAAACTGAGTGGCCAGACATCTTCAGAGACTGGTACATGTCCAGCAATAAAAACGTCTCAGTGATGATGCCCAAGCCCACCCTTCGAGAGGTCATCGACGATTTCAAACACCTACCCATTGAGCTTCAGCAGGAGCTACATAGCGATCAGCAGAGTCAATGGTCCCGGCGGGTAACCGAATGGTCCATTGAACACTGGAAGTGGGTGGATGCGGTGTTTTATGGGTCGCATGAGGATGATAAAGATGAGGAGGCTTATCTGCACGAAAACTAT
>Ga0210040_10004543_pt1 | contig 18089 bp, 11 predicted proteins | sample CryGeyCG12114_NA_FD_185462 | JGI IMG/M metagenome (GOLD analysis project Ga0210040, IMG submission 185462) | Groundwater microbial communities from aquifer - Crystal Geyser CG19_WC_8/21/14_NA (SPAdes) (version 2) | ecosystem: Environmental > Aquatic > Deep subsurface > Groundwater | place: USA...
GTGATGATTACTTTCTGCTGGGAAATGAAATATAAATGAACCAATTTTGGCCAAGTTTTTGAAATATTGAGGATGTGGTTCAGGTTCTTGAAGTTGTGCATTAAATCATAAGAATATTATTCATTTCATCATTTTAGCTTTATTTTTATTCATATTCATGTAGTCACACATAACGGACAGATAATATGTTTGGTTAGTTAGTTAGGAAAGATACAGATGAGATCAGTTTGTTTTTCAGTGCATGAAATATGAGGATCCTTTGAAAATGAATACGTTGTGAAGGATGGCATGAGTATTTTTCATGCATGGACTGGAATCGTGTTAGTTAAGGACTAGAAGTGAACATTTGAGTATTATTTTTAAGATAACTTACTTTTATAGTACATTGAGTACACAAGCACATAATAAAACTAATTAATTTGCTAGAAAAGAGTTTTTCGTGTCAGTATTTCTAGCTGTTAGGAAAATGGAGAGCTTGTATTGTGTGATGCCGTAATTTCTAGTTTTAGCACAGTGAGAAAACTGACTGAGATTTGTCACCAGAGATTGTTGTACTTTCACTTGTTTGTTAGTTCGTACTATTATAATGGTGTTTCTAATGAGTTTCCAAAAACATCAAAAGTTTCGTTTACCAATTGCGAGTTGATTATTTATCATATAATGATTGTTGTACTCACGTAAGCCAAAAGCAAAAAGCATCATTCATTCAGCAAATTAATTACATTACGTATTATAGCTCCCTTTCTTCTGCATGACAAAACGAAGCACCACAACGTTCTTTTTGCCTACATGCATATATGCAATACAAAAAAAGCAATTTGAAAAATACAGCAGCTGGAAATAGCTATTTTCTGACGACTTTTAAATTTAACCTCTGGTTTTCAAAGTCAAACTAAGATCATCGTACTGCATAACATATGAAACCCAGGGATTACATTTTCTGTCATTTTTAGCAAACAAAATAAGCACCCCTTATCTCCTCCATACCTCCTCTGTTGACTCCATCATGAATTCAAAAGATAAATCACCACATAACAAAGAATGTATGCATCATTGTCAGATTTAATTCGTAACTAACTGTTTGAAGACAACCTTTCATAGGATTTCGACCATACCTTACTAACCATTTATATTCTAAATGCAAAGAAGAGCCCAAATGTAAAATAAATCGTCAAAATGTAACCACTGTGTCTAGTAACGCAGTTACACATCCCACATAAAAACATGACCATGAATAAAACATGATTTGTCGCATTAAAAAATCTACAGTTGTAGTAAAATGAGTTGCCATATTTTTTTCGGCCCAGCTATTTCTAATCTTCAAAACTAAACTATATCTAAACAGTAAGACTAGTTAGTTTAGCTAGGGAATGATAGATATGATTGTTCAGTGTACCACATCATGTAAGCTGACAGTTTAAAAGCCATGCGACAGACAACGCATTAAAAATGATCATTTCAATCTTTGAGTGACATTGGCAAGTGCCACTGCAAAAGCTTGCATCGCGGAAAACGGGTACTGGAAATCCAGTGTGTAGGCATTCCCATCTATTCGTCCAAACTGCATAACCTGAAAGGATCCATTTGTGTATAAAATCAATACAATGCTATATAAAATGTTATCACCCTAGATGGCCATAGACAAGAAAGAGCTCTCTGAAGTCCACTAACTGACATGACCATGCTTCGTACTTCGTACCCATTAATAATGATTGATGATGTTGACAAAAACATTACCTGCTTGTTACGGAACTCAATTTGAAAGTTCTTGGCAGACTCTTGTGTGACTCGTCCGCCAAAATCTAGTTGATACACTTGTGAGTTCTCATTCCACATAGGTGCTTTGTTATGCATGAGGAACTCTCGTCGTCTGGGCTTAACAGGGGAGCTCTCAATGTTGTGAATTTTCTTATTTTTCCGAAGCTGTTTGGAAAACAAGATAATGATGTTTTTATTCTTGTGAGAAACTGAAAGACGGATGAAAGGATGAAAACTTTCTCTTTACGAACACAAATATCTTGTGAAGTTTAAGTTTTCTAATTTACAACTGAAAACTAGCTATAACTATTATGACTAACTAATCTTGAAGTCACTAAAATTAGAAAATTTTACTTTTCCATGCATAACTTTGATATCAGCAACTGAATCAACGCCAAAACAAAGTTTATTGTTTTCAAACTTGAAAAGAAAACTTCAAGATGGAGTATGTAAACACTATGTTCAGAATCCAGGGGATTGAATCTGAATACAATACGAGCTAGCTTACACACAATCTCTAGCTTGCTGACTGCTAAAGCCCGCCTACGCATGGTGTCACAGTGTGCTCTAACAATGATCCAATGTTTGCAAGAAAATCATCAAATAAATATCTTACCTTCTGCCGAAGCTGATTTCTTTGAAAACTCTCCAAATCCCGAAAACTGGATTCCCCGTTATAGCCACAAGTGCCATTATTGGTCGGTTTCCCCTTATTCTTACTCCCTTTGTCTCCCATTGCCCCGACGCTACTACCATTAGTTGAGTCCTCTTCATCCGAACTATCAATCACTACCGTCTGACTAGTATTCTTATTATTCCTCCGTCGCGTGAGTAATGGAGAGTTGGCAAAAAATTGTCGAAACGGGGAAGCTGCACTAGATAAATACTTTTGACGGCGACGCATAGCTGGTGTACTGGGGCTACTTCTGGCTTGATGCTGGGGTGAAGCTGGCGGAATAAAGGACGAACTTGGACGATGTTCTTGTAAATAAGTGGTGCTAATAACTTCACTATTTTCTTTCCGGTCCCTCGAAAGCTCTCGACGTTTCAGTAGAGGTGTAAGTAGACTCATGGACCGTCGATGCATCCTGGCACTAAATGAATTATTTACGGCTGGACTACATCTAGTGACATTGGAGTCAGCACTTGGTAGCTCCTCTGGAGAAGCCACGGGAGCAATGGGAATAATTTCATCCTCATGATCTGATCGACTAGTATTTACGTGCAACATTTGATTTCTCCTAGAATGCACTGGGGTTTTTGGAACACTATTACCATTATATCCACTAGTATTTGCAGAAGTGCTGCTACTACTACCACTACTATTTGCACTATTCTTGCGACATGATCTCATTGGCGTTTTGGGTGGTAGCGAACTTTTCTTAAATGGTATTACATGTGTATCTGGTAATGGAGTTGTGGATGGGAAGTTACATTTGGGACATGGGGTGGTAGGAGACTTTATTGGTTCACAGGTGAGTCCAGCTTTCCAAGGTTTTAAATCGTACGAGTCCCAGCTTTTACTCTTGCCCCATGATTTCAAAGAGCGGGGATGATTATTTGCATTTGAGTTGTTATTTCTACCCAAGTTTTTTACTAGCACTAGCCTCTTTGGATTGGACGATCCGGGATTTGACTCCGTGGCAATATCCAAAGCCATAGGAACAGAAAGAGAGTCCACATTGTCCAAGTAGGATGCACTTACACTACGACGTACATGCATTGGAGCTGTGGCCGCTACAGGGGCTGAATGATTTGTTTCATCTGACCAACAAACGCGAGAGGAACTATTGGACAGAATGGAGTGTTCTTGTTCACGAGGAATGTGGAGATCACGGGCAGATATAGTTACAGTGGTGGACGGTAGGGGTGGGACCACAGCACGAGGCATTCGATCCTCATTGTTATGACAGCTACGGCTTGAACTGGACGATTGGGTTGCAGTGGTTGGAATACTGGGTGCGTTGACTAACGTGTGTCGAATTGGTTGCTCTCTGAAGTAGAAAGAAATTCAAAAGTTGACCATACAAAAATTATTATAGCAAGCACTTTTGCTTTTTTTGTACTTTTTGGTTCAAGGAGTTTAAATTATACAAATAATCGTGTCACGGAATATTCTGTACGACAGGATAACTAACAATGAGTGGATGCTGTATGAATTGGTATTAGATTTCCCTTACCTAGAAAAGTTATCACCAGGATACGGTTCATCAGCTTCATGCATCATCATCAATCTGGGATAATTGTCGCCACTACTTCTCCTATTGAATGAGTTTAGAGCTCCATGGTGTACTCGAGGTCCTTCTTGAAGTCCCATGGTTCTGCTTTCAGAACCGCTAATCCGAGCGCTTGTAGCAACTGAATGAATGTGAAAGAAAATCGTAAGTAGGTAACTTCACGTTATTCGTTCACGTTCACACAATTAGTTGGTAACTAACTTACTACAAGTAGCAGTTTACCTGAGTCATGTAAATTCAGTGGCCGATGCGTAGAATTTTCCATCATGCCTGTACTTTCTGAAGGAATTACTGTGACTGAGAAATCTTCTTCTTCATCTTCATGGGAAAAGCAACCATCAGAGGAGAGGAAAATGTCATCTCGTAGCTCCATTAGAACCAATGTCATTTGACGTGGTTGGAGATGAAGGAGCGACGTTTTGTATGTAACTTGACCCAAGTTGTCCGGCAAAGATTGAGCAACTCCATTAATCTTGAACTTTGTGCCCCAAATATTGGACGTGACTTCAATCAATCGTTTTCGCTGTAAAAAAGAATCAGGACTTGTTTATGAAGAACATTTAAAGTTCGTTTTCGACTCAAGTTACATGGCTGGTTGATTAGATACTAAGGGTTATATATTTCTGTTAGTGTTGCTTTCTAAAATACCTACTCACTTCAGACTCCCAAGTAAATAGGATAGGGAAACTACGTGTAGGTAAGTATTTTTTCTAGAATCAGGTAGACTGTCTCAAGAGACTCATTAGTTTCAACAGTAGTCTCTACAGACTCTTTAACCCAGGAGTTACAAGAACGGATTATTTAGACGCGCTGTCCAATTTTTTCACAAGAGTGAAAGTAATGAATTTTTAATTCCATAGGAAGGGAAATCAGGGTACCCATTTGTTTGCATCGCATCACACTAAATAACTAACTAACCAAGTGTAAGGAACGATGTAGCCGTAGCAAAGTCGGGACTTTTATGCCGCTTTCTCGTCTATTGTTCCTGCGTGATAACACATAAAAGTTATCGCAAGCTTGTAGTTACACCACGCTGGTTGGTTCCCACACGACTGGTACGAAATTAAGAGTCAAAGCACGTAAAAGTTTAAGTTGGAAATGTAATTTGAAGCTACGAGAGTGCAAATAAAAGGAAATATATTGCTAAACTGGAAGACTACAAAAAAGAATGCGGACAAAGTTTTTTGGATGTCCTCATACCACAGACTAATGAAATGGCAGAGAGCACGTTTAACTTATTATTTGCTTCAGCTAGTTAATAAACTTGTATTTTTCGTAGCTAACAGTCCTACCAAAAGACACTTGCGTTTTCTGCTACGTTAGACACAATATGACATTGCGCTTCATCTTTTATCTGACTTGGGAGAGACAATAATTTGTCTACACATAAAAAACAGGCTGGTTATTATTGCCTTACTAACTAATTATGTATCCTAAAAAATCCTAACAATGGTTAATACATGCACACGCAAGAAATACAAATTTTAGTCTCACCTCCGGCATCACATCATTGTACAATAAGTGATGAGGTTGAGCAATCGTTTCCGACGTGACTAGATTGGATGGATCGTTTCCACCATTTCTCGTCCTCTCCCACTCTCGTTCCCTTTCTCGCTCTAACAGTCTTTCACGTTCTCTCTGTCGATTTCGAAATCTTTTCCTTTGCATTCGAGGACTGGCACAGAGCTCCACATCTTCTGACTCAGAGCTGTCACTAAATCCTAATTCTCCAAAACCGTGATTTGGCCCGTTATTTGCATCGGGATTATTGGCTGCACTTGTAGCAGGACCGGCTGAAAGGATAAGTTAAAACTAGAAAGCAATTTTATTATGACAGCTGAACAACATTGCCAACGGGTATTTCTCAGACATCAAAAGAGTCCTACCCACCCAACAGCATTCTATGCAATATAAATTCATAAATTCAATGCATATGCGATTTTAGGTGCGAACAGCCTAAGTCGGCGGGGGGCTGTGTATTATTTGCAAGCAAAGCATTGAGCAAAATTTTCCCAAGTTGGAAAGTCATTGCATGAAATATTATTATTACAACTGAAGACTGTGATTTAAGGAAGAAAGTAGTAGTTTTAGTCAGTACCTTCTGTAGGTAATTTTTCAATGTTCCCATCACTAATGCTATTCCTTCTTGTAGACGAAGATGAGGCAGTGGGAGGAACAATATTGCCCCCAGTCTGTTGAACCAAATGGCCTCCACATTGAATCAGTATTCCATAGTTTTTCCCACCGCCAGGCACTGTGACGCAGAAAAAAACAGCACTGTGAGAAATATAAATCCATTGGTAGATAGATTATATGTATACTTACTACGTGAGTAGCTCGAGATGCGTCAAGCAAAACGTATACGAATAAGGAAAAATCTCATGGCAATTTTTTGCCCACTTTGTTACCAACTCTCATATTTGAGTGCTGTGCATGCGATGGTTTCACATCTGTGCCAAAAAAGAAGATATATTCGCCAAATACAGACATGCTTTGCTTTTTTATGAGATAACTTCTCTTTCATCTCGAACACATGTTAACAATATGGCGAGGCTTCAAAAGAATTTAGTTTCAAGAAGTTAGTTAGCTGCAAGATTTGTGAAAACCATCTTTTGTACTTGATACCATACTATTTTTTATGTGTACAACACCATACATATCTTTTTAATGGGTGATACAGAGAAATTTAATCGAATAAATACACGCATGATAAAAGGCCTTGACTCCCGATTTAGTTAGTATTACAAGTTTACCATTTGTATTCAAATTGGGGCACCTAGTCAAATCATCCTATGTAAACTGTCAGTAGGGGTACAGCTGAAGCCCTGTACAATCGTAGATTTCTACATGGCGTACATCTCCCAGCCAATCAGAGAAGATTACCACTTCTACCTACTGATCCGATTGGCTGGGATGTGTAGGCCATGTAGAAATCTACGAAAATACAAGGCTTCAGGTGTACCCCTAGTGTTTCCTTGAATCGTAAATTATTTACTTACCAGTCTCGCGGTCGAATATTGTGTCCTTGGGTGAGCCTTGGGGATCAAAGATGACAAACTCGGGCCGGATTTTAGAAGTCCTTTTCCCTTTGAGGATTGGCACTAATCCACCCAGGTACTCAATGTACAGCGTATATGTAGTGCCGCCACCAGTCTGCATTAAATCCTCTTCATGTCGAATCATGGTGCAGTAGAGTCGCAGATTCCCTCCTGGTGGGTGAGTCACGAATTCCCGCAAATCTTTGGCTTTCGGTAAAATGGACTAGAAAAGTGAAAGTCAAGTAAAAAATGTTATGCAATAAGTAAAGCAGTTTCTACATAAGTTTTAGAATAGACATTAGTTGCGACCTTCCACTACAATTCAACTCGGTTCGTAACTTGAATAGTTGTGTATATACATTGTGTTTTTTCTTTTCATGATATACTACATCAAATCTTTTGAGTGAAAGCAGGCCGTGGGATATAGGTTAATTTCAACTGAGGGTTCCCTAGAATTTGATTTAATTGGTTTGTGTACGTTTCATAAAATTCGTATGGGGAAATAGCCTGGCACTACTTCTGCTACTATGAACCAAATATGTTTTACATAGTTACACTATGAAAATTGCTTTCAAAACTGGCTTGCAAATAAGTAAGCAATTGTATCGCATGTTTACTTTCCCTGTCTGTGGAAATTCAAGTTTTTGAGCTCTTTGTTCACCCTTTGTATTCACTATTTATTTGCATCCGCGCATAGATTTGACTGTTTTTTTTCTCCCTCATGCATTCCCGTTCTATTCAATTCACTCACCAGAATAGTTTGTGTATGGAGAGACGAGATTAAAGCTCGAACTGGTAGTGGCAACGGAAGATGTGAAACACATGTTTCCGTATTCAGTGCCTTGTAGATTGTCAAGCGAGAGAGGAGTTGCAAGCTGGCAACTCTTTTGGAAACCCAAGCTACATGAACGATCTACCAAATAAAAATTTATACATTTAATTCTACCCTCACAACATATCGAAAAACTGAGTGCATTTCATCAGCTTCCTTCTTACATTTCCTGTAGCAATGAAAATCCGCTTATCATTATGTCCCCACGTCATAGCAGTGACTGGCGACTGGAAAAAATCATACAAACTTGTATTAAAAACCCAAGTTTCTAGAAAAATTTCCAATGGACTATCATATCTACCTGTGAGCATGGGATTTTTATACTGACGATACGTACACCCTGATGATTGTAAAAATGAAGACAGTTGTAATACTCCTTAGTAATCATTCCGGATTCATTTACTATTTCTACTGGTTTGGATCCAGCCACAGCTAAGAAATCTCCGGAATTACTCCACTCCATGTGAAGACCCTGCAATATTTATGCATATAATAATCATATTTCCCTACCAATATGTCAAACTGAGATTGACAGGCTGGAAAATCCACGTTTTAGTTTTCTTTCATGTGTGCATAGTATAGATACTTTGAAAGCAAACTAGATGCATAATAACTAGTTTGCCACATAACTATATAGTGCATAAATTTTGATATCAAAGGAAATGATGATTTCCATTTCAAATATTTGCACTGCAGGCAAACTACCTGAGCTGGTTAGTTTATTTGCTGAATTAATTTGCTTTCAATTGGTACTCACATGCATATCCGTTGGAATCGAGATAGGAGCCACATCATCGTAACTCTTCATGAGCAAAATGACTCCCGTGGAAAAGCAGACGGCGAGTGTGAATGGTCTCTTAGTTGATGCGAATTGTGTAGAAGCTCCTCCATAATAATGTGTGTTGCTACTCCCATATGAACCATTGGTGAATGTTGATGAGCTGCTAGTCCCTTCTTCACTTTCCTCCATTTTAAATTTTTCACAGGACCAAGCCATTCGCGTTATAGTGGCGCTTAAGGACAACTGCACTTGAGATATCATAGAGCCTACAACATCCATGATGACTAATTGGCCTGTGCTTGTTCCAAAGTAGACCTGAAGATTCAAATGGAGATGCAATTTGAATGAAGGTTAAATCACGTGCATTTTGTGCAAATGTCTGTGAAAAGGACGCATAGCGACAAGAAGAATCAAAGCACATTCATCTCTGTATTCACAAAAGACTTGCAAATGAAAAATTATTTTCTCAAATTCAGATTGTGGAACATTCAAAGAGAGTTTCACCGCCTGGAGATATTTTTGAACAATAATCTAATTACAAACACCAACTAACAAGCTATTGACGTCAAAACGATTGAAAAACCAGTATAAAAGAACCTGGAAAAAGATCAGGAGGGAGCAAACAGTAGGAAAACTAATTACCAAGTAAATGCGTAGGGGTACAAACTCAATCTAACTGTGATTATATACGAGGCAGGAGGTAATTAACTACCTACCTGCTGATCATCAGGTGTCCATATACCACATGTAATTGTAGAATCTAAGTTCAGCATTGTGGACCAAAATCGTTGGCCAGCAACTGAGCCCACAAGGACGAATCCATCCTGAAAGGAAAAAAATTTTAGAGTTAGTTTAGTACAGTTAGAAAAAAATGTTGTTTTTTTCATCAAATTATTTAGCCTTTTTTGCCCCTTCATTTTGGCAGTAGTACAAGTTAATAAATTGGATAAGAAATGAAACTTTCTCACTCACTTGATAACATATAAGCGCCATTCGGCCATCATGGGACCATGAAAAGTAAGTAACTGGAGTGGATCGATCGTTTATCAACTCTATACTCCATCTGCCTTCAAATTTTATCCACACGAAAATTATTCCAGAACTATCGCAGGAGGCAAGTTTTTGATATGGCTCGTTCCATTGCACCAATGTTATCTGAAAAATGTAATAAAAGCGGGATCAAAAGAAAGAATTTTTGTTTAGGTTAATCAAGAAATGCGAGATTGGATATTAAATACGTTCGAAGTAAAGAAAACAATATTTTAGTTGCAGAATCGCATAGTATTGTTGGTTATGCGATGAATTCTAGTTAGTTAGTAAGTTAGAAATTGCGAAATCTGATAAGGCTCCCAGCCACATATTTCATTTTCGATCGGCAGGGAAATTGCCTATAGACGCATTGCTTACGAAATCAAAATTCTAGGCCTCTAGTTTTAGTTAGCTAGTTAGCAACGAAAGTTGGTTAGTTAATTAACAGACTTTAGGCAATTAGTTTTATGCGCATGGTTGATTGAAGAGAGTTCTGAATGAAATTTGATTATTCTTGAGAGACATATTTTGCCTATAGCATTACTGAAATACGAGTATTTTATGGGTGCCAATAGTGTATGGTTGTATAGATTTGTGTCACCAAATTTTCTTTCAAAACTCTGCTTTGCTTTTCAGTAATGAAATTGAATCGTGCAGTATTAAAATATTTGTTTGAAGGCAGACTGGCTTTCCGTTTCCCTTAAGTATACTATTAATCTGCGTGTATAAGCTGACATTTATCATTTTGGCTTCACCAGTAAATAAAGCTATTACCTATGGAATCTTCAAAGATCAACTCAAGATTGCGTCGTATATCAAGATTTGGTGCTCAATTGCACTTGCAGTTCTAAGAAATACCATGCTACGATATTTTGTTCGCGTAATGCGATTTATCTAGCGAAAAAAATCAAAATCTACTTGCGTATATGCTGGGAAACTGTAGGTAAGTCCATTTACACGAGTTTCAGATTACATAAAGAGAGACATTTTATAGATTTTCTGTGCTCCACTAGAAAACAACCAATATATGTCTGCGGGAAAGTTATTGGGAAAGTCAAGTAAAAGATTCCTTCAATTTGATAAAGTGCACTGTTTGAATTTGAGTACAGTACTTATTGCGTGTGTGGTATTGTAATTTAATCTGTGGTGAGTAGAAACCCTGATAGGATTATTTTATGGGAAAGTAATAACAAAATATAAATTGCGTAGAGTAGGAGCAGTAATGGAAAGCTCCAATTAGCACTGATTAAATTTGTAACTAGATATTTGCAAGCCCAAAAACCCGTCTGGTGCGACAGTGTGTGGTCTTTCCTCAAAGAAATGGGTCAAGTGATGAACAAAGAAAGTTTTGGCTTCGAATTAATAAATGCATGGAAAGACACTCGTGTATTATAAATATCGCATTGGGATAGTTTTCTAACTTCATGTATCACGAGAAGAGAAAGTTGAGCATACATATGTATTATGCATTATATACAACTTACTATATAAGAGTAATGAAAATAGATTGAATTCATTTCAAATTTTGATATGCAGCATGTTAGAAATAATTATTACAGCTAATTTTATAGCCCACTTCACTTTTGCTAGCATTAATTAAATGCAATCTGTGAAATTCTGTAAAACTGGGGAAAGTTAGACCGCAGAAAACATTATTGGACAGTTTCACTGATTGCAATTATTCACAAACATCAATAGGTACTTGATGCTACAATAATAAAACATGCTGCAAAATATTACTACAATGTTGCTAAATATTTCGCAGATGCAGTCCTAGTCCGAAAGTTTACAGCCTACACACACGAACCAAAAGTTGTAGCAAGAAGTTTTGCAAAACATTTCGGGCAAAGAGCACAACGCCTAAAACTTATCCCAACTTTCAAATTTCTAGCTCAAACTCACTAACTAACTTTACGCGTTTGAACAACTGCTCTAACGAATTTCATAAATGATTCGTTGGAAATGTTCTAAAGTCCATAACTTTTACGCTATGACTTCAAACAAAAGCTACATTTGTTAATAACAGCATGAGTCCGGCAGGAGTAAAAAATATTCCTGTACCACATGAATCACATGCAAAGTTAATCTGTCCAATAAGCCAGACCCTTTACCACTTATGCTTTCACTGCATTGAACCACGTTCGTTTCCTACGAAATTAGCTTCTTGTCAAGTGACTATCAGTTGTTGGAAAGGGGAGAATTTTTCCGAACATTTCCCTTTACTCTTCTGCGTGTGTTTTTGTACGTGTGTATGTTTTGTCTGCTTCCCTATGAGGGATCCTACTGGGATCCTACTACTTTTAGGCTTCCTTGAACACACTTCCCACGCATACACTACACTGAGGATTTGCCGGAGGGAATATCGGCTTGGTAGAAAACCCAAATAGCAATATGGATATAGATGAAAGAAAGGGATTATAAAGCCTTCAGGATACGAATTAATATTAAAGTCAATTGGCTAATCGATTTGGAAGACACTCTAGACTTTGCATTCACTGTAATAGGAATTAGTGTTAATGCAAGTTATAATTATAGCTAAAAAAATTCCAGTTTTAGTTTTAAAAAAGGGAGAAAAATATAGTTTTAAAGGTAATGTTGCCCTTTTTACAACGTATATATATTTATGATTCTAATTACTTCCTTTCTGTCATTCGACTGTCACTTTCTTGAAGGTAAAACAGAGAAAAATAAATTTGACAGGCTTTTTTTTTGCAATTTTCGTTATCTTTTGAGTGTACACAGTTTTGCTGTAACATGTGATCATACCCACGCAATTTTCCAATCTAAAGGCAGAAACAACTAAAACCTGTCAATTTCTTTACGTTTGCACTGAAGGGTGAGAGTGACAAGACATTAGGGCCAATAGGCAGCAGACAAAATAAATATCGTGGAATTCAATTCTATAACTGACAGCAAAAACAGTGGAGTTTGTGTAGCTGTAGTTTTTAAGAAATAAATAAATTCTCACTACCTTAAGGAAGAATAACTAGACTGAAAACATGTTTTTCATTGATCTAATCTTTGTGAAAGTAAAAATGGAACACACTTTCTTCTCATAGTCAGTCAGTGGGCAATGTAAACTATACTCCTACTCACATTACAGCAGCAAATTGGTTCGTTGTGTAAAAGGATTATGGAAAACTAACACTAATAAGCTTTTGCTAGGCAATAAACTCAGCTGTAGTTTCAAAAGTCATGGTTTTAAAAAGGTTTTAATTTAGCCCTATTTTATAGCCATACCTGCGCACGATGCCCTCGAAGATTGTAATTTGTTCTCAAAGGGACGTCACAGTGATTTTTCTTCCAATTAGAAGTTGTATATGTAACTCCAAGAATTCCTCTCACGTTGCCAGTGGCAAGCCAACCTTCTTGGTAGTAGTGATTTCGATTCAATTTCCATCCATCATCCTACACACAAATTGAAAGGAAATCCTGCCATTAAGAATACCTTCATATAGAAAAGCAGGAAATGTTTTCATTCTTGCCAGCATAACTAACTGACTCACGGAGTAATAATTAGTAGAGACACAGACAAGTCAGGTAGTCAGTCACATTAAAAAAAAAAAATATTATGAGCTGTATGGAATGTTTGTAATAAATCTATCAAATGATATCATCATCATAAATGATAATACTTAAAATCGAATAAAGTGGCTAACAAGGGCGAATTCACATAAACTCTGTCTGTATTGAAGCCAGAAGGCATGCACTTAACCGTAATTGCAAACGGGCTACTTGATTGCAATAAGGGAGGATGATAAAAAAGTTCTCCAATGATGATGAATGATTGTGTATAGCCGTCAACATAAAAAGTCAATTCATTAAAAGGGGCGCGTTCTCAAACACAGAATCCATTAGGTATAGAAAATAATACACATGTCTTTTAGAACCTCTTTCATTCACCATGCTCATTTCATGGGATAAGAACGTGGAAGGATGAAAGTGAATGCAAGAGTAAGTTAGGGACAGACTGCTCAGAGCTTGAAAAAGGAAAATCATGTTCTTTTCATCATTTTCTCCAGTAGGAGTTGAAAGCACCGTTTGTGCCTATAGTTTAGCACACAGACATAGTCATTACCAATTTTGAATAATCACTGTTATTTGATGATAAAAAAGACTAATTCTGTTGCATTACGAAAATACTTACGTGTAAAACTTACTAAAATTTCAGAAAAATTAGTTTTCAGAGAGATAGAAAGTTTTCGAAAATTTTGTTAAAATCTATAAAATAAACACGCAATGAACACTATACATTCATGACCAGTTATAAAGTTAGTCATTAGTACTTATTATCGGTACAAAACTCGTGTATTATTATGGGCTTACTATGGTAAAATGAACTTTTCACTAACTACGTAGATAATTGCATACTTGAGTGTATTTCCTATGCATACGCGGCCAAAAGACATAAAATGTAAAATTATGGGACTAGGGGGAAGTAGGCAGTTCCTTTTTCACGTCTCAGTGGATCTATTGTCCACTCAAGGATGGACTTTATAGCCAACTATCTAGGTTTGCAGATATAAGAACTTACTATAATATACTCTCCGTTTCTCATCCGTAACCTTTCAAGCTACTTTACGTACTAACTAACTAGACTATATAACCAAAACTCAATGGACAAAATCCATTCGTCACGTTTATTAAAATGCACAGGCTTACTTGTACTGAGAATTACGGTCTTTTTATGTTCTCCAGTCATAAAATGGAATTATGATACTAAAAACTACATTGCTTCCTTTCTCTCCACAGTTCTATGCATAGTTTTGATGCACAAAATGTATGAAAATTTTCTCCCCATCATTTCAAGTGGAGCTCACATCATCTCAACATGTCCAACTTGCACGTTCTAATGCAATCTAACTTACGGAATGCAATATGCAGTCTTGTGTGGGGTAAAGCACAAAAGAGGGGAAGAAAGGTTATCCCAGCTGTATTAAATTTTTACTTTTTACTATGTATTGTGTGCGTTGGTGATGTATATACACGGGACTTAACGTTGAATTATTGCGTCGACTGAACTTCCATTATATTTTTGGATCAAACGGGTTCGCATGCAGAATTCTGTCTGGAGATTTAAAATATTTGTAAGCTAGAAATGAGTCTGCTAGGATGGATTGAGTTCTGTGTAATTCAACTTACGGAAAAGTTTTTTGAATGAATATATTTAGTCAGCTAGGGATTTTTTTTTTGTATTTCTGTGGAAATGAACTACGCATGTAGTTATAGTTAGTTAATCCTTTGAGTTAGTAGGTAGACAAAGACAGATGTAAATTTATTACTCTCACGAGATTTTCAAATGAATGGGACCATAAATAAAAGGAAAATTTGCGATTTCTACATTGTGTGTAGGAATTTACATGTGTGCTATTTTGAAATGAATTTTATTTCAGTCTATTTCAGTCTATATTATATGAAACCACCCAGACGTTTCTTTAGAACACTTTGCAATTTAAACTGTTTGTTGTTTGGTGAAAAAGTAAAATGCCACACCCAAAGCTTTACAGAAATCCCCTGTGCTTGAGTATACGCAGGATGAAACCAAAAGTTTTCCTTTCACTTGTCTTTGACTACAAACTTTAGAATTGATCCAATCGACAAGATATCACAAGTGTATACTATGAACTATAAAAAGATGCGAAACACATGTTCTCTTTCTCATTATAGAGTAAAGTGAATAAATACATAGAAATTAACAATTATTTCCTGCAAACTTGAGAACACATTCATAGTTGGCATACTCTAGCTTTATTAGTTATACGGGGTCGCTATCAAATTGATTGTTTAAAATACAAAATTCTACCTCTAGCATTAACGGTATGAGGAATGAAAGGAACCAGCGAAATGAACTGACAAACTTTCTCTTTCAAGTTTGACTGCAAGGCTTTTAACTAACTTTGAGCTCCTTTCTGCCTATTTTATTCCTTTAAGTGGAAGATTCCACACAATAGAAACCAAGAATCAATGCTCAAACCCGTAGCTGTAGATTTGACTGCGGGAAAAGAGCTACCACAATGGTAATTAAGATAAGAAAGACACTTTGAATCCAAAATGGTCTTGCATATGGTTCCTGTCTACTAGGAAATTTATATGGGACCACTCATTCACTAAGCTGTAGGAATAGGGCTCCCCTATTTACTTCCAAAACCATACTCAATTAGTCCCAAAAAGCCTTTGTGGATACATCTAATCCTACTGACTTTCGGATATCCTTATTTCAAAAAAGGTAGAATTCGTTTGCTGATGAAAATTATACTAAAACCTACACGAAAATTCATTCAAAACTAAACAGAACTGACTTATTCATTATTTGTGCGATAGTTACATATACTAGTTAGTTAGTACTTGTTTTCATTTTTATGCTTGATGTATACGTAATATGAAATGTACACAATTTTGACAAAAGCTGCAAACTACGACCTTTGTAAAATGACAGTTCAGATTCTCAGAAAAGAGCAATGCAGAAGCCATAAAATTTATTCCCACCGGAGGGTAGGATCCCTCAACCCTGAAAGGATCAATTATTGTTATTGTGGGATATATAAATGGACATAAGACTTCGGAGAAGGGAAAAATAAAACCTGCCAGGGAGATAACAAACCAACTAACTAAGGTGAAAGTGTAGCTTGTGTAATGGCTATGGCCCGGCATAATAATGTATCTTACCAACTGGAAATTAAAACCTGCCGTGAGGGTGCAAACACAAATTCTGGGCAAGTGTGCATCTCACTAAAATAAACAGAGTGCGGGATGAAAACTTTCATTATAAAAGGGAGGGAAGTAAAAGACGACCGTTTCTAAATATCACAGGAACTAACTTTATACGCCAAGGGAGGAAAGTGAACTTCACCTTGTTTATGTTTCCCACAAAAATCATTGGCAAAAGAAACTATTATTTTTTCCTTTGTTTTCATGCAACGTTTTATTGCCTACATTTTTCCTTACAACACTACTATAAAATCACACCGTATACCGACTAATAATTCTTACCAGAGACTTTTTTTCATAATCCTTTCAGCTTAATTTTTACAGATATTATTCCATACTATTTGTACACAGGCTGTGTAATGTAGTAACATTCCTAGTGCAAATAGACGATAAGCCAGTTTTAAATACTTTTCAGAAGTCAAGAGACTGAAAAGAGAAGGCAAATCTCTAGCACGTGCACATGATTTTCCCTAGGACCCAAGGAGATCATAGTCAAGTTTTCACGGCAGGTCTTTCCCCTATCTCACAGTCACATGAACTAACCATAGCTACTACTATAGAAGGCTGTATACTGGATTATAATCAGTGTTGCATCTTTCATTTTCTGTTTGTACTTTCGTTTCAGACGTACTCCCCTATCTGTGCTTTCATCGGCCCTAATAGCTACTTCTATACAAACCGCATCATCCTTGACGGAAATAGGAAGTGTGGATGGATGCGAAAAAACTTTTAGGTCTTTTAACATGTAACATGCGTAGACACATCATATTTCATTATTACTAACTAACTAACTATAGATGTTGATTGCCCCTCACGAAATGTATCCATTTCAATATGAAATGTTGGGCTCTACGTTAGTTATGTCTGCTGATGATAGAATCTTCCACTACTGCGTATTAAATTATGAAAGTGTTTTCTCCTTGGGAATTCAAGTAGATTTATTTACATTCTATGAGACCTCGTAATTGTATCCCTGTGTGATAGAGTTGCTACTTACTCACTACTTTTCTCACTCACTCATTTCCATGAATTCATTCATTTTGTCAGCACAGTTGTTTTACTTTCACTTTGAAAAATTGATTCAGTAGCATGTTATTCAGAGTTATTGATTTTCGCAAGACTATTGTTTTGGTGCAGTCTCTGTTACAGAATGTACGACGTTACTTGCCTTACGGTTTTTTTGTGGTATAGCTACGTGGAATATTATATAGTGAGTAAGCAAAGATTAGACTCAGCATGGAGAATGCGTCACGATCGATAGTAAGTTTAAATCGCAAGGGTTAAAGAAAAATGCGTGCTTTTAACTACGCGAGCAGCGAAAAGAGACGGAATGTAAAAGTTTAATGGAAATGGGAAAAGTATTTCAAGTTTTAGCTTACCTCGGGAAGTTCATCAGGGACTTTTCCCATCCAAGACATGGACAGAATACTGCAGTCACATTTGGCGTTAATGGCCTTTTCGAAATGAACGTGCATTCTGTATCTTACTGGTTTCGAGTTTGCGACAACCGGCTGAACATGTACACTGGAAAGTAGAGGAGGAAACAAATGCAACAACGAAAACAAAACTAACTACGGCAAATAAATTATTCGTGTGCAGCTGTTGTTACACCAAAGTTTGACGCCGTGCAGCGCTTAAAATATTCAGGCAAAATTAATGAATACACTGTCTAACGTAGTTCTACTTGTATATTGAGCTTTTCAAGT
>Ga0210040_10004545_pt1 | contig 18085 bp, 27 predicted proteins | sample CryGeyCG12114_NA_FD_185462 | JGI IMG/M metagenome (GOLD analysis project Ga0210040, IMG submission 185462) | Groundwater microbial communities from aquifer - Crystal Geyser CG19_WC_8/21/14_NA (SPAdes) (version 2) | ecosystem: Environmental > Aquatic > Deep subsurface > Groundwater | place: USA...
TTTGGCTTTGAGATGATTTATGCATAGTTTTCCCTCCCACAGTATCCGGCTATCGTTTCTACTTAATAAATATAATATGTACATATGATTAAATGAAGATCAATTGCATTGTACTGTTTGTGTCAATCATTAGCTCCTTTAATAATTGAAGGCATCGATCAGATCAATAAACAATCAATTGAATCATCAAGTCATGATAGTAAGCACATGCATGTAATTATGTTACTATGAGTGAGAGTACAGTACAGCATACATGATGTATTATTTTATCGTGGTTCTTTTATTATCATTATCATTCGTTACCACTCGACAAGGGAAATACCCAACAGGAGTGGACGCGTTAAATCATACATAAAATACCAAACTAATTGACAAAACAAAGCTTTTCACTCCAACTATGGGCACCTTGGGAGGCGTTCATGACATCGTAAGTTTCCATAAGTAAGGATGACTGCCGTTAAATATTGAATACTTTGTTTTTCGATAGCAAAAGAGACAAATCCTTTTACGCGGTACATCAAATTTTGTCAGTTTTCAAAAATATTTGTCATTATCCTCTAAAGTTACTTTGTGTCATGATGAGACTGCAGTGCATTGTACTTTTAGTAGCAATTTTTCAGATTTGCTCAAGTAATAAGAATAACTAACAAACAAACTGACGAAGCTACAATAACACCCTGTTTGCAGCGCAGCTTCCAATTTTGTTAAATCATTATCATTCATTACATTTACTCTGTACATTTTTTACGTAGGCAGTCGATTGGATAGATGTTATCTTCCAGTTGACTTGGATTCTCTATATCTCCCAATTCTCTGGAACAGCGAAGGAATTGTCTATCCAACCGAAGAAATTCAAGGCAATTGGGTTATTGAAGTTTCCTCTGGAACTAAATTCAGAGCATCTTGTACAACCAATCCTCAAGATGAAGACAAATCCAGAAATCATTTTACTTTCCCTGCCGTTTCTGAACTCGAGTCTGCTGAAGTGCAGTGTATTTCTGGATCTCTTGTCAATGTAAAAATACTCGGCACTAATGAATATAAACTTCCATTTTAATTAATTTATCATACCAAATTTGCATTCCCCGTGTATTTAGGTGGATGGCACTATAATGCAATTTTCAGACTTATTCTGTGCCAAGCCTTTAAGCGAAGTGGTCGAGAAAGATGGAACTTGCTATGGTGGACATGCTAATATTGTTGTGAAATTCGACGACACAATCCCGTAAAGTTTTAAGCCATTGCTAATATTTAAATTTAGACAAGATGGATTTTTAACAAATATTCATTCCATGCATGTTACTATTGAAGATATACTGTACTCACCGCTTGCTTTGATGAGTCCACTTATGACACACTGTATGTTCACCATCAATTACTGGGTCCAGATCTCCCCGATAGAGAACCTGTAGGAAATCGGCCTAGTTTCAAAGAAGCTGGATTGTATCCAAACATCACAGCGGATAATTGTTACACACAAGTTGAGCAGACAGCTACCATTGCATATTTGGTAAATGCAGCTAATAAAACAAATATTTAAACTGTTTATTTATTAGTGCCCGGCAGAACTTATTTAAATCATTGTGTGTAAATAATCTGATGTAATGTGTGCAGCTGGATTCTCAAGAACTTGCAAAACATTACATTCAAAGCAGCTCTCAAATCTTTCTTGCAAGAGGCCACTTGGTACCAAGTGGGGATCCCATTTATGCCGTTCAAAAGCGGGCAACATTCTACTTTATCAATGCCACTCCTCAATGGCAAGTCATGAATGCTGGAAATTGGCTTGTATGTAAAACACTGATAAGAAAACTAATTCAATAAAAACAGCATGTAAACATTGATATGTTCTATAAACATTTTTTGATATGAATACAGAAATTAGAAGCTATGTTGAGAACCCTGGCCGAAGACAATGCATCCATTCTAGACATTTGGACTGGAACTAAGGATGTGATGACTCTACGAGATGAAAATAATAATCCCGTTGATATTTGGTTAGGCAAAGATTCTGTGCAATACTTCCAAAATCTTCCCGCTCATCAGTAAGTGTCCTCAAAAGCATGAAAGCCTATAAGGGTACACCCGATGCCGTGTAAAGTCGTACATTTCTACGTGCGTAAATCTCCCAGCCAATCAGAGCAGACTTCCAACTTCTACTTACTGATCTGATTGGCTGGAAGATTTACGCACGTAGAAATGTACGACTTTACACGGCATCGGGTGTACCCCTTATATATTTTCTTTGATACAATTGTAGGATACATATTCAACAAGTACTTAATTCCAATTTAGAATCAATTGGAAAGTCATACACGATGAAAAAAGAGGTGAAGCCATTGCAGTGATCGTAGTGAACAACCCATGGATAGAACAAGGAGATATTGCTGATTTGATTCTTTGTGAAGACAAATGTGACCAAGTCCCATGGGTAAATTGGGACACTCAAGATATTGTCAAAGGATACACATATTGCTGTGATGTAGCCTCATTCCATGCAGCTATCCCATATGCACCAGACCTAGGTTCTTTGCCATTGCTCAACTATGGTTCAAAATGAGAAAAGAACAACTAATAAAAGCATTAGTGCAGTTATAAAACCTGACCTGGAACTTGGATAGCGATCATCATATAATTTCTTATCAAGTTTACCCAGTCTATTTGTTCTGTAATGTTTACTTTGAAAAGAAAAATAAACGAAAATTTACTTGCATTATATGGACATTGGGTGTTCGTGTTCCATTTTCAAAATTTTGTTGTCTGCTCCAATTTTATTAATGCTGGCACAGATTAGTCGAGATAAGAACATTAGACAAGAAAACTTGGCGTACTCAGGTTTACCAATGTCATTTTTAATTGCAGCTTCTAGTAGGACTGTTCATAGTTAATTTTTTTCTGATTAAATCAATCGTATGCATGCTTGCTATAGTTAGTTAGTAGTTAGTATCTTTTTATAGGTTTTTTATTCGTGAAGATTAGTTAGAAGTGATAGCAAGTTTTTACGATGCTATTTTTTCTGAAAAATAGACATGGACGAGATTCGAATGCTGTATGTTGAGATTATATATAATATTATAGTCCACAGTTTAGCTAGTTAGTTCATAATAATCAAATATTCTATATTTTTCAGGTTAAATCAACCAGGCTTCTATTTCTCCTCTATTTTGTTGAATCAACTATGACAATGAAAAGTAATAATACTGTCGAAGTAGCAGAAGCTTCATTACCTAATGTGTTTGAATATTTTGTTGGAGACAATGGTGAGGAAAATTGTTCAAAGGATTCGGCATTGAGAGGTTTGGTAGCAGGCCCAGGACGTCAATTTACGTAAGATGGTTTAATATATTTGTTAAATACAAGCAGTTGTGGAAATAATACTCGACTTGCAGGCTAAATGGCAAAGAAATTCGGATAATCAGTGGAGCCATGCATTATTTCCGAATCCATCCAACACTGTGGAGAGATAGATTGCGTAAACTGCGAGCCATTGGAGCCAACACTGTGGAAACATACGTACCGTGGAATTTGCATGAAATCCGACCTGGTGAATTTGATTTTGGAACAAAAAATCCGTTTCTAAATGTTAGAAAATTTATCATGGAAGCCCAAGAGGAAGATTTGCTCGTCATATTTAGACCAGGCCCGTACATTTGCTCTGAATGGGATTTTGGAGGTCTACCAAGGTGACTTTCAACTTCAATGTTTTATTTATTAACACAAAATGTGAAACTCAAATTTAGTGTTTAAAAGTCAATGTATGCATTTACAAAACTTATTTATTTCAGTTGGCTTTTAAAAGATGCAGATATGAAAGTGAGAACATCTTATGCACCCTATTTGGACCGAGTGCAAATCTACATGAACCAATTGCTGCCTCAAATTTTAGATCTTCAGTTCACTCGCGGAGGACCAATCATTGCTATGCAGGTAAATCTATAAGGGAAAACATGATAACCGTGTATTGTAAAAATCACTTAGTAATTAAACCATTGCATTGCATTGATTTTTAGATTGAAAACGAATATGGGTCATTCGATACCCGAGATAAAGAATACCTTCTTTTTCTGAAAAACATTTTCAAAATTCACAATGTAGACAGTCTTTTATTTACATCTGATGGAATTGGTGCAAATAAAGATCAAGGAGCTGTTCCTGGAGTACTTATGACAGCTAATTTTCAAAGTAATCCTGAAAGAGAGTTCCAAGCTTTACTGGAATTACAACCTAACCAACCTGTTATGGCTATGGAATTTTGGGCTGGTTGGTTTGACCACTGGTTTGAACAACATCATGTACTGGATACAAACGGTAAAATACACATCAATTTGTTGTGCAAGCTTTTCTATTCAATAGCATTTATAGCCTTTGAGTAAGGAATGTTAAATTTGTGGATGCAGAATTCATCAGCACATTGGAATCCATTTTCAAGTATAAAGGATCAGTGAACTTTTATATGTTTCATGGAGGGACTAATTTTGGATTTATGGCTGGAGCGAATACTTTGCCAGAGGAGCCTTATTACGGTGGAGATGTTACAAGCTATGGTAATTTTTTTAAAAATGAATTGTAAAAAAATCTTTTCATATGCGCTGATTTGATTTTCAATGTTGAACAGATTATGACGCTCCATTGTCTGAAGCGGGAGACTACACTGAGAAATACAATGCGACCAAATTACTAATTGAGCAATATCAAATTCCTAAACTGAGGCACCCAGTGATGATACCCGAAAGTGAAAAAACTGCATATCCAACTTTGGAATTGCAAAATTTCATTAGCTACAGTCAAATGCTTGCCCAGCTTTCAAAATGTAATAAATTCAAGTCCAAGGAAATATTGTCCATGGAAAATTTGCCTTTGTATGCATTAAGCGGACAAAATTTTGGATACATTGTTTATCGAAAGAAATTTTTCACACTGGAAGACGATACCACAATTAGATTACAGGTTTATTTTCATGCATACATTTAGAAATACTAAGAGCTAAAGAGATCTAAACATAATAATTTATAGACGGGGAGAATTAGAGATTTTGGAATCGTACTTGTTGACGGGAAATTATACGATACTGGCTTTTCAAATCCAGAGCCTTCATATTACCTTCAAAGGTAGCAAAAATGTGTATTCTGCTGAGGAAATGATTCAAACATTAATTTTTTGCCTTTTCAAATATTTTTTACGGTAGACCAATTGACTTGAACGTCACAGTGGCATCCAGCGGATTGCATGATTTAGACATTCTTGTCGAAAATATGGGTCGAATCAATTTTGGACGAGCGCAAGATTTTCTTCAACACAAAGGCATCGTACCATCAGAAAGAGCCGAAGAAAACTTTTACATTCACGACACATTACAATACGAAGGGTTTGAAATTTTTGCTTTAGAATTCGATTCAGATTGGGTTCAAAGGTCAGTTTTTTTCGTTATAAGTTGCATAAAACTTTACGGCTGTGTTAAAACACTTTTATACATTTCAGCTTGTCAGACTGGAAAGATTTATCCACCGAGCAACTAGCACCAAATGAGCCAGTTGTAATCCAAAGTCAATTCGAAATTGAGTCTGTTCCCAAAGATACATTCCTAGACATGAGTTCTTGGCACAAAGGAATAGTATTTATAAATGGATTCAATTTGGGCCGATATTTCAAAGCTGGGCCAACACAAACACTGTATGTTCCTGCACCTCTTTTACGAACTGGAGTAAATACGGTAAACAAACCAAATCACACTTGAATTGCATTAGGCAGGTAAAATATGTTAATGTGTATACAAACTGCCATCTATTGCAACTTCTCTTTTTTTCTGTAGGTTACCATATTTGAACAGCTGAGCCCAGGAGAAGCCATTGAATTTAGCTCAACGCCCATATTAGGCCACACAAAAGCAAAGGCTAAAGATCTGTGAAACTTACCGCAAAAGCACAATTTATTATTGTGGTTCGGCGTTAAACAAATACAGATACAATGCTGTAATTTAGGAACACAGCATTTTTAGCTTCAATTGAAAATCATATCACTTTGGCGTTCAAATACTACATTATTTTAAACATTTGCTTACATCTAATTAATAAAACAAACTGAATAATTGAACAAAACCTGTGTGGAACACTGATTCTGTGTAGTATTAATTCATTTATTTAAGCACTTTTGCGACTTGAGCCGTTTTCATCTTTGCCAAATGAAGTTACAAACATTATGACACCAAGGAAAATCGTATTGAGAACCTGTTGTACTACTACTCAGCAATCTCGGCAGTCCATTAGTACTGGTACCAGTATTGAAATTCAGCATCGGGCAATTTCTATCATTTTGGCCGCCATAAATATCACTTTTATCTTTACTTTGAGCCAAAGCCAAAAGTAGTAATCGGTCAAATTCTTCATAAGTTGGTTGATCTGACAGAATCAGCTCATGCTTTGCCGGAAAAGAAACCGGTAATGAACCGGTAGTTCCGTTAATCACTATAGTAAACCATGGGCGAAGATTTTTGAAACCGCATGCTGGTACAATACTGCTTCCCGTGACAAAACTCAAAAGATCATGTCTTTCTTCATCGCTCATGTTGGCCACACTGGTCCAAAACCATTTTTGGATTCGTTTGCGATCTAAATCTGTTCGAATGTGGCTTTCTTGGAAATTGTCGGAAACATTTTGACACCTGTGGTGAGTTTTCAGATCGTCCAAATTGAAATCTGGCGAGCCGCTTAGAAGTAGCTGTAACAAATACTCAAATTTTGTATTGAGTTGGCATGCAATACTGGTTGCATTTTTAGAAAAGATGATTTTATTACCTCCATGTCACTTTCGTCAAAGTGTGTGAATAAACATTGAGGGATAACTTGATACAGTCCCTTCCGAAATGCTGAAATTTCGTCAGATACTCTGTATGCAAGTCGGTAATGGGCCAATGCATTTAAATATAGTAGTTTATTCTCATTTGTGACGGAAATAGAAGAACCGTTTGGAATTAGGTTTACCGTCTGCAAAAAAATTAGGTAGCAATACAAACAGCATATCATTTCAGTTTCAACTAACCAACTATATTTGTCTCACTTTATGGGTAAATGGTAAGCAATCTTCATCCGTGTCTGTAAATGTTATCCCAGTATCCATAGAAGATAAATCTGCTTCTAAAAGTGGCTTCACTTTTTTGTAGTAAAGTGTTGGATCGTCCGTCTCAAAATGCTGTGCAAAAATATAATGCAACTTTTATCATAAACAAGAAAAGAAGAAAATAGAAAAAAAACTATTGAAAGTTACTCTGTAATGAACAGGTAGTCCAATAATTTGGGCTAGAAATGAACGAGTAAATAACGTCTCAATCAAACTGATGCATTGTTTCTCAATAGCTTTCTCGCACAAACATTTGGCAAATACTTTGCCAGCTAACTCGTAGTAATCTCCAGTCCACTCTGGACTTCTATCTGTGGCAATGTTGGGATGCAGATATTTACTTTTTTGGTGGAATGAAAACAAAGCGGATGGATTTGGTCGAAATAATTCATTGCAAACGTCTTTAAGCCATTCGAGATGATGTTGATTGGGATCTTTTGTTCTATCTACAGATCAATGTACAGTCAATATTTGGACATCATTGATAGGATAATTTGAGTACGCTTACTTTTATCCCAAACTTCTCCTTCGTAAGCCACAATAAATTGTTTTGACCAGTCACCAGGCGTGAATTTTAAAGTCTCTCGTTTAAGCTATAGATTGCAAAACAGTGTTTCGTTAAACATGTGAACAACTAACACTTCTTATTGTCCTGATGACATCACAATAAAAATGTAGGATCAAAAATGTCCTACCGTTTGCAATAGAGCTCCTCTGTTGAGTAAAAGAACTTTGTATTTTAAACGAAGGAATGGAAAAATTCCGACAAGTTCTTCATCAAATACACATTTCTTGGTTTTGAAATGCTTAAAAAACTCTTTAAAAAAATACATCAGAGTAGATGAATACAGAAAACCTTTGAATTCAAATGCCCGAGTACAAAAAACATAAGATTTGAATTGACCTACTGTTAGAAATTCCTTGATAATGATAGAAAGTCACCATCACAATTCTAGCTTCAGATTCTATCATTGAAAGCGTAATTGGAAGTTGAATTCCGTCAGAAATTGTTATTAACCAAGAATTACTAGAGCTTGACTCGGAATCAATTCCACTGAGAAAAATCTACACAATAAGAATATAAACGCTCAAATGTTTGTAAATAGCATTAAAAGAAATGTCATTAGAAATGAAACCCCACTTTCGTCCTCCGAGAAGTTTGAAATGTGTACTCATTCTCATAATACAAATCCCATTTCAATCGTGAAATAAACATATTCCTTGGATACACTCTGGCATACAAAATATCCCGACTTGTCTGTAATTCTGAACCGATTGCAACCAATTGTGTTTCATAAGCTAGAGGTTTACTCCACCACAAGAAAGAATATGAAGCATTTTCTTTCACACAAGACTCTTCATCTACACTCATGCAAATAATATCGACAGGACTTGTGCGGATCAATTCTTGTCCGTCATACAAAATACGGGTTTTGAAAACTTGACATTCAGTAGATCGAATTTTCACACAGTAAAATGGATCTTTTGAGTTCCCGTTGTCATCCCAGGAAATTCGAGCAAATTCTGTTTGGATTTGGTCCAGTTTTTGATCCGTTGTATCGTTTGACTGCAAGATAAGTATTTTTATTGACTGAATAAGCATAAAAATTTGAGTTTAGTTCTTACTAAACTCTCTGTTTTCAAATAAACAATGGAGTGGGAAACAACGTACACTTTTAAATTCCACATGAAACTTGGACAAATCAACTTCGTCTAATAAACAGTCATTGCCATATCGGTCTTTAGGGCAAATTGGAATTTCATGCCATTGTCCACACAAAACAGTCAAGACAGACTCATTGTGAAGCTCCAAATGAGAGTTTTCTGGACAAATTTTGCCAGGAAGTATTGCCAATGGAATCGGACTGTTTTGGAAATTGAACCCTATGTGTTTGTTCAACAGTCCGAGTTTTATGTACAGGTCGCAAATGCCAGCTCGTCTTGCAGAGAATTTTATGACGATTTCGTGAGGTTTCTCTTTGCTTCTGCATTGTAGAACTTCAATAGGATTTTCCGGATTGGATATCACTGCTGCTTGGAAATAAATTAACGAATGGATTTGCTCATAGTCTAAACTACTTAGGCCGATTATACTGTCGTGTTCTTCACTGATTTCTTCTTTTCGGAACTGTTTGTTTACGCAATGATACTTAGTTAGCGTCAGCAATTTAATCTTTTGGAAGCGAATTTCAATCATAGACACGTAATGAATTATTACTTTAATTTTACACGAAATGACTTCTCCAACACGTGAAAGCTCACTTTCATTCTCTCGTATGACCTCTACTTGTACAGATTTTGCAAATCTATATCTTTGAACTGTGATGTAAATTAATGCTGCGATGGCTAGGCTCAAAATGGATTCTGAAATATTTAAATTCAAGGTGAAGAAATCGCTTGCAATAAATTAACTATTGGGATGATCCATCGAAATTTTTCTTTTTACCAATCACAAAAAGAACTACAGGAAGCCCTATTTCTTCAGGAGGAGGAGCAATAAAATTTTCTTGAATTAGGACATTTTCAGGCAGCTCTACAACTTTTGATGCCACATTTACACCCAACGAGACTGATGTGAAATTGTCAGTCTTTGGAATGCGAAACAAACACATGCTTGACACAAGGTTTTAGATAGAATTGTCAGTTTTTTAGCCCATTTTGTATGGCATACGTGTTTACAAGGCTAAAATCATTTAAAAGATTTTGCCATCAGCTTAGCAACGAAGCATCATAATGAGGTAAAGTAATGCAAACCAATTTTTCGGTACGCCATCCAAGTTCAATTTATTGGAGTTTTAGTGAGTGAGCAAATAAAATATTCGTTAGAATATAATACAAACACGTCATTAGCACATAAAAAAGTTTGACACCATTTCATGAGTTAAATAGAAACAGTAAAAAAAATATCAATGCATCATAATTACAAACGAGACTATGTACAGCAAAGTTAAAGTAAGTAAGAATATAATACAGAGGCAAATTAATGATTGAACATAAAGCTAATGAAAATTTGAGACCATTCAAAGAGACATGAATAAATAAAACAATTAAGTTCGTGACAAACCCATACAATGAAACCTCCCAAATCCATGTAAAATGGAATTCAAGCTCAACTAGAAATTAAATAAGATTGTTCCTATTGCCTATTGTCTCCTGCATTTAAAATCTTCATCAATTCTTAAATCGGCATTCAGGCTTTAGACAGTGGCACTGGTCCACATTAAACATATCTCCGTAGTTGTAAGTAACCTCTTGTCCAGGCAAGATGTCATGTTTTGCAAAAAATGCAATCCTGGGAAATCTGTGATCAGCATGTTTTCCTAAAAGAACTGGAATCGGTACCAAATTTCCCACACAGCAATGGTTTATAAAACGGGCTACATTCCCATACGTTTTTGAATCCAGCAAATACGTCAATCCCTCTGTCTGGTGGTACAAAATGAACATATAGTCCGAATTTTCACTCCGATTTTTCACAGCTTCCACTGAAGTGATCACTTCACCCACGTACTCACACACAAATCCACCTTTCCGAATCCGTGACATGGTCCTGACCGACCAACCTTTGTTTTCATCATGAAATACTTGAAGAGGAACATCGGATCCACATTGGACAACTCGATTCTTACAATTATTGAAACTACATCGGCAGAGTGCAGAGCACTCGTAGATCACTCGAGGCATGTCTTTATCTTTTTCTTCGTTCATAAGGCACAATAACCTTTTATTCATATCGTAGTTAGGTTTCCCCGCGACAATACAGCAGCATGAGCGATTTGATGCACAAGATAATGTGGAGTCTGTACAGGAGCAGCTTTCTCCCCGAAGAGTGAGATCTGGCTGAACTTTGTGGTAAATGTGAGATGTGACGTAGGTAAAGCTTTCTTCTGGAGGTTCATTTCTGGAATTAGTAAACCAGGGAATTCGAATTCTTTCTCTGCCTTTGGAAATATCACTGAAAAGAAAACGAACACAATTCAATCAAATATGACAAAATTTCTGTGAACATTGTAAGTTCTAACCATAATATTCATATTGACATTCCATCTATTCCAACTTACCCAGAAACAGCAACACGAATTCGTTTACCATCCTTAAATAATAGTTTGTTAAGGCAGATAGACATGGAAATTTGCCTTTTAAATCGTTCAGAGGCTGTATCAAAAATAGTCTTGTCGCCCTCTATTAAAACTGTAGGATCCGCTCCATAAGCTATAAGTATCAAGGCTACATCATCCAGTTCATTTTTTATAGCAATGTGCCTACACAAACCCAAATTTGCATTTAAAAAAAGCCACTTATTACAATAAAACAACTACTAACCTACTGATTAAGTCTACATGAGAACTAAAAACATGCAATATTAAAACATACAGTGGAGTAAGTCCTTCATCATTTTTCTTATTCACAGCTTCAATTGGGCAGTCCTCAGTCACAAGAGAAGCGATGGCAGCAGCAGAATCTTTATTCGTAGCACACCAATGCAAAGCCCAGTTTCCTTGTTTATCGTATACATTATGTGGGCTTTCCCCGTCAATATTTTCCATGATATATTTTACAACTGAAGAGTGGCCGTATTTAGCTGCCAACATGAGAGGCGTGAGACCATCCTTGTCTTGTTGAAAAGCCAATTTAGGATGAGATTCCGATATGAGTTTTACACAAAGTTTGTTGCCCTGCCGAGCAGCAATGTGCAAAATATTGTAACGGGAAAATGGAATCTACATAAAAAAGTAGTTTAAAAATTCAGATCTCCAGTTTTAAAACTTGATAGTTCTCAGATGAAAAACATACTTGAACGCTGGTGTCCGCTCCAGCGGACAACAGGCAGGAAAGGATAAAAGGGTAATCCATGGCTACAGAAAGCATCGTCGGAGTCACTCCATCAGCATTGGTAGTATTTGGATTTGCACACGACAAGAGTAATGCGTGGACAATTGTCAGATCTCCTTTCCTCACAGCTATGTGAAGCGGAGTGTCATTATTTCTAGAGGGGAATCTACAATTTGGGCTAATTTTTTCCACTGCAAAAAGGTGTATGGAAATTCAAAACCATTCTATTAGGTCAGCTATCAGCTCAAGAAAAAAAATATAGCATGAACGAATGAATGAATGCTTACCTAAACAACGAGTTATCTGCAATAAATCCTGTCTATCCAATGCCTCAGCAAATTTCTCAACGTCCATTATTTTCTTACGATCGCTTTGATTATACGCCTCCATGGTTTTATCCAGGGCCTCATAAACATGCAAGCCAGTAAAATGGTCTTCATAATACTGCATTTGATAATCTGTATCAAAATCTTTCGACTGAATACGTTGTGGGCAGCTTGCAACCGACATACTCCTGAAGCGAATTAAAAAAAATTGAATAAGACATTAGAATTTTGTACTAAAGTAAGAAGATTTTAGTTTTCCTTAGCTTAGTGAGTTGTAAGTTGTAACCAATCAATCTAAATCTTACTTACTTGAAAAGTTCAGCAGCATTAGCATCCATTTCAGGGATAAACACAGGTGGATACTTTCCTTTCAGTTTCAAACAAATCTCTTGTATATCACTGGAACTGCCACAATGAGGACATGATGAAGAACTGCAATTCTTGTGGAAGAGATGAACAGTAAAATTGTTCAGAGAGGAATTCGATCCTTTACAAATCATAACGCCATCCCCGTGAGTACAAAAGCAGCCACATATAGGACAACACTGATGCAATCGGAGGCGTCTCAAATGAGAGAGGCATAATTTTTGAAACACTAATTGATAGGATGCTCTAAAAAGCTTGTCATTATGTTGTAGTCGCGTACAGCCAGCTTTGATACCGACACCATCTTCAGATATGAGGTCGACAGCCTTAAAATCGGAAAAAAGATATGATTGCTACATCATAGTTACTTAAAGTACAGATGGTGAAGAATGACAATTAAATAACTAAAATACCTTGCAAAAACTTTTGCCCGAATTTTCCCCATCACTTTCTTCCTCATTATCGGTCCCAGCCATTTTAAATCGCATACTTTCCGTGACTTCACATAAACATCTGTCGGATTTGGATTTGAATATCTTTTCCTTCGATTGAGAGTTGGACTTTTCCTCCGACTTCCGCATCTCTGGATCCAGCAATACATTATTAGCTCTTAAATTCACAACTAACTTGGGTACTTTTCTAGTGTCTTCACTCGGGGTCTCGGTATTAGTGTTTTGCACTCTTTTTCTCAAGACTCTTTCACTCCTGTGATTTTCTCCACCACTCCCACTTGCTGAAACTTCACTTCGAGCTGGGGAAGCAGCGGCAGAAGGTATCTTTTTGATATGGACTGCAGTCTTGACGGTTTCGGCCATTTTCCCAGCAGCCGTCGACGGAGATAATTTCTTGGGTCTAGAAGGACTACCATTAGACCCACTTTTATCTGCATCAGCTTCCTCGGAAGTTCGAGCGATTCTCCAAGAAGGCTTTCGTAAGCGACTGCTTGTTCTCCGAAGGGTAAGCCCAGGACTAGCTTCACTTTCCGGCGAATTCACTGTAAAACGATTCAACCATCAGTATCAATGCAAAAATTTCAAACTGATTTAATGCCAAGCCATTGCGATTTGCGATGCAATTGTTAATAGAACTCATGATCATAGATTGTCGGCAAAAAGCAATTTAAAAAAAAGTTAACCAAATTCCTTACAGCTTTCACGACTGCCGGTTAAATTTTTGTCAGTCATCCTTGAAGGACTGCCACTAGTACTCCTTGAATCCGGGAAATGCTCTGATTCTTTCAATTTTTCTTCGGAACTTAGGTCGTTCTTCGAAATAGCTGCTATGTTTGCTGTACTTGCAATTCTCTGTCGAGCGAACCTAAGCTTTTGTTTTTTTGCGGCTGCCACAGTAGCGGTTGCTTTCACTATGCGTCGTCTCTGAAGCCTCATCATATTGCTCGAAGGCTTGATCGGCTTTTTCATCTTGCATTACTTACTATTGTACTAGGAAGTAACAGTAATTATATTTGACTCTCACACTCTGAACTTTAATTTCTCTCTCGTGTGGACTGTGGACAATTTACTAAATATTTAGTTTCAACAATCTCTAATATTTCTATCTCTGAGTTCGTTTCTAAAATGTTTGATACCTTTAACAGTAATCGTAGGAAATAAAAACTAAATACCGTTAAATTCAACTTAATGGATTGACAGAAAGAATTTACGGGAACGAAAAACGATATGTCCCGCCGAAGTGCAGTTGCAAGTTGCACTGTTAGTTAGTTCCCAAAATCCCAACATTACCAAATAAATCCCAAATGAAGGAGTAGGTACCAAATCACAACGAGTGTATAGTAGTCGGTCTCAGCAGTAGTAGATTCAAACTCAGGAGACCCAAATCCCAAACTCGGGAGACTCAGAGCTTGAGTTTTTGTTTTACTACTACTACTACTACTAACTACTAAAACCATCCAAGGTTACAATTTACATGCATAGCTACATTATGAACCCCTAGTATAAACTTTGTCACAAATGGTTAGATCCTATATAAGGTCTTATGTTCATCGAAGCACATTGTATTAAATGAATCGAAGAGAAAAATGACTGACTGAGCAAATGGTGCATGCATTTTAATGAATCGCAATGAGACACAATCGACTGTATGCTTTATTTTCGGAAAATGTAGAATACAAGAATGTCTTTAACAAAGTTTAAAGCTCTAGCTGGTTTTTGCTCTACAAAATTGAAATGATTGGCCGGGCATAGGAGCATTTTGTTATAAAACCTAAGATTTACTCCTTAGGATTTAGTGAGCATTGTCTAGTCAAGAAATTATCCCCTGCCAAGATCCATGTATTGCCCACTGAAAAGATAAATGGAAAAATGTATTTAGACTGCCAATTTCTGATGCAAATACTTCTAGGAGTTACCCCATTTTTCTCCCAATACAACTGGACCTGTAAGAAAATCGATGGAGATGAATAATATCCATAATCACATATGGGACAATGGGACCAAATGAAGGAGTTATAATTTACGCTTACATCCTCCATGGCTCGTTTTTACGTCAATTACTCCAGCTTTGTTAGCATTGTACCAAAATATTGCCGATCCTTTGATGGGATTAGTTCTAATTCCTAACACCGGAAAGGCAGTTCCACCACCGTATTTAACGTCTGAAAGCTATAAGAAACATATGAAGACTCAACATAAAATACCTGACTATTGGCCAAAAAATCGCTAGATGAGTTAAAAACATACGTAAGTCAAAAACGTAGCTATTCGATCCCCATGCGCCACAATGTTCGTCTCATTTTTCTCCTTAAAAACGGTCTGTTGTAAATTCAAATAAAACGTTGATAACTTGCTCGCATAAACCCATACTTATAGGATTTAGTTTCACAATAATGATTACCGGATCAAAATGTGGTAAAAAATGTGACCCTAGCGGACTGTAATTCAATACTTTCATTGGCTCACTAGCTATCTTTCTAACCTTAAGTCCAGTTAGAATTTCGATGTTTCTATTGAAGGTTTCTAATTGTGGTACCATTCGTTCAATTCTTGCGCTCATAGACGTTCTTTGCTCACTTATTACATTTTTATCGTTACTACCTCCACAGCTTGACCGTGACATGACCACATTCTGTTTGGCTTCAAATAAAATTGCATTGATAGTTTGATCCCGAACAAAGTCATGGATTTGCCATACGTTTGGATTTGTGTGGAGCAATTCCACTTTCTGTGGGTTAAGATATAGGAAGGTGTGCCTTTTGTACTCGTACCAGCAATGCAATTTGGACTCCTCTTGAGGCGTCTGAATTAGCAGAAATGGATGACACATATTACATAAAGGCAGAATATTATAGCAGATGGAGTAAATTCCCTACAGTCATAGCGTTATCGTACCAATAGACTTTGTTCACCACATAGTACAGAATAGACGGTTCGTTTTTTTGCATCCTCGTGATAAAGAATGTCCCTATATCCTGTAATGGCTTCTGCTCTAACGAAAGTGGAATTTTTTATTCTATTGTTTCTATTTTTCTCAGTGTAGCTTGTGTAAAATTTGGCAACTTTAGCCAATTTTGGCTCCGTTTTCACCAAATCAAACATTTCATCGTGCTACAAAAACGATTAGAATGTGATATGGATAAAATAATTCCTCGAATGCATATGCACGAAACACATTTTTCCATAGGTTAGTACCAAAAGTTCGGCAATGATCAGCTTTCTTCTCAAAATATTTCTTAATTTCTTGTCTCTGTTGATTGCAGCAGAATCACATAAATCCAAACCCAATTGGAGCCATTCAATAGCTGAAACATAGTTTTTCTCTTTCATTGCAATTATACCAATTTTAACACAGTCTAATGCGGCCAGTGTAACGTTTGTTTCAAAGGGTCCGAAAATCCCTTGAGCCATCTAAAAAATTATTTACAGCTGCGAAAATCTAAAAAAAACTATGTTTCATTCAAGTTATACGAATAATGTTTTTCACCAGCTGTACAGGGTCATCATAGACTTCTTGAATTTGTAATATACCCCGAGCCGCGTTGTCCAAATCATTTTGAGTTGGCAATTTCATTATTTTATCGAATTCCTTGAGTTTCCCCATAATTGTTTGGAGCGCGGATTCTAAAGCATGAATACAATTATCAACTTTTGTGTTTTTAATAAGACAGACAAAATTATTTTCAGCCAAATGTACCTGTGCTTTCATTATTTAATTTCTCCATCAGAGCCACTATATCATTGAAATTAATAACAAATCGTCTGATCATTCTAAATGCCAAGAAAGGGTGATGTGATTTTGCCACTCCTCTTTCTTTTTGGGTCAAATTTTTCAAAATTTGTTCAGTCCTTGTGTATCCTTCATAGTCTTCTATAAAACTAATAGTCACAATTCACAGTAGTATTCAAAGAAAACGTTTTTTCTAGTTCAATATTAGTTTCAACGTACTTTAAAATTTTGTCAAATAATCCCGTGTCGTTGGATGTTAAGGTTTGTGAATATTCCTGAAAAAATGTGTAGATTTCATCTTCAAGTTTTGAAAAATATCTTAAATTTTCCACTGAATATGGATAAGAGGGTTCCGCTATCCTTCCTTTTTCCAATATCCCTTTACATGTAGATTGCTGTTGGGAAGGGTTTGTGAATATTTTAGGGACAGAGAATTTGCCATATACACTTGTAATAAAAGTTAGTGAGATGAATAAGATGAAAAAAGTGGAAGTGTTAAAACGCTTTTTAGAAAGCATTTTGAATAAGGAAAACAATATTATGCGATTGCGCAACCAGGCCAGGATTATAGAGAGCTTCTTTCAGACGAATAAATATCAGATAGCAGAGTTTTAGAGACAGCATGTTTCATGTTTCTTGTGGTTTTTCCGAGAACAATAAAAAGTAAACATTATTTGAATGAGTTTCGTTGTCTTTATCAAACCAAATCATTGGAATACATGTGTAAACTTTCAAGTAACAAGTCTAAACAAGCCAAACAACGAGTAACGGTAAAAAATGATCCTATTCTACAAAAATATAGTTAGGACAAAGTATAAAGTTATAACAAAAACAGAAAAAGCTTAATTGATTGCATTTGCTCTTTATCAACAAGTAGATTGAACACTCCTAATTGTGTTACTTGTTTTGATCTAGTGAGCATTTTCTAAGGAGTGCATTTGGAAAATCTGAAATCCAATTGTTGATCACTGTAACAAGTATAGTTAAATTAAGAACATAAATTTCTTAATCGCTCCAAAAAACAGGTGAAAATCACTGAAAAATTACCCCACTTTTCTCCTAATCCGACAGGACCTATAAAAAGATCTCAAATATAGTTAGTTACTACTCACTCACATAGCACAGCACTTAAAAATTATAAGTTAAACTATGCAGGTTTAGCAATTTTATCTTACATCCGCCATGTGCAAAACGAGTACTCATAGTTCCATTCAAATGTGTCATGATCCACAAAATGGCCGACCCCGCGATTGGATTGGCAGCAA
>Ga0210040_10004546_pt1 | contig 18082 bp, 10 predicted proteins | sample CryGeyCG12114_NA_FD_185462 | JGI IMG/M metagenome (GOLD analysis project Ga0210040, IMG submission 185462) | Groundwater microbial communities from aquifer - Crystal Geyser CG19_WC_8/21/14_NA (SPAdes) (version 2) | ecosystem: Environmental > Aquatic > Deep subsurface > Groundwater | place: USA...
TTATTCCCAAATGGAGACATAAGGTGCGGTTTTGAATTGATTAATAAATTGTGTTTGAATATTTGCTGTAAAGTAAAAATTTCTGATTTCGTGATCCAGTTTTTCCCCTTACCTTATCACTTATGGTACCAAAAGCACGAAAGGTACATCAAATCGATATCAAAATCTACGTCAGCATTTCTTCCTCTATTCTTTGAAATAATATGAGTCAATATGACCAAAACATAATTATTATGATTTTCATCATATTCTGAGTCACAGTAAAAATTGTAATGCAAACTATTCTAGCAAACTGGTTTAAATGAAATAGCATTTCTTTCTTATGGCCACTAGTAAAAAGAAAACTGCGTGCAACAAAGTGAACATGGCAGAACCTAATTTTTTCAGGTACGTACGTATCTGCCAAGCGGTGAGATTATTCTGAATGTTTATCTCACGTTTTGTTTCATAGATGTCATACTATGTGGCAAAAGAACATTGTTGCTTTGTGTTTTGCAGTGCAGGCAATTCTGCCGCTACATTTACCCATGTGAAACTTTCCCTAATTTCCAACATTCCAAATTTAAAAAATAATTTTCTAAACTTAACTAAATTCAGACAGACTAGATAGCATGACGCTCATTCCTTCGCAATGAAGCTGATCACAATTCTGGGACTTCACATGCGTGGACATATAGCTGATACACAAAAAAAAAGGTTAGTGTGAGAAAAGGCAAATACTGCCTGGAAAACGAAACTTATTGCCGCAGCGTTCAGTTGACAAAAATCAGAAGACCTCCTTTTAGCGTTGAGGTCACGAACAAATTACAATTTGTGCCTGGATCCTACGCTGCTCAGCTTGCATGGCCGATTTAGCTAGGCTTTCCAGTCAAATGGTGAGTGAGCAATAGGGTGAATAAAAGGCAATTTGACAATGATTTGATGCAAAGATGCCATATGATATAAACCGTGAAAGGTATCAATCTAAACGTATCCTTATAATGATTTCAAAACTTGGATTGCAGAAAATTCAACAATTAAAAATGTATTTACTCTTCATCACTATGTTAGTGTTTAGATGATATAATGAATAAAGTCGGCTTAAAAATAATGATGGAATTCAATTTGTTTGAAATCACATTATTGATGTCGTCGCAACGAGCACCACATTCTACATCTATATTATATACTTATTTTTTTAAATCTGGAAGCGCCGCAGGCGTAGCAGAATTCAGGAACGGAAAAATACAGCAATAGTTATAGAGGAATTCTCTCCGTCCCTACTGGAATAGAAATTTCGAGAAGCTAGGAAGGAAATACGAAAAAGAAAGTTTCAAGGATTGAGTCCACGCGCGAGACAAAGAAACTCTGGCGAATCCCATTCTCCATCCTATCGTAGGCAATTTGCATTGCTTTACAACAAGTGAATTGTTATTAAAAAAAGCATGAGACTAACAAGTACAAAAAATTTAATACTCGTTTCTCTATTGTAAATATTCAGGTAAAAAAAGCTGAGCACGGAAAAACTTGAAAACATTTTTGCAAGTTTTATAAACTTTGATACTCGACAATGAAACATCACGTAAAGTTCACATTTCAACTTGCCTACTTGTAAATCAACTCACAATCACAAAACTAACATAATATTTCATCACTATTATGCATTTGCATGAAAAAGATGGTACGATTGGTTGGCTCTAAGCCATCTATTGTCCAATGACCAAGCTGTCAAATGTGTACACGTTACAAAAGGACTTGGAAACCTTTCTATGTGCGAACGGGGATGACTAACATTGAGTACACTCACTCACTAGTACACAACATTGTACATAAATGGTACAGATTTACACAAGGATGCATTCAACCAAAGAACACATTTGAAAGACCCATCCAGTCCAAGAGAGATCTGATAGAGCCTTTTTAATGATTAATTCGGCTTTGGTTCAAAGAAAAAGGTGGGGGAGCTAACTAACTAACTAACTAACTACAATTGAACATAGGGAAGGTATAAAGCTTACAGTGTAAAAAATTCCACTGGACTTGGGTCTTCTAACTGGGAACTTGAGGGAGCCAATTCTACTTTGTTCAATATCAATCAACTAAAGTAGAGTGTTAGGTGTTGCAGCCTATAGTTTAAAATATGAATCAACATTTCTTTCAATAGCGAAAATCTTGTGTCAAAGCATGAATCAAATTGAAATGTTTTGTAAAAAAATTGTAAATGATAATTATAAAAAATTGTAAATGATGCATTCTAAGACTACGTTAAAATTGATAGGAACAAAACAAAGTATAGATTATTTTTTTAAGCTTTTTCTCTTTTCAAAGCATTTTTTTCTCCGAATTCAATATCTGAAAGCAACATGTTGTACAGTTGTTGATAGGTAGTTTCACAATAGTTACTTTTAAAAAGGTGCTGTACACTGTACACTTGCTTACAATAAAGATAGTGAGAGTGGAATGCAATAAAAAAGACAAACGTTCGGCTGCTTGGAAATATAAGCAGGTAGCAGCGGTGGTGCGGCTGATTACCGAATGAATAGGGTTTGAGTAAAAATTTAACACTGTACAAGTCATTACGGTTCATTACTAACTAACTATGTAGCTAACTACAAACATTATAGTACACTTTAAAATTACAGTGCTACAGACTGTATAAATAAGAATGCCAGTTTAGTAAATTGCTCCTCCAATATAAAATCGTCATCGTCGTGATCACGTTAACTTCAAAATCTTCCAGTGTACAATTTCCTGCTACCTTTCCCTTTCACAGAGAATATTAATAATACTCTAAAAATAGCAAGTTAGCGAGAAAGTAACCTGATATAGTCAGCATTTAATGACATTTTCTTACAGCATAGAAAAAATCCTGCTCAAAGGAATTGCATCACATTAGGGGTAAAAGCAAACAGCCAATTAAATTCATACGCTCCAGAGATCAAAGTGGAGCAAAGCACTTTTCCACAATCTTTTTTTTCTACAGGGTGTCTCAAATCCTCCCATCTTAAAAAATCATACGACAACTCATATTACCGTAGTTCATTTCTTATTCAGTCATTTTTCACTCAAATAAGTCAAGCATGACATTTTTTCTATAGCCAATCGGTCAAATCCTGAATTTCTTCCACAAACCCATTCACATATTGGCTTTAAAAAGGGGAAAATCCTGCTTGCAAAATATATTGAGCATACGAAATCGATCAAACTGCTATACTTTTCAAATAGCTACTAACATACTAACTAACTAACCTGCTATAGCAATTCATTGACAAAACGACTTGATCATTTTACCAAACCCACACAACACATTACAGTAGCTCGCGTTCTGGAAAAGCGAATCAATCCTCAGTCAGACCAAATAGAATATTATAGTACTGTGGGTTCGTTTAGTGGCGGCATCCCATACTTACTTTTTTCACTGTACAGGTTGGTTCAATCTCCCAGCCAGTTCGGTCGCTAGTAACCACCTAATAACTTCATACAGTAGAGAGATGCAGAGCTAACTTTAACCAAGAATTGTGCATGTGCATCAGTCGACCAGAAAACATTATAGTGAGCACTGCGTATTCATGTTCGTAGCCAGTCCACAACAATACAAGGAAAAGTTTAGTTCGTTAGTTAGTTTATCGAGAAAGTGGGAAACGTAATTTTTCAATTTTTGAGTGACACTAAAGACACAGCCCGTGGGCTCCAAAATTGGAAGTAAACAAAAACAAAAAGTGCGTGTGTGTGTGTTTTAAGTTGTTCAGTTTGCTCAAACAAGTGACAAGTACGCAGTGTTTAGATGCATTTAAAAGCTGGTTGGTTAGTTAGTTAGTTAGGAATTGATTGGTTTGATAACCTGTTGTAGTTTGTAAATGGGTTGAAGCCTTCCTTTAAAGGGTTTAGTGGAATCTAGAATCGAGTGGTGTCACATTGTCAGTCAAACGAATCAGTTTATGCACATGAAATGCGTTATGTGCATGTGATTTCATGTGTTTTTTGGTTAGTTTGTTTGTAATGATGTGGCTCAAAAGACAGTTACGGAATAAATCATTTGTGATGAGTGTACCAGTGTGTTTAGCATTGCCGTTTGTGGGATTCCTGTCTTTTTGAAAAGGAATGGTATTGTTGGAAAAATTTTCAGGTATGTTCAAAACTGCTACTGACTGAGAAAATAAATTTGTCTAGTTTTAGACAGCATGGAAATCTGAAACCGTAAACGTAAAAAAAGCATAGTTATGAAATTCCTGTCTCATGTTGCCCAATTGTAACTATAGAGTTACACTATGCTGAATAAGATTTGAAAAAAACATTTCCGATTAGAAAGTGAGAGACAAAATTTAAATTTTTGTACCAAGTCTTATAATTTTGTTTACTTTTCAGGATTGAAAACTGATTGAAATGTCGGGTAAAATGCCATTGAAGCCGTACAAAACGAGCAATCCTTCCAAATTCTCAACCGTACAAAACGTGTTTTTCATATTTCTTGTGATTGCTAATCACCAACTGATATTAGTAGTACAAGCACATTGGATGTAAGTGAAAAAGAAAGCAAGTAACCCGTAAATCATACGTAATAGGGGGTATCTTGGGACTTTAAAACGCTACAAATGACTCTAGTGACTAATAAATAACCCTATATGCAGAAATTAAGAACATGATATAGAGACTGTGTTAATTTTTTCACACAAAAAGACAAGAACAAAACTTGAATCATAAAAGTGAACGCGCAATAGAGTCATTACATGGATACAGGGGGAAAAGAATTATTCACATATTCTGCTTTTCTTTACACAAGCAATCCAACTCACCCCTTTGTGCATACAGAAGAACCTTGAGGCCAACTCACATAGCTTTTTACAATGCTAGCTATTTTATTATGATAGCGTTTTATATTACACCTCAACTATTCTTTGTTTGGCGAGGGTATTTAATTTAAAGGGACCCAGTGGACCCCAAAAAGCAATTAATTAACCGGTTTCTCCTTTTTATATCTAATTGCTCTCATTGTCCTCACACATCACACGCTGCTACTTCCAAACTATTAATTGAGTGCTAAAGCGTCTCATTTTTCTTTTTTATTTCCCCCTTGAAGGCGTTATTTTTTTCCTCCAGGTGTTATCTTCACCCGTACATATTTAGTCACGGTATTTACCTTCTTATAGGTCTATTTAAATTATTTCCTATCTCAAGCACGCTTTACGGCAACACGCACAGTAGTGGGTTCTATCATTAAAACCCGAGTTTTAGATTCCATCTTAACTAACTAACCAGCTCATTTAGGTTTACTTTAAGTAAAACCGACTTCATTAACTCCGATAATAGTAATCATGATAGGGGCAAAGAGTTGTGTCGTGCACAATAAAACATTCTGTCTATCTATTTATGTGCACCATCCCTATTTTTAGCATACGATAGAAATCTTGTCTGGAGATTGCCGTAAATGTAGAAACATTATGTTGCGCAAACAAAAGAGATTATTTTTCATATGGAATAATTTTTGTGTAGATAGTTATAATTAGTTAGTTAGTTAGCATTGATGAATATGAAATCGATGAATGGCTTATAGCAATGTGTTTTTTCCATGAGAGTGTCTAGAAGTGCATTCTAACTGGCAACTAACTAACCAATCATTCATATTAATATCTTGAGTAGTGAGTCAAAAAAGTCAGATATAGAATGAAACATGGATTCTATTATTGATATTGAATGCACATGAGAGCCATTTCTCAAGGTGGGAACTTGTTTCCTTATGAGGATTCACGATTAAGTCATTAAAAGTTTTCCTGTGTTTTTGTGTGCACAACAATAAATCATGTTTTAATTGGTTTCTCAAGTTACATGCTGCAACCCTATGCGTATTTATTTCTAGCGGGGGTGGTTTCCTTTCCCTAGCCATTTTTGCTAGCTATATTTTTGTGAAACTTGGGCGAAAAAATTCTATACGAGACAATAAATTATTAGACGGGACCCTATACCAGCTAAACAGCAATAGGGTGAGAAAGACAACTGGAGAAAAAATTCCAATAAATGTGTTCTTAATGGCAAATAGTCGAGCACCTAACTGGCCATAAAAAGATAATGATAACACTGTCTCTTCAACTATCTATACTACTGTAAATGGTAATAATGAGAATTTTATCTTTCTCTCTAGATAAATTGGTTAGGGGTCAGCCTAAGAATGCAATAGGAAGGGATAAAAATCTCTTGGACAAAAAAACTATCATAAAATATTCGTTGAGTAAATAGTATGGACAAACATTACATATACACTAACTAACTACTGTTGATAAATCGATTTAGTCAAGTAAGACTATGTAAGCGGACTCATTACAATTAATTTCTTGACCAATACTGACTTTTCTCCCCGTGTAACTTTTTCTTGTAATTTTCATAGAAATCTTCACCTATGGCATGACACAGTGGATCACACGGCATCTCTGCTGCTCATGAATAATGAGTCCTTCTCTGGGAAAAACAATGGACTGGACGAAACGCGTCGTGCTCACCATCTGCCCACTTGCCATGAATTGGTGGGATTGACAGACGGTCAAATGAAACTCTGTCTTCTCTTCCTTGTAAGTTCTCCTGAGCACATTAATTCACCGTCACATTTGCATGCAAGTTTGTCGGAACACATTAATAAGTACTTTCCGTTTAGTGCTCCAAGACGGTAAAGTTTGCAGGACTCGAGCCGGTAAAATATTTTTAGATTTCTGTACAGAAAGTCCATTTTAATATTTTATATTCAAAAAACAAAGTAAATTAAAGAGAAAATCTATACTTTATTGACGCAATATTAGTAACTCAAATTTAGCTAAAATTCCCAAATTTCAGACTAAATTTTTGTAAAATCCAGGATAGAGTTCGATTGCGGCTTAAACTGATTGTATTCCCAACCCTATGTATTTATAAAAGTTTCGTGACCACCATTCCACTGTAAACCATGTATTTACAACCTATTTGTAAAGCCCAAAACCATCACACGGGATTAATTCCGAACTCGTGGAAAATTAATCAAACTCTTGTTTTTGTCCCCATCTAATTGTAGTATGTAGTCACATCTCAGTGTGATTTTTGGTGTCTTGTCAGAAAAAATTGAATGTGTCATGTTGAGTGATTGACTTAAAAGTAAAGTTTTCTGTCTGCTAATTCCTACCTATAGCTAATGTAAAAAAATGTCCGTCAATTTTAATAGACACTCATTATGCGTGAATGTGTACAGCCCATTAGAGTTTCATGGACGTCAAAAATTAAATAATAAGCTACATTCTTGAAACTTATTCCAGAATATTCGCTATACATTGCATACATATTATATACTCAACCAGTCATTTAGTTAGTTAGTTACTAACTCACTTACTAATTCGTTTCATTCAATAAGTTAGTTGCCTACTAACTTGCTATATAGCAGTGTTTTAAAATAAACATGGCACATTGGTAGGCTATGGAATTCCTGAACCAACTGGACATGCAATGTAAATCAAAAAGAATAGTGCACACGATTTTGAGTGATGAACAAACCCTGTAATAATGTAATCAGCTTTTCTCGGCAGATGAAAGAAACATGTAATATGCAAACAAATCCTTTGAGTCTTTATTACAAACATGAAGGAAAACTATCTTCCCTCCCATATGCAAGTACTAACTAACTAACTAACTAACTCACTGTTATGAACTTTACACATTCATATATAGTCTTGTGTGACTTTTACAGTGTTTTGTATAGTCAGTCAGTCAGTTAGTTAGTTAGTTACTGGAGCCATTTATTGCATATTCGTTTTGTAACTACAGTATTAATATTTTGTATCATAAGGGGATATGATGTAAATGTTGCTGTCCTTATAGGTACAGTGAATCCAAAAGATCTCTGTTGCACATAATATCCGTTTTGAATCACATCACACATACAAAAATGTATGGATATATGCATATACATCGTAGATCCATTTATTTTCCTCACCGTGTAAATCTTTAATGACGACTTAAGCTGAACAGAAAAAAACATAGTGAAAGCTTAACTACTCACAGAATTTTTTTGATGATAAATGCACCGTACATAACTGGGATGGTTTATGCATTATTAATATTCCTTAAGTCTTGCTCACTGAAGGGTAATTGATAGGGCTTTTAAGATCTAATCCAATAGCTTGTGTAGAAAACTCACATAGCATAATTCCATATGGGCGGTTCGCTACGTTTTCTGAAGGGATTTTGTGTTGACGTCAAGTAAAAATCGTGTAAACTTGACTATTCAGGAAGATTTCCCAACTACAGTTTCTTTCATAATAATGCAACAAACTGTTTATGATGATGAATGAGGTCCACCCAGGTGCAATATATAGCTGAAATTTCTCATATTCCAGGACCACATGAAAGCTGTTATTTCTGGTGCACAACTGGGACTCACAGAATGTCGATGGCAGTTTCAAAACCAACATTGGAATTGTTCATCCCCACCCCCAGTGGCTCTCCGTTTGGACGAGGATCAAATCAGTCGGTTCCATGCAATCTCCAATATGAGCACATTGTCAGGGGGAGGGAAAAAGATAATGCCGTCATACAAGATGTTCCCAGCCCAAATGGATAGACCCAGAGCACTGGCTAGCAAGAGCAGTCCTCCTCGTAGTAACGGTGTGACTGCAGCCGTTGTGGAAAAAAGTTTGATAGTACAGAAGAGTGTGGAAAAATTGCCTGAATGGAATGCTATGCTCAAGCAAGGTGATTATTTGTCTAGATTATTGCACCATAAAATAAGTTTATTAAGTGGACCGAGTAATTTATTGCCACAGTAAGAGAGTTCACCTGTGTCCATTGGTGTCATATCAGGAGCTTTGGAACCTAGTAGTTAGTAACTTACTAACTTTACCGTAGTAGTAGTAGGAAGAAAAGCAACATTTATTTATCATCAGCTGAGACAGCAAGTTCTTATATGCGTTCCGTAGCTCCCACTTTATATGGTGAAAATAGTGGTTACGTGTTTTTTATGCCCCGATTAATTCTGTGGACTGTGTATGTTGTAAAATGTTTCCCTTCAAAAATAATAAATCCTTGGGAGAAATGTTATGACTTCCAAGTGGTTGTCGTAAAAAGCATTCGATTAAGTAAGTTTGTCTATGCTATGCAACATAAGCTAGGTAGTTAGTTAGTTACCTAGTAATTTGGTTGTGCCGCATGATCCTGTACACATTTTTTTCATTCCTGCATCATATGTTTGCATCTTTAGAATGTGAAATGACCTGGTGTTTCAGATTATTATTATTTGCTGGGTATTTTCAGGATCCAAAGAAATTGCATTTGCACATGCAGTTTGGAGCGCTGCGGTGACCCAACAAATTGCGCGATCTTGCCGCGACGGTTCGTTGGGATCCTGTGGCTGCGGAAAAACTCGAAGACCTGCTGATCTCAAATCAGAATGGAGATGGGGAGGTTGTGGAGACGATTTGGCGTATGGATATAAGTAAGGATAAAATATTCATGCGAATGCCTACTTTACAGTATTCTATATCTTGGTGAAGGAGAATGCATGGAGAGAGCAAAAAATTGAAATCTGATATCCAACCCCTACGAGAATTAATTTTTTCAACTCGTTAAAAAAGTCGTACTATATTTCCCATGTAGACACGTATGAATGATTGTAATCAACACCGTGACTAAAGTGGCAATAATTGATTATGGTGACGACAGGTTTTCGCAGAGTTTTGTGGACATTCGTGAGCAAGAAAAACCACTGAAGAAAAAAGGCAAGGCAAGGATGCTCGTCAATTTGCACAACAATGAAGCAGGGAGGAGAGCCATTTTGAAAAAGACCAAGATCGCTTGCAAATGCCATGGAGTGTCTGGCTCATGTGCACTTGTCACGTGTTGGCATCAAGTGCCATCCTTCCGTGAAATTGGTACTTTTTAATTCCTCCAAGCATACACATTATATTTGTACCGATCTTAAGATGGTTGCACATTATATGACAGCCTATAAATTATAAAGCAATCTTTCGTGTTTACAACAATGATGCTAAAAAATATATTCTATCTCTTGGTCCATCTGTGAATGATTTATGAGAAAAATTGAAACTGGCAGACGAATTGTATCGAGTTTGTTACGGCTTCATTAGTTTCCTCGTGCACACGCCCTTCAAATTGCTCATTATATTCGAGATCCTTATTCCCCATTTCATTATTGTTCAAAATTTTAACATTTCATTGTTTTATATTTCGCATTCTACAGGGGACTACCTAAAAGGCCGGTATGACAAAGCCACTCAAGTGAAGTTGAGCAGAAAACGAAGACTCAAAGTGAAGAAACGAAGTGCAAGGGTGCCAACTGTCTATGATTTAGTGTACCTAGACCCATCCCCTAATTATTGTGTCAAGAATGAGTCTGTTGGTGTTCATGGTATGTACATTTTTTAGTCATTTTACATCACAAACCTTTAGGCAAGGAAAAACCAACTTCACGTAACCCAAACAAATGAACGAGTAAAAAATCACGAATGATCTACACTATTGATCCATATGGCTTTTGTTTACCTACTCGACAAGGCAAATAAATTTTTGAAAACGCGGCCAACACTAACTACATTATTAGGATAAATATTAAAACATACCGTCATCAGCCAGGAAAAACACAATCTCAATATCTCGAAGTTCGTTGCAGTATCGGTTTATTTAGTTGACTCGCGCGTAAATTATGTAGTTTTCCCCCGAAACTGTCAGCTATAGTTGGTGAACTTACTCAAAATATGAAAACGGAAATAACATTTTGCGGCAAAATTAATAGATATTGATGGAAGTTCTGTTTATCAGTTTAAGTTGATGAAATTATGAAATGGTTAGTTCCATAGTTGAATTCAACCAATGAGAACAAAGGGAAGGCAAAGAAGGTTTTATTGTTTTGTTTTCAGGTACGGCCGGTAGAGTGTGCAACCGAACTGGTACAGGATCAGATAGCTGCAAAAATTTGTGTTGCAATCGTGGATACACAACTAAAGTGATCAAGTCTCAAAACCGATGTAATTGCAAATTCGTTTGGTGTTGTCAAGTTGTTTGCAAGCAATGTCAAAAAGTGGAAAAATTTGATATTTGTAACTAAAGAGCTGAAGTAAGCACTTCACTTAAAGTAATCAAGTTTGTTCATCGTTTTAGCCTATATACTTTTAAATAAACAAAATTGTGTAAATACATATTCAGATACGTTATGTCAAATCTCGCAATCTTTGCCAATTTTGTTTCTTTGATTTGTATATAATTCCAAGGTTTTTGTATATTTATATTTATAGTATGTTAAGTATAGTTTTCTTGCAAAAAACTTCAGAAGCTATAAGGCCGGTTTATAACTACGAGTTCCGAGTTCTTATAGTTTGATAAATAGTCTTTAGTTAGCATTCGATTTGTAGTATAGCCATAATTTTCAATTGTTGGTTGTAGTTAAAATGAAATTCCGTTTTTTCAAGTATTTCTTAGAAAAAAGTGTGTAAGCTAAGCTATAGATGTAATTTTGTAAGTATGACTGCGCCAATAATACTAACTTGCCAATGAATTGTTGCTAAACAAAAGCTTTCCGTTATTTGTGTTCATATAGGTTCTGTAATGTCATTTTTTTAAACTGTAGTTAGCAACCTAACCTACTTACAATTGCTAAATTTGAAAATTTGTTATAATGCAATATGAAAATATCTCCCGAACTAAGAACTAGTGAAATCAATAACTCATTTACATTCCTGTAATTGCACGACTATCATTTATTCTTATTGTTGTCAAATATTCGTGTGTACAGTTGATCAATTAACAATCTGAATGAATAAAACGGCTAAGAACGTTCATGATAGTACGATTCATTTATTACTCGCCACTAACTAACTAACTACGCTACAAGCTAAATCCATATATATTACATATTCACAAAAACACGTCATGTACGTAATTAAAAGAGTGAAAAAAATGTAAAGCCTCAATATATCTGGTTGCCCGGAAGTTCAATAATTTTTAGTTTTTGTTAGTTACACGTATAGATCTCAACCCTTTCTTGACAATTTTGACACTCCACTTCACAGCACCACCTAAATTTACAATGGCATTTCCAGCGTCGCCACATTTGATGTGTGTTGTAGCCTCTTCCACAACATAAGATTTCACAGCTGTATTCCGTGAGTGTGACATTTCCGCCATGCGGCGTTGAACGTATACAACGTCGACCTCTCGTCCCAAAGGTTCCTTTTTTCTCATCGTAGTCACAATAATTGGGCGACGGCTCCAAATACACCAAATCTGAACGCCGCGGTTGAGTCGATTTAACTCGCCTTGGTTTCGATCTTTTCGAAACGCCCATTCTTCGATGAGAATTCACTCGGAGTGTCAATGAAGATCTTCGTCTCCTTTGTTGCTGCTTTTGTTCAGTTTTCTGAGACCAAGAAGATTCAAAGGTATAAACTACGTGGAAATATAATGATAAGTTGTTCAGTTTCATAAACTCAGGGATTGTTAAACATACCTTAGGTTCATGAACAGCAACAACAGGCTTCGCTTTCAAATACTTTTTCATAATTTTATCTCCAATTTTACGGAAACTTGCCAATTTGAGCCAGCATGTTTTCAATGTACAACTCCCACTCACACCATGACATTTGCACTCTGTTTCTAACGTTTTCTGTACAGCCTGGAAAGAAAAAATAACAAAATTTATTAAATTACTCTGTAATCACCCATTTCAAATTAACTCAATATCAAAATTCCTACGCTTTAAGTTTCATGCCGTGTTTACCTTTCTACCAGCCTTATTATTATGAAGATTCATTAAGGAACGACCATCTCCCTCAATTTCACGTCCATCCAAAAATCTTCTGGACAATTTCACCGCAAAATCGACATCAGCAGAACACCCACCCCATCTCCATCCTGAGGCAACCCCCCAATCCCCTCCTTTCAAAGAGGGGGAAACAGTAGCGGCCGAAGTTGAAATTGTTGTGGGTGGAGCACATCCACAAGATGAGATATTTCCTCTCGCACATGCCTACATAAAATAAAATGAACAAAATAAGGTAATCAGTATATCCACTGCTAATCGTCAGAATATGACAATCGTTGAATCTATAAAAACGAGCAATTTTTTTTACCTGAGTAATGGCAAAGGTAACACCAGCACTTGAGATCGCGTACAAAAAGGCGGCCTCACGACTCCCTGTGCATGAAAAATTCGAATTTGTATTTCAATTAGACATACAAAAAAATGCGATTGTAACACTATTAACTATTACTATTCATCAATAACAATTTTCCCCGACAACTCTGTCTGTTCTCATCAACATGTCATGAAATTGAACGATTCCATCTAAAACGAGTATGTAGACCATTCATCAGTCCATCATCATCATTATTCATTCCTTTCCATCATCATATAGCCCTTTCCTCAATTCCCGTAACATATTATTCTCCTGTAGTTGATCATTGTGCATGGATTTTAAATAAGAAAAGAAAACCAAACAATGTGATCTATATGGGGGTATTAATCTACCTATATAAACTCGTATGTTGAAGTATAGCCTACCATTGTTAGTTATCATAGGATGTTTGCTTCTTTTTCTTAAATAACAGAGTCTATTGTTATCTTTGGAAGGAACATGTATCCCAAAATGTACGGGCCGGTTCAAATAATAAACAGGACATGCACTCTCATTCTTTTTGGTTGAATAGGAGACAAGAATACAAACTCACGGATATGCGTTCCTTGATTATGTATTGTTCATATTTCGTTTTTCAGTCTGTTGGCTATAGTTTGGTGAGTGAGTAAGTTGAGAATTTCTAGAATAAATCTTGAGGTTTCTAACTAGACTGAAATGCATAAGCTTTGAATTCATGTGTGGGGACCAGAAGATATTATTACTTTCTCAAATGATGTGGCTACAAAATATTTAAACTCATTGTATCCCACGGGGAAGGTGAATTTTTTTACAATGTTATCTTCCTAACTTTATGAGATGCGTAAAGGGTTAGCTTGTAATTGTTAAAAATGTATTCCACAGAGGATTTACGGTGTGCCCGTAACAACATACAAGAGATTTTTCCAAACACGAGCACCAAAACTGTGTGTTCACATGCTGAACTCAAAGGGTCTCTGTATGCGCACTTTGAACAGTATTTGTTACGCATGAGAAATGCCTTTTAAACGAATAGGTACAAATTATGAGTGAGATATGCATGATCTCAGGTGTAACTAAATATCACAATGTAGTAGCATCACTTAAATTTGTTAAAAGCTTACGCAAACACAAACAGTATTTAGAGAGGTGCTTTTAAAAGACATTCCCATGCATCGGTTGTTGGAATATTCTTTACACAATGATCAACGTCTACAAACTGATTCCTAACATGTCAAATATGTACTGCTTGGACGCCTTGCGCGAATCAGAAACCTAGCCAGGATTTTCGCTAGTTTTGGAATCTTACACAGTGAAAAAAATAGTAGTATCACAGTATTCAACGGAATTTTCAGTTACTTACTGGTGAAAACTTGGTCATTATACAGGATTTTAAAACTCTTCATTTGGATTTGAACGTGGCTTTTACAGTTGAAGCACTCACTTGAAAACGGGACAGTTAAACCAACTAACTAACCCGCTTCATCTCGTACTTGTATACGAGTGTTTACCGATCTAGTACGAGAGTCTAATGACATTTTTACCCTGTGGGCTTTTTTCGTCTCATAATAATTATTGTTATCTTTTCACAGTACTTGGAAAAGGAGAGAGAAAAAAAATTTAAACCTTGCCCTTCATTTACGGGGACAGACTCACTTGTACAAACTTATCACTGAATTGTTCAACTCTAAATTTTCCAGCCTGGAGCCCACAAATAACCAAAAGGATTGTACATAAACTTGGAAGAAACCCTCGAGTGATTTAAATCTAATATTTCCTGAGTCAATTCATTTTTACAAGTCAAACATTTTATCTTCTAGTTAGTAAATGCTTTCACAATTTCAAATCTACGATTGATTAATCCGCCTATTCACGCCCACAGTTTCATATTTACAGGCATTTTCTCATTCTCAACATTATATATGGCATCACTAGCATATGCACAGACGATCCCAATTAAGAACTAACTTAGTATAAGAACATTTTGTAATGCCAGTCAAACGTTTTACTTGGCAGCAAGTGAACCAAGCAATTAGGTGAGTTGAGTTATTGAAAGAATTTTTTCTCCAATGTATTCTTTCCATTCTTTTCTACCATTGTATGGACTAAGAGACGACATAATGTAGACATAGTCTAAGGGAAAAAATCTCTCAACATACTTGCATTGTAAGTAAGGTCATTCTTCATTTCACTCTGGAAACTGACTCCCATAACCAGTGGGAAAAATAATTACAGTGATCCTCCTGTTAAACTAACCATACTCTCACAAACTTGGGTTATCGAGTCTCATGTAGCCTACATCAGCCCACTTGGACTGGAAATTCATTCATCATAAAGTAGTAGGTGAAATGTGCCATCTCCTTTGTAATTATATGGCATGTAATTGACGGTTTGTTTACAATTTTTGTGACTCGTTAGTGAGTAAAGGTTAGGTACATTTGTTATACTACAAAGCCAGGTAATATTTTTCTCCAAATATCAGGATAACCAAATATCTTTGAACGCTAGATATCTTTCAGCCCTCCTCACATCACAATGAAATCCAATTACAATCTACCTACGCATGTCCCCATTGTTTTTTTGAGTGTAGTGTATTTATGTGTAAACAAAACCACTATAATTAAAAGGGAAGTCCCGAGTTAATGTGAAATTGTGTGTTTACAGCAATTGGATCCATCCCTGATTGTGTCAAATGGGGTGCTCATTAATGCTAACTAACCCAAAGATTCTTACTTGAACAAAGTCGTGAATGAACTATGAAAGCGCAGGAGGACAAAAGTGCGAAAAATTATTAACTAACAAAAAATAGTTCTAAACTTGTTTCAGTCACAAATAACCACTTTTGAATGCAAAACGGCTGAAACTCTCTTCATTTTTCAACTGCTCAATGAAACTGAATAATCTAATCTGTTATGAAAAATCATTGTAACCTCCATTTAAGGGCATGATGATGACCACTCCGTTTTATTCATTTATTTATCAAGTGAGCCTTAAAAGAGTAGACAACTGTCATCGGCTGTTCACCTACCCATTTACATTAGTTGGAACACGCACGTGTGTGTGTGCTATGCACATTCAGTTCACGTATACAGCAACTCTATATGCATTTAATGTGATTAAAAGCGGAGATTTTGTCCCATGATCTGAGCTGGTCTGATGAACGGCCTTAGCGTTTAAGTAAGTAGAACCTAATGTGGGCAGACAAGAATCTGAAACTTACCGACAACTACAACATGACCAAAGACCTGTTCCGTCCCAACAGGAGTACAATTCCATCTGTTGAATCTAAATTGGTGTTGACATTCTGAGATGCCTAGTTTGGTACCGGAGCCGATGGCTGCCAAAGCATCTGGAGCACTCTGTAGACAAAAGGAATGGAAATTTATTCGCACATTGTAAATCACTCTTGCAGTAAACCTTAGTTAGTTAGTTATTTTCACTCAGTGAGCTAGTCAGTATAAATCTTGAGTTCAAACTCATGTCAAAATAGCCACAGCTAACAAGCTCGGACAAAAAGTGGATAAAATTTATGACTATTTTTGGTTGGGTAAGTCACGACATTTTTGGGTGGCAACAGGTAAACTAATTGCTCATTTACATATTGTTTTCCACACATTTGCGTAGGAATGAAGCATTAAACAATATTGTATGTGTGTTAAACATGCGATATTTTGTAGGTAGTTAATTATAGTTCAGTTAGTTAGTATATTGTGCGCAAGTTGCAGGGTGTACGAATTTCGATTATTATTAACGAGTTACTTCCAAGAACATAGGGATGTAACTTGTAATTATGACAGTGTGCAATTTTGGGTAGGGTTAGTTAGTTTGCAATTGTATAGAAAACTAAACATGAACGTACCTCACAAATTTCACGCTGTTTTTTTGTCAGGCCTGTTATCCGACCGCATAGGAAATTTGCTCCGAAGCCAAATGAATAGCTGAAAACAAAAAATGCTTAAAATTTAGTTGCAACCGATTTCAAATTTTTATGAACACTATTGCATGTAGAATTTGGATTATATGCTCCTGAAATACACAAATTCAATTTCGTCCATGACATATCTTTGCTACAAATCGAAATGTCCTCTAAATAATAATTTTCCCAAGCTTTGCAGCAATAGGAACTATACAATAAGTAAGACCAAGACCGTATGCTTTCCCATCTGCTTTTATTGATGTTCAGACGGCAATAAAACTCGATTGTTTTCTTTTCTCAGGTGCCAACTGTGAGCCTCTTTTTTACTTTTATACAACGTTTTTGAAGGTAACCATCCACATTCATTCAATCGTTGTCAGTTTCAATACGGCTAACTAAGACAACTTCCATTATCTGGAGTAACAAAAGTAGCTTGAGGAACTAACTATCTTGCATTCAAAGGTCGTTAAGAAACTGAAAAAACCAGTAGCCAATCTACAGCTCAACCCATTAGGTGCTAAAATGTTTTTTCTATCTCTATAAGAATTATTCGTGTGCTTTCTTCTAATAAGATTTTCAACGCAATGCCGGCTCATTATTGCATGGTTAGTTACAAACATTATGCCTTTAATATTCTATCAAGATTAATAATTAATAACTAGTGCAGCCAAAAAATTAACTACTTAAGAGTTTATAGCATCACGTAATTACTGGCTGAGCACCATCTAGAAAAGACCATTTATTTTACGACATGTAAAGCATTACATGCGATTAAGTCCACTTACTCCTTACTTACAATTGGCAACATGTTATCCCAATATTTTTACTTGCAAAGAAACAGGTATACTCAAACATCATTGTAACTAACTATACGAGTCAACTCCTGGTAATTAATGCGAACATAAAAACCAGTAGCTTTATAAGATTTTTTCACATTTCACATTTTAAGATTTTTTCACATTTGTCATTTTTAAAAGTTTTCTTCCATTCTCTGTTCGGCCATTCTTTTGTATCCCTCAAAAATCCTTTCATTCCTCTCCTAACAAGACCACGGAGTAGTCTTCATTAACTAATA